>Ga0154565_1176_pt3 | contig 10645 bp, 7 predicted proteins | sample RifGroF2_FD_105708 | JGI IMG/M metagenome (GOLD analysis project Ga0154565, IMG submission 105708) | Lentisphaerae bacterium GWF2_52_8 | reverse complement strand
CTTTCTTATGTCCTGCGGCAGGTCATTGAGTTCGACAGTGCCGCTCTCGTTAAGTGTCGCAAGGCGCTTGATAAGATTTTCCAGCTCGCGCACATTGCCCGGCCAGAAATAGGAGGTCAATGCCTGCTCGACTTCCGATGAAATGCTCACGCTGCGCCGATTTTCCTTTTCAAAGAGCAAAAGGAAATGGGCAATCATTGAGGGGATGTCATCCTTCCTTTCCCGCAACGGAGGGATATGTATCGGGATTACGCTCAGGCGGAAATAGAGGTCTTCACGGAACTGGCCCTTCTCAATTTTCTCCGCAAGATTCTCGTTGGTTGCGGCAATGACCCTGACGTCAACAGAAATGTCCTCCGTTGCGCCAACGCGCCGGATTTCCTTTTCCTGGAGGACGCGAAGCAGCTTCATTTGCATGGGAATCGGGATTGAGCCTATTTCGTCAAGAAATATAGTGCCGGTGTTAGCTGTCTCGAAAAGCCCTTTTTTATTTGCGGCCGCCCCGGTGAAAGAGCCTTTCATATAGCCAAAGAGCTCGGATTCGAGAAGCGTCTCAGGCATTGCCGAACAATTGATCTTGACAAAGGGGGCGTCAGACCGGGTGCTAACCTGGTGAACAGCCTTGGCAATCAATTCCTTGCCGGTTCCGCTTTCGCCCAAGAGGAGGACGGTACTATTAGTTTTCGCCACCTTTTCTATAAGTTTGTATATCTCGAACATGGGTTCGGAATCACCGACAATGCAGTCAAAATGGTACTTTGTCTTGAGTGTTGTTTTGAGAACCTTGTTTTCAGTAAGAGCTTTTTCGTAGGAGAGAGCCCGTTCAATGGTAAGCAGGAGCTCCTCGAATTTGAAGGGCTTCGTTACATAGTCAAATGCGCCATTCTTCATTGCCTCCACCGCATTGTCAACGCCGGCATAAGCAGTCATCACAATGACTGCGAGATGAGATTGGAGGCTTCTGGATTTGTGGAGCAATTCGATACCGTCAACACCGGGAAGACGAACATCGGTTATCATGAGGTCAAAAACATTCTCCTTGAGAAGACGAAGAGCCTCGGCTCCATCAGCGACCGCTGTAACATGATGGCCATCCCTGGTAAGCACCATTTTAAGCACTTGCAAAATGCTCAGCTCATCATCAACAACCAGAATTTCAGCCATGGGAACGCCTATGAGTTAAAACCAGAGTAAAACCTTACTTAGAACTTAGCATGGCGGCAGGTTTTTTCAAATATGAGAAAGACCTTCATTCTACTTTTGGTAATATTCCAATATGCGAAGGAGATAGCGCTCCTCCCATGTAAAGACAGGAAGGTATCCCTTAATTGCTTTGATTGTAGTCTTAGCTGAAGGGGTCTTGCCTTGAGCCAAGATTCTCATAATGCCCTGCCAAACAGCCAGAGAAGGAGCCCTTCCGGCAAAGAGTTCCTCTGTATCCTCTTTTCCCAGTACTTTTAGAAGAAGACTTGCAGCCGCTGCATCCCTGTCTGCTATCAAAGGAGCGCCGGTGGCAAAGAGAGAGTACATGGAACTAACGGTACCCTGGTCATAATCATTCCTCATCAAAGCCAGGGCCGAAGAAGAAAGCAAGAGTCTGGGATAGCATGAAAGGCTGCAGATTCTGCACTCCTTCAGGGCCTTATTCAACTCATCGTGCATCTGTTGTCCCGTCGGGTCATAGGCACGCGTAAACTTGAAGACAAAAAGGCTGAACCATAATTCTCCCGAAACAGTATTGTCCGAAACACGGCTTCCAATACTTTGTATGATCGCCTCGACAAGGGAGGGATCAGGAGCATTCCCGTCACAAAACGCCCTTGAAAGCGCCGACAGGAGCAGGCGGGAACAGATATCCTGGGCATGGCAACGTTGTTTAAGTATCTGGTAAGCATCTTTGCGTTCTTCCTTTTTGAGGATCGAGACTGCCAGTTTTGCCCAGTTAAAATCAGCCTTGAGTTCAGGATCCTTTGAAAAGAGATGCTCGTATTCTGAGAGCTTGCCAGCCAGTGCCTGAAGATTAAGATCCTGTTTCTGTATACTCGCCAAGATATGCAGCAATGCGATACGCGCATGAGGCTTAAAACCATCCTCCATACGCGTAAAGCTGTATTTCTGCGCCGCATCAATGACCGCGTCCGGCTGGCGTATCATAAGGGCGTATTCCATTGCCAATGCGGTTGACAAAGCCTTAAGGACATTATTCTCGGAGCCTCCGGCAAGCACAAAAAGATCTTCCTCTATTTTGATCTGAAGCTCTGGAGCGCCATACTGGATTGCTCCTAACCCCAGTCCAAACAGCAGGGAAGAAGACCAGTTCCGCAAAGGGCCGGTGGCATTCATCAACACCTGGTAATTAGTCCCCAAGCTGGATACCGCCTCCTCGGCTCCCGTCCAGTCGCCCATATGCAATTGCCCGGCCAGGTGAAGAAAAGGAAGAATAGGATGCCTCCCTTTATTGAAGACTTCCTTCTGGACGATTTGCGCATAAACCCAAGCTTCGCCAGGAGTTTCATAGTCCCAGTAATAAAAGGGAACCCGGTTGTCCTGTATGGTCTTGACCTGGCAGGCCTGCTGCATCTTTTCGATTGCAGTCTTTTTAAGCGAAGCTATTCCATCGCGCAGATTTTTATCAAGTGCCACAACACCGCCAAAACGCCCGGAAAGAGTCATTAGCATATCCATTGCCGCCAGGGCATCGGAGCCCTTCAATGCCAGCTCGGAGGCGGACATAAGCTCAAGGGCCTGCGTGGCGGGAGAATAAACCTTCAGTTGAGCCTCCACCAGTTTGATGTCCTCCGCATATCTGGAATGGAAGGGGCCTGGAGGCAAAGAAACGATGTCTCTAAAAGCCAAGGCCGCGTTGTTGAAATCCTTCTTTTGAAGTGAAGCATTCACATTTTGCCATGCATTAATGCACTTGCGCTCATTTTCGGAGAGTTTGAGATCCTTCAGTATAGCATCCCAAAGAGCCATGTCACTGGGAGGAATTTTCCCAAAGAGCGGCTGAGAGGCCAGAACTTGCGCAAATGGCGCATTCAAGAAAAGGTATAGCAAAACCGTGTTGTGTTCATTTCCGGTGAGCTCATTCATCCGTTCGGGTTTCAGGATTTTCTCAGTGACAAGCGACGCCCAGTTTTCGGGAGTCAGCTGGCTCCATTTTATTTTCTTTCCAAGCTTCGCCTTTCCGTCCTGCTGCATAAGCTTGACGCTTGTGTCGTCGAAATCATCCACAACAAAGCCGTCCGCAAGCTTATCGGGAAGCATGGCTCCTTTCAAAAATTTTTCATGCGCGGTAAAGACAGCAAGGATTTGAGGCTGCGAAGATAGTTGTTTTTTCAGGAAACCCGTCCTCCCGGAAAGTTCCGCAGGCGGATACGAATGCTTGGCGATCCATGTGTTAATCGCAGACTGCAAGGCCAAAATTGCCTGCGGCTTGTCAGTGGCAACAAGATAGTCACTCAACATCATGTAATAGTCATCAACCATTGCGTTCTGAATCATGTGGGCCTTTTGCTTGGCCTCGGCGGCTTCCCGTTCCTTGCGCGCCTGCTCCTTGCGCTCATTCTCCTGCCTGGCAAGTTCCTCGCGGCGCTTCTCTTCGGCTTCCTTCAGGATTTTCTGAGCCAGCTCATCCATTTTAGCGGCTGAATTTTTGAGGTTTGCCCGCGTCCCTTCCGGACAAAACGGAGCCAGCAAAGACTCATTTTCCTGGAGTTTTTTTATCAGTGCAAGAATTCTTTTGGAGAGCGACTGAAGTTCGGCAGGCGGCTTTTTCTGCCAGTTCGCAGGGGCAGACGCAGCAAGCAGGACTTCGAGTTCAGTCTTAAACTCCGCCTTGAGATTTTCCTGGGTTGCGCGCTCCTTCTGTTTCACATCAATCTTTGACTTCAGCTGCTCGAAATATTTCACAGCTGCTTCCGGGGCCGAATCTTTATATTTGGCAAGGAATATCCCCGTTTCCTCCAAGGCCTTGGCGGAAGCCATGTATTGAAGCTTAGGCCTAAGCTTGTCCCATTCGGCCTGAGAGTCGGTTCCCTCCTCTGTCCCGCCACCGCCCCGCCGCATGCCCAGAAAGTAGATACCCATAAAAGCTGCTGCCAAAAAAAGGACCAGAACCACATATCGAATAAACTTTCCCCCAATGCCGACGGAAGGAGATGCGGCTTCGCTGTGATGGTCCGGTGAAGCGTGACGTGACGGAGCCTTCTGGAAAACCTTGTGATCGCCATCGCGTATTCTTTCAAGCGCAACGACAACATCTTTCCAGGAAGCCGGACGCTCTTCAGGTTTTTTACTGAGAAGCTGCCCGACAAAATCCGAGAGGGAACTCGGCGTCCCGTGGGCAAGTTCCAGCAGGGCTTTGGGACTCTCCTCTAAATGCCGCTTGAAAACCACATCGGGATCATCTCCCGGAAAAGGCGGATTCCCGGCAAGCATGTGGTATAAGGTGGCTCCAAATGAATAGAGATCGGAACGAAATCCAATCTTGTCTACCTCTCCCTTGATAAGCTCAGGAGGCGCATATAGCGGGGTGGCGAGCAATTCACCACCTGCGTGCTCCTCGTGAAGAGATTTTGCAAGACCAAGGTCGGCAAGCTTGGCTCCGCCTGAACTGTCAAGAATGATGTTTTCGGGCTTGATGTCCCCGTGGGAAAGTTTCTGACGATCCCAGGCATAGGCAAGAGCCTCGGCTATTTTCAGGGCTATGTCAAGGGCGGATTTGAGTGGAAGACGCCCTTCCCTCACAATACGGTTCTCAAGGGTTTCCCCTTCAATCAACTCCATGGCGAAATAATAGATTCCCTCTGGAGTCGAACCGGCATCGTAGGCCTGCACGATGTTCGGGTGGCTAAGGCTGGCGGCGGCGCGGGCCTCCTCGAAAAAGCGTTCGACGAAATCTATATCCTGTGCGTATTCGTCAGAAAGAATTTTGAGGGCCACATGGCGTTCGAGGTTAAGCTGCTTGGCCTTATAGACCACGCCCATTCCGCCCCGCCCGACTTCAGCCTCGACCTGGAAACCACTGACAATTGTCCCGGGCGAAAGAAAGGATCCGGTAATAAAAGACGTTCCGCAAGTCGGGCATATCTCCGTGTTTTCAACCCGGCTGCGTACAGCCTCGACTTCCTTCGCGCAATGTTTGCAATAGCGTTTCATCCGCCTCTTCTTTTCTCCGGGCAACCAACAGGTGGCGCCGAAGCACTTTAGAGAGCGCCCAAGACCATGCTTCCAAAGGTTGCAATCGGTGCCTGTTCGCGATAATCCTCAATAGCCGCCCTGAACTGGCGAACAGCCTCCTTCAGCTCGACATAAAGGGAATCGTCCTTGAACATCATGCCAAAGCTACCCTTTCCATCCTTGAGCTGCTCGGAAATGTCGCGCGCTACTTTCAGTGATTCACGCATGTCGTCATAGAGGACTCCCTTGTCATTTGTAAGCTTTCCAATCGTGCCGTCGCCTGCGGCAAGCTTTTCGGAAACCTGCTTCAGGTCCGAAATGGCCTTGCTGAAATCATTGTAAACCTGATCGTCGCTGACCAGCTTTCCGATTGTCCCCTTGCCACTCTGAATATCAGCCATAACGCCGTTCAGGCTCTCGGAAGCCTTGCTGACTTCCGTAAACATCTTCTTCATGTCGTCGTAGGCGGCAGGATCGTTCAGGAGTTTGGCAAGTGAGCCATCTCCCTTCTGGAGCTTGGATAGGACATCATTGAATCCTTCGGCACCCTCTTGGAAGCTCTTAGCCGCCGATCCCATATTGTCCAGGAGCTTGCCGTCAATAAGGGTTTCACGAAGTTTTGCCTCATCCTTTTTAAGGCTTTCTATGAGCGCCGATGCCTCATTGAGAAGATCGATCGGAGGAGAACCGTGAAGGACTTCCGTTTCCGGCAACCTGTTTGCAGTATCCTTGCCTGGTTCGAGGTAGACATAAGCCCCGCCAAAGACCGATGCATTCTTAATCAAAAGCTTATAATCCTTGAAAACCGGGACGTTTTTGTCCACGATCATCTCCACGAGCACCTCGGTACAATCCTTGTCAAGGCTAAGCTTGGTAACTTTGCCGGCCTCCATTCCTATGACGTAGACCTTGCTGTTTTCTCCCAAGGTGCCGACATGAGGAAAGCTGGCTGAAATCACATGCTTCCCCCTACCCCATATCAGGTCCTTTCCCTGAACCAGCACCGTGAAATAAAGCAGCAAGAGCACGGCAAATATAAAGAAAAGTCCCGTGAAAAACTCGACGGCCAATTGCCGGCCGCCACCAAGGGCTTTAGGCATGAGTTCCATTGTGCATCTCCATACTTCTCAATTTGGATGTGTTAAATTGTGCAGCCAGAAAATTCTGGACATACTCGTTCTTGCTGTTTTTAAAATCCTCAGGCCCGCCGCATTCGATCACACGGCCCGCATCCAGCATCGCAACCCTGTCCGCTATCCCGAATGCGCTGCAAAGATCATGAGTAACCACAATCGAGGTTATTTTGAGTTTGTGGTTCAATGACAGGACAAGTTCGTCTATCTTCCGGGACATCACGGGATCAAGGCCCGAGGTCGGTTCGTCGTAGAGCAGAATTTCAGGCTCCATGATGATCGCCCTGGCTATCCCTACGCGTTTCCTCATTCCACCTGAAATCTCATCAGGCATCTTCATGGCGTCATTCTCAAGCCCCAGCAAACAAAGGGCCTTTTCGACCTTTTCCTTTATTCCCGAAGCGGAAAGCTTGGTGCATTCCCTGAGGGGCAGCGCAATGTTGTCGAAAACGTTCATCCAGTTCATGAGGGCGGCAGACTGGAAGAGCACTCCAAAGCGAGCGCGCATCTTTTCCATCTGGCCCCTCGAAAGGCTGCTCAGGTCAACGCCATCGACAAGAACCCTCCCCGAGTCCGGGCTGTGCAGCCCGATTATATGACGCAAGGTCACGGACTTGCCGCTGCCGGTATGCCCTACAATGACCATGATCTCCCCATGCGCCACGGAAAGGTTCAGCCCTTGCAGCACATGCGCGCCCGCAAGGGATTTATGCACGTCTTCAAATTGTATCATCGTTCTTTCAGTCATACATAAGCCTGGTCACAAAATAGCCCGTTATCAGTATGCTCAAAAATGAAAAAACAACCGTCTTTCGAGTGGCATTACCCACTCCAACCGCACCTTCCCTAGCGGAAAACCCCTGGAAGCAGGCTATGGTGACAATTATCACCGCAAAAATCAGCGCCTTGATAACCCCTATCCATATTTCCTTGGCATGAAGCATGAAAAGGACATTGTCGTAGTAGGCGGCCCAAGCGACATCAAGCTGAGTGGAAGCAACAAGCCCTCCCCCGAGAATGCCTATGATGTTCGTATAGACCGTCAAGACAGGGCACATAAAAAGCATCGCCAAAAGACGGGGCATCACAAGAAAGCGCACTGGATTGATCGACATCACCTCCAAGGCTGCCACCTCTTCCGAAACCGCCATCGTGCCCAGCTGGGCCGCCATGGCGGAACCTACACTGGCGGCAAGGATCAGCGCCGTCATCAGCGGCCCCATCTCGCGGCACATTGCCTGCGCCACCAAGGTACCCACACGCATTTCCTGCCCGTAATCGCGAAGGAAGAGGCCTGTTTGAAGGCAAAGTATCATCCCTGTCATCAGTGCAACCGCCGAAGTCACACCAACGCTGCAAAGACCCGCAACATACATCTGCCGGCTGATCTCTGCACGCCCCTTGTAAAACAAGGGAATAAAGCAGAAGGCCTGAACAGCCATGAGAAGGGCACGCCCAACCGCACGCAAGCCCTTGAGACAGTGGCGGCCAATGCGCACCACCGGATTGCCGGAAGGCTGATAATAATCAGGTTCATATGGTATGATCATAATGACTGTTTTCCTAAATGCTAAAAACGTTCCTCCCCGACTGTGCCAAAAGACACAGAAGAACAAGGCTTAAGGTACCTTTGTGCGAGCTAAAATTCAAGGCACCAGCAGATACGCCAACGCAATTCCCCGTCATTCATTGTGGATAGCCGCAAAAACCCTCCGGCAAAATCTCTTGTCGTAACGGGATATGAGGCGGGCGATTCCACCGGAGCTTCTGCATTTTCAAGAGGCGCAGGCAGCTGATATGCAACCTTATAGAAACCGGCCCAGGAGTACATCTCCCCTTCTTTGGGAGAGGCGGTATGACGGACAAGCCCCCAGAAAAGATCCCACATCGCAGAATCGCCAGTCTCCCGGTAGCGGAATAAAATCCAGAGAGGGCTCCAGTTGCGCTCAATTGCGGGCATATTTCGCTGGGGCCAGATGTCCAAGACACGCAAGTCCGTCTCCTTCGGATCCTCGTAGTACGATGCAAAGGGCCAGAAGCGCCGGTAAAGTTCCGTGCGTTTCCCTTCCTTGTCACAAACCGACTTTGTCCAATAGAGCGGCAGCGCCCAAAGCCACTCGGTGGTCTTGTCCCCTCCGCGATCCTGAGTCCAAGTGCCCAAAGGCCAAAGCACATAACGGCTCGAATTGTCCTGAGTCTCTGTTTGCCCCCAAAATGGAAGTATCATAAGTTTGTAGTTGCCATTCTTGCTCATGTTTTTCGCATACTGGAATATCGGCCAGGGACAGTTAAGCCCAAAACCATCATCACCTCGATGCGAAACCTGAAAGAAGGGCCAGACAAAACTCCATGCGCTTGTATCCTTCCACTCGGTATGCCCCAGCAAAGGCCAGAAGAGCCAGCCCTTGCCTGGAATATCCGGATTCTCTGAGCGGCTCCTGTGAAAGATGGGCCAAAGATAGGATTCCGTGTAAAACTCTCCAAAGAGATGGTTGTAGGCATAGAAGGGAAAGACTCTCATCTTGTCGGAACGAGGCCCATTGTCCCAATTGACAATCGGCCAAAGGTAGCCCTCCCCCTTCGTACCGTTCTTCTCCGCATACCAATAGCAGGGGAAAACGATGAAGTTCACGTAATCGTAGCCTATGAAGTCATAAAGGTTGCCATAAACCGGAAAAAGCCCCCAGTAGAACCCCTGTTCGGGCTTGCTCCCTGAAAACCATATGGGTATGAGATGGGTACGCCAGCCATCGGATCCCTTGTCTTCGGCATGGTAGAAGAGAACGAACCAGCAAAACTTCACATACCAGGCATCGCGCCAGACGCCGAGCGGCCATATAAAATCCTGTGCGTGAAGCCCCGGACGCTGCTCCATGCTCCAGAGCGGCCTGAAGGCAAAGGCATTCTCTTTTGCGTCCGGAGAAAGCGACACTTCGCCCGCGGGCCCCATGAAACGGAGCCAGAGGGATTGGGGAGGTGTCTCGGTATCCTCGTAAATTGTAATCAATGGCGAGGCTTCCAGCCAAGTCCGTTCTGCGGAGAAAAGAGGCAAGGCAAAGAGAAGGCTCAAAAATAGAAAAGAATATTTCAGATATCGGATTTCGCGCATGTATGACCGCCAATTCTTAATCTTCTCATAAGAGGCCGGCAACTTCAGAGACCAGTTTGTCTGTGAAGTCAATGCCCTTCTGCATGACCTTCTTGGTCCTCTGATCAAGAAAAGTCTTCTCTTCATCCGAAAGATTCTTGGCGGTGTTTACCACAACAGGTATCTGTTTGACAGGCTCCGGCTGCTGGTCTTTCCATGTCAGGAAATCAAAACCGCTTTCCTCCGGCATCATCAGGTCAAGCACGATCAGGTCGACGGGGCCATTGGCCTGCAGGTAATTGCGCCCTTCCTTGGCGGAAAGCGCGACGCCGACATTGAAGCCCTTCCTTTGAAAGATTATCTGGCTCAAGCGGAGCAGTGTATGCTCATCATCGATTATCAGAATTTTTTTTCCACTCATTCTGCAGTCCCCGCATAGGTACGGTGATTATAATTCTCTTCTTGGAAACAATAGCACATTCCGCCTGTATTGCACGCAGGAAAACAAGAGAGGAAGGCCTCTTTTTTTCTTTTTTGAAGGAACTTGCGTGTTTTTTTAAGGGCCAAACCAGTCTTGTCAGGCAAGAACTGCAGGAGGCGGATCCTCGGATGGAGGAGCATTGGCTGACTGCTTTTCGGCAGCCTCACGCAGCTCTTCCTTTTCGGCAATGGCATGCCGTGCCGCATCAGAACGGGTAAGCTCAAAACGGTCGAGGAATTTCTCCTGGAACCATTCCATAACAAGATATATTCCCGGCGTCACATAAAGGGTAATCACCTGGGAGAAAATGAGGCCGCCCACGATTATCAGACCAAGCGGGCGCCTGGAAGAACCATCCATTCCAATTCCGAGCGCAAGCGGCACCGCGCCCATAATCGCCGCAACACCGGTCATGAGAATCGGACGGAAGCGGACAAGGCAGGCTTCATAAATGGCATCTCTGCATTCCTTGTGCTCCTTGTCCAGAATTTCATTGGCAAAGTCAACCATCATGATGCCATTCTTCTTCACGATGCCGAGCAACATAAAGAGTCCGATAAAGGCGTAGAGCGAAAGCTCGGAGTTGCAGAGCCAAAGAGTCCCGAGCCCGCCAAAAGCCGCCACAGGCAAGGTGGTCAGCACCGTAAAAGGATGAATGTAGCTTTCGTAGAGTATGCCAAGCACGACATAGGACATGAAGAGGGCTACGACTATCAGGAAATACATTGAATCCATTGACTTGCTGAACTCAAGAGCCTCACC
>Ga0154565_1180_pt1 | contig 10702 bp, 10 predicted proteins | sample RifGroF2_FD_105708 | JGI IMG/M metagenome (GOLD analysis project Ga0154565, IMG submission 105708) | Lentisphaerae bacterium GWF2_52_8 | reverse complement strand
AGCAAATCCCATGCCGTTGCGTCGAAACGCTCCCCGGCAGGCCCTGCACAATCTTCGAGCTGCCCGCAGATGCGGCAAGTAAGTCCCCTCCACCACTGCTCGCCTGCTTCGCCCACGCAGACACCGTCTGGACGCCTGGGATCAGCAAGCCCTTCGAGCTCAGGCATTCCGATGGGAAATATTACGGCCTGGGCGCCGCCGACGACAAGGCTTCGATAGCGGCCGGGCTCATGGCTCTGCTGAAGCTCAAAAACACACGTGGCAGACGCTGTTCCTTTTCCTTCGTCTGCAGCTCTGATGAAGAGTCCGGCTTTTCCGGAATAAAGGGACTTGTGCCGTCATTGATAAGGCCGGATGCCGCCATCGTCTGCGAGGGAACCGAACTTGACCTTATCATCGCACACAAGGGCATGCTCCGCTGGGATGTGACAGCAAGGGGGGAGGCGGCGCACGCAAGCCTCGTGCCGCAGGGAAAAAATGCGATCTATGCGGCGGCTCGCCTGATCCTGTCAATGAAAAAACTCTGCGCGGAACTTCTAAAAAGAGAGGCTCATCCACTACTCGGCAAGCCCACCCTCAATGTCGGCCTCGTAAAAGGAGGAGTCCAGCCCAACTCGGTGCCAGACCTCTGTAGCTTCACAGTGGAGCGCCGGCTTCTCCCGAGGGAAAGCAGCGCAGACGCCGAGAAAGAAATCAGGGAGGCCTTAGCCTCAAGCGGCGAAGCCTTCGACTTGAGCGCCCCTTACTCCGGCGTGGAAGCCTTTGAGGTCGCGGCGTCCCATCCCTGGGTAAGCCTCATATCGAAACAAGTCGGACGGGTGAATCCTCAGTTTGAGCTCAAAGGGCTGCAGTGCGCGACAGAGGCGGCACAGACCGGACTCCACGGGATTCCGACCGTCGTATTCGGCCCCGGCAGCCTCTCCATTGCGCATGCCGTCAACGAGCATGTGGACATTGAGGAAATAGTCAAGGCAGCCGAAGTCCTCGCGGAGATACCCCTGTCCTTCAATCTCTGAAAATGCAAAAGATTGAAAGCTTTGCCAGGGATTATATCAAACGCATTCTTGACAAAATCCGCCTTGTGCTGTATAATGGTACTTAATTAAATACATATCATACTTAATATCTTGTATCTGCAGGAAGATATGAAGAAAAAGAAGCCATTCACCCTGATAGAACTCTTGATGGTCGTTGGAATAATCTCAATACTCGCGGCACTCTTACTGCCAGCACTCAAACAGGCCCAGGAGTCCGGCCGGAGTATCCAATGCCTTTCAAACCTGCGCAACATCGGCATGGCGGAAACTTACTATTGCAATGACTACAATGGCTACTTCACTCGCGGTGGCTGGACACTCTGGTATGATTCAGCTGCAGACTGGGCAACAGTAGCAGCCAGCAATCCCATGAAATACGCATTGAAGAATGGAAAAGGACAGTTCATCTCATCTTCAACCTTGTACACGGCCACACCGAACACACTGCCAATACTGATTGACCGATATCTCAAAGGCAACGGCTTCTGCGCATGGTGCCCAAGCGATAACAGGCGTTGGGGTGACGCCTCTGTACTTTCTGTCTCGCGCTTCAACGGCGAGTTCACAACCTTCGGCTGGAACATGGGGGCCGACTACTTGCGCTGTCCACAGGTGAAGCGGCCTTCAAGCTTTGTCATCTTTGCAGAAAGCTCACGCGCCTACCCACGAATCTCGCCAACGGAAATCAACAGCAGCAGCTCATACAGCTTTTTCGAGCTAAGCACCTACTCACGAAGCACCGTCCACGGAGGAACCCCCGGAAACACCAAGCACAATCTGCTCTGGGCCGACGGGCATATAAACAAGGTCTCTTCAGCCGCCATACGCGCAAACAATGCGAACGGCTCCAGCAGCCCATATCACTGGTTCAGCAACAATTAGGGCTCTTGCAATATTTTGAGGAGGGACGGAAATCCCTTGCATTGCGCTCAGCTATGCACAATTCTACTTATTTTGTGCATTTCCATGCTGTAAAAGCCTTTTGACTTATGCAAGAAACTCATAAACACGATGTCTTTCTAAGGCTTAGAGGCTTCCACTTCAAGCCGCACCATTCCAAGATGAGCATTCCCATCACTGTCAAGCGGATTTTCAGCCAAGTATGAGTCTACAATAGCAGAGACAAAGTCTTCGCGCAGGCTGTCAGGTATGCGTTCAGTGTATGGCATCCATGTTGTGCGTACCCACCCAGCAAGGCCGTCTCTCCCTTTCTGCTGCATATCCTTCGGGATCAGTTCCACCCTGAGAGGGACAAGTTTTGCCGCAACCAACATCTCCTTATATTTCCCAGGCTTCAAAAAACTATAAGGGAACGCAAATTCCGCAAAGTACTGCGCCCACAAGCTTGAACTAATCAGCTTATTGCAAATCTCAAGGATTTTTTGCGCGTTGCCGTGCCCTCCCATCTGGAAGAGCAGCCTGCCTCCTTTTCTAAGGGCGCACTCAACGCCATAGAGAACAGGCTGCTGGTCGGGAATCCAGTGAAGCGCGGCATTGGAAAAAAGAATGTCAAACTCGCTGTCAAAATTCAATGTGCTGGCGTCTCCAAGAACAAAACTCAAATTTGGATTTTGCCCGGCGGGAAAAGTCTTGCAAGCCAGGTCTATCATGTCGTGCGAACTGTCAAGCCCGAGGACTCGCCCGGAGGGAAGACGCCGGGCAAGTTCGGCGCTGATCTTGCCATCCCCACAACCTATGTCCAAAAGGCTTTCGTTGCCCTTCAGCTTAAGCTTATCCGCAAGCTCAAGCGCCCATTTCGCCTGGCCCGATGAATTCCGCGAATAATCTGCGGCATTCCATTGATGCACGTTCTTTCCCATATCACACCTCATTATCCCCAAAGTCTAAAGGTCTGTCGTATCAGCAGAAGCCATCCTTGAGCAAGTAATATTCCCACACACTGGCAAGATAAAAATTCTGAATTGGAGTCTGTATCGTCGAACTTCGTATGCTCTTTAGAAGAGCGAGATGTATTTTTCGCAGAGGAACTCGTCCATTATTGCCTTCTTGATGTAGAGGGTGGGACGCTCACGGAGATTTATCTTGACAGGCTCAGGCTTTTCCCGCCCCTCGGGATCAAGTACGATAAAGATCACGGGCCGCATTATGAAGTTCTCATTGACACCAACGATTTTTGCGGTCTCTTCCGAACTGAGTTTGACGAAGCTTCCAAGCGGATAGATTGAAAGCTTATTGAAAAAGAATTTGATTATGTCCTGATTGAAGTAATCCTTCATCTCGTCGCGCATTTTCTTCATTGCATCGACCGGGGCGAATATCTCGCCATAGCCGCGCTGGTGCGTAAGCGTCTCGAAGATGTCGCAGATATGAATGACCATTGCATACTGATGGATGGCTTCATTGAGGCTGGTTTTGCTCAGGGCCTGCTGCTCCTCCTTGACAAGAGAAAGAAGCGCCTCAATGGATTCCATGTGGAAATTGTCAATCCGCATCTTCGCCACGTACTTCCGCGACTTCTCCTCAAAATCGGCAAGGAGCTTCGCCGCATTTGGGGCGCTGTCGAGGCCAAGGAGCAAATCCTGAGGAGCGTCAAGGAGCCCCAAGTGGGTGCAAAGGGAGGCTATCCCCAAATAGGGCATGCGGTTTTGCGGGACGGCAAGCTCAAGGAAAATCTTCATCGCATATACTGCGGAATTCGCACTGTGGATTGCTATCATCCCCTCGGGAGGCAGTTCCGCCTGGCGGATCACGTAGGAATAGGGTGCGTTAGCAAGCCCCAGAAGCATCCTCTCATCCTTTTTCAGATAGGAAATAAGACTTTCGATATGCAGGCGCAGGGGATTGCAGTCAACGGTCTCTTCAATTTTGAGTTTCATGCATATCTCATGAAACCCCTTTACCATCGCCAAATACAAAGAATGAGACTCTCCGAGTATGTCGGTTTCTTTGGCAGGAGCGGCTTCTCCAAAAAGTCCGCCCTGATCATCTGGCTTCATCATGCTATCATTTATTGGAGTCTGGGGCATCGACTTTATCCTTGCCATAAAGCTTTTCAAATTTTTTCATAACAATAATCAATATAACATATATCAGGGCAATTTGCAGGAGTAGCATTAAAGATTCTTCAAATCCTGCATTGCGAATTGTCAAGGCAGAGATTGACACGGAGATGGCCAGCAGATAAACAAGCCTTACCGCTCCCACCTGTCCAAAGCCCATACGGCAAAGCCTGTGCCCTATATGATCCTTCCCACAATATGTTATAGACTCTATAATGCTCTTGGTTGTTCCATCAAGGCGGCGCGCCACCAGCACATATAAAATGTCAAAAAGCGGGACGCTAAGGATTGCAAGAGGAACAATTGCCGCCTTGACGGGCTCTATAGACCATCCGCCCATGATGCCAATTGATGCCAGACTGTATCCGAGGAAAAAGCTTCCGCTGTCTCCCATGAATATCTTCGCCGGATGCCGGTTGAAAAAGAGAAACCCCATAAGACTCCCCATCAGGGCCACAGAAAGAAGTCCCCAGAAATACTGCTCTGTCTGAATAGATACGGCCAGATAAGAAAAAGCTGCAATAACAGCAATCCCTCCTGCAAGCCCATCCATGTGGTCAAGCGCATTAATGGCGCTGCAAAGCCCGGCCACCCAAAGCATCGTGAGCACAAGGTTGCACCAGTAGTCACTCAAACCTAAATAATGGAAAGGAAGAGAAGATATCACGCCAAAACGGCTCATCAGAAAGGTCGCGCCGAAAAGCCCCAGAAGCTTGAGCCAGGCAGGCACGCCCCAAATATCGTCGGCTGCCCCTATAACGAGAACGATCCCGGAACCGAGAATAATACCCTCCTGCGGCTTGTCGAAATACATCATCATGAGCATGGGAGCCACGAAAGCCAGGTAGATGCCAACGCCCCCCATCCGGGGAATGGGATGCAAATGTATCTTCCGTGGATCGGGCTTGTCCATTATCCCGAGGCGCGGAAGCAGGTGAATCGAAATGAAGGTCAGCAGCAGGGAAAGCCCAAAGGACCACATAAAGACATTGAGGTAACGGTCGCTCCAGTAGCCTGCAATTTCCGCAATTGTCATACTAAAAAACACTCCTTACGGGATGTCGCCGCGATGAAGTTTCGGGAAGAGCACGGCCTCCCTGACCTGGTAGCCCTTCAGGACAAGGTCTCCAAAAGTCATGAGGTAGTCCGCATAGCGAGAGTACTCACTCAGACCCTGTTCAGGCACAAAGACAATGTCGCCGGCATGAAGCATCACGTTCTTTTCCTCTTCCTTGCCCAAAAGCAGAGCCTCAACATCAATATTCAGCATCTCGCGGCTTCCATCGCCACGCAAGACAATCACGCGCGAACGCTGAGCCTTGTCAGTAAAGCCCCCGCTATGAGAGATGGCCTGTATAAGGGAAATGTCGCGGTTGTATGCGATCAGACGCGGAAAATTGACCTCGCCGAGGACATAAATCGACTCGGATTCTGCGTTGGCTATATAGATGAAGTCGCCGTCCTTGACCGGGATATTATTCTCCATCTTGCCAAGCTCAAAAAGAGAATAGAAATCAATATCAAGTTTCTTTCCGTCACGGGAAATATAGGATGCCTTGAGGTTCGCAAGGCTGCGCCCCCCGCTATCATCCGTAACGAAAAGAAAACCGCCCGCATTGGCGATCACGTCAAGTACGCGGTCATTCTCATCCACCTCATATTTTCCGGGATTTTTGACAGCCCCGACAATCGCGGAAGATGACGACAATTTGTCTTCCCTTTTGAGCTTCTTCACAAGGACGCTAACCTTGGGGTCGACATAATACTTCTTAAGCGCCTCTGTTATCTCATTCCGGAGATCGGCAATGGTCCTCCCGCCAGCCCTTAGCTCACCGACCAGCAGATAGGTGACCGTGCCATCGGGAATGACAGTGACCTCGCGTGTCATGTCCGGCTCGTCGAGAACGGAAACTTCAAGTATATCCCCGGAAGCAAGCAGGTATGGGCGAGGAGGCTCTTCAGGTTTTTTCTTCTCGGGTTCTTCTGCTTGCGGAGAAGTGACGGGAGCGGGAACATCTATAGGCGGAGGCTCCTGTGTTACAGGAAGCGCAGCCTCATCCTTGGCCTTATCCTCAGTCTTACAGCCAGGAAGCAGAATCAGTGCCGCAAGCAAAAAGACTAGGAGTCCGATTCCTCCGTTAATTTTTCCCTGGACGAAAGACATCAATGAGTTTTTCCGTTATGGTTTTTTGGTACGGCATGGAAATCTGCCCGCCCTTGAGGCAGGCGTCCAAATCGACCGAGGCCTGCGCCATGCTTCGATAGCGCTTCTCTACATCCTGTTCCAGAAGCTTCATCAGAACAGCCTCAATCCTCCTGTCAATCCCCGCCTTCTGGCTGGAAGGGGGAACAATACGCCCATCTTGAATCAAAGAAAGCATCTCAGCCAAGGTTCCGGCAGTCTTTTCATAGGGACTCGCCCCTGTGAGAAGCTCATAGCAAAGGACTCCAAAGCTGTAGATGTCGCTGCTTGAACTGATAAATTTGCCCAATACCTGTTCAGGCGACATGTATAGGGGCGTCCCTTGCGGCAGCGAGCCCAAAAGCCCGCGTTGCCGGAGAGTCTGTGACGCATGGTAAAAGTCGTTAAGGTACGGATCTCTGTCTTTGCCCATCAGAACGTTGGCCGGCTTCAAATCCCCGTGTATTATTCCTGCCGCATGCACAAGCGCCAAAGTCCTCGCAAGGGAAACGCTTATCGCAAGGCGCTGCTTGACGGACACGGCATCATCTGTAATGACTTTCTCAAGCGTGCCGGACTCAAACAATTCCATCGCCAGGTAGTAAAAGCTTCCCTCCTGCCCTGCAGAAAAAACCTTGACCACCTTTGCTCCGCCGGCAACGCGCTGAGTCGCCAAGGCACCTTCAAGTATTCCCTTTAAAACTTCGGCAGGCAAAAATGGCGTTTCTTCCATGATTTTTACCGCAAGCGTGACGCCCTTGGGATCCACCCCCCTGTAGACGGCGCCGAGCGCGCCACGGCCAATAATAGCCCCCAGGCGCACCCCTCCAATAATTTGTCCTTCCATGTCAGGCATTTGCTCAATCAGCCCCCCATAGTGTTGAAGACTCAAAGCATCGGAATGATTTCCGCCAGAATGCTGGTCTGGAGATAATCCAAATCAAAAGGTTTGGTTATGAAATCTTTTGCGCCAAGCTCCATGCACTTTTTGGCCACGTCGAGATCGCCAAGCCCGGTAATCATTATCACATGGATGGACGGCACAATCTTTATCATCTTTTCGAGAAGTTCAAGGCCGCTCATTTCAGGCATGTTTATGTCCAGCAATACCAGCTTGATGCTCCCGGACGAACGCAAAACAGTAAGAGCCTCGCTGGCTGAAGAACAAGGGACGCAGTCAATATTCTTGAACTTCATGAGCCGCTGAAGCATCGTGAGTATCTGCGGATCGTCGTCAACAATCATTACTTTTGCTTGTTCTGCCGCCATAGTATAAATCAGCCTCCGTGTGCAGTTTTATTGTCCCCCTTGATGCACATGCCATAACATCTGCCACATATGCGCTTTTTCAAGGCCAGTCTAATTAGGAATACTTATTAAATCTGCTCCCTCCCCACCGGTTTAAAAGAAAGTATCTCATATGTTTTCAAACGGCAAACACCGTTGTACAGACAAAAAAGGATGCCCCGGAAAGGGGGCATCCCATATTTTATAGCCCTTGTCCTGTTAAGGACTGGAACTTATACGGCACTCACGCTCTGAGTCTCATTATTGTTCCAGTAAGCATTGTCAAGCTGCTCCAAAATATTTGGCTGCTGCGAATTGTTCGTTCCATTCTGCTGAAGCCACGCCAATATTGCATTCCTGCTGTCCATGTACCTGGCCTCCAGTTCTTCCGTGCTGACGACGCCGTCTTTATTGGTGTCAAGTTCATCATAGCTCTTAGAGGCACCACTACTGCCCTGCTCCGAATCCTGTGACGTAGACTGTGCTGGAGGAGGAGGGGCTGTCGCCTCTAAAGCAACGGCAAGGTCGAAATATTAACCCGAATGAGGCCGAAGGAGGAATTCAAGCACAAAATGAGTGGCAGAGAAGCTTTCCATTTCCACAAACCCGAGGCTGCGATAGAGTGCCACAGCAGGGCTGTCGCGTCTGATCTTCACTAGCAAGCGACACACCCGGCCTTCAGTCCGGAGCCGCCACAACAGCGAGTCCGTCAGCAAGGTGGCAAGCCCCTGTTTCTGCCGCCGGGGAGAAACCTGTACAGAGTCAAAAGAAAGCATATCCGTTGCGCCTGGCGGAAAAGAACAGCAACAAAAGCCCGCAAGTCCTTCAGCGTCCTCACAGACAAGCAAAGGTGCACCCTCTTCCAAGGATTTCCGAAGATGGGCCAGGCAGTCCGCCTTGAATCCTTCTTCATCCCGGGGAATGTCGAGAAGAGGTCTCGCATTCGCCCACTCAAGGGCTGCCAAGGAGGGTAAATCTTCCGCTCTGGCATCCCGAATGGAAAAAGGTGTTTCCATCAGCCTTTCCAAAGTCCCAATATCTGTTGCCTCTGCCGGAGTGCAAGGAGGTTTTCATAGCGCCCAAACTCCGGGCGCAGATTGCGGTTCCGCCCGGAACCGAGCTGAAGCCCTTCTCCGGGTTGATTGTGATCGTCTGATCCGTTGCTAAAAAGGAGTGGAAGCTGTCCGGGATGCGCTGCGTTGAATTCGTGCCTTATCTGCTCAAAGAGTTCGGTCTGAGGCAAAGCAGTCTCAGGGCATTTCCCATTGCGCCATCCATCAATCTCGATACACTGAAGACCGGCGGCAGCGAGATCAGAAATCACGGAGCGCAGTCCCGCATTGTCGAGCTTCTCCTTTGCGCGGAGCTCGGTCGGATGGGCAAGCCCGGGAAGTCCGCCCCAGGCGCGGATCCGCCTCACAAAAGCCTCAGGAGAAAGGTCCATAGCCAGTTCGAGGTGAAGGTTAAGCCTATCGTCCTTTGTGGTGTAGCGCAACTGGAAATCCTTCACGTCAGAGGCGATTCCGGCGGCACTTAGTCCTGCGCCGTATTTCTGCCACATCAGCACGCTTATATCGCCCTTTGTGGAAATGCCGTTGCGCAGATAAAGGTCGATGTCTCCGGGAAGGATTTCCGCGGAAAAGCCAAGCCTTGCGAAACAGGCAGGGATGCGTGAGATCATCCCGGCAAGCTGTTTCCTTTTTGCCTCCCGTATCGGCTCAACGACTTCAGCCCATATCCCTGAAGCGAACATGGCGCGGAATGAGTCGTGATCCGGGAAATGCCCGATTATCTCAATGCCCGGCCGGTCTGTGTAAAACTCTATTGCCGGAACAACGTCTATGCCAAATATCCCGCCGGCGGCCAAGGCCTCTTCCTGCCCGTCAAAGACATCATGGTCGGCAATGGCAATGCCGCGCATCCCGCGCCGCCAGGCCTCGCAAACCCTCATCGCAGGTGAGCAGTAGCCGTCGGAATAGAACGAGTGGCAGTGCAGGTCGATTTCACATACGGCAGACTCAAGGCCGGATCGCATCCCGGAGGCCACGACACGAGCCGCCTCAAGACGCTCTCCGGGCAGAAGCCGGAAATCATCAAGGCGGATCAGCGCTTCTGGAATCATCTTAGTCTTTATAGTTCAGACGGCCGCCCGCCAGGATGATTGCGATATCCTCGGCGGAAAGATTGTGTGCAAGCGTGATCTTCGCCCCCTTGAGTTCGGCGCAGACGGGATTGCCCACGGCAAGCTGTTTGCGTATAGCGGGAATCACGAGGCTGTCTCCCTGTTCAATCTTTTCGTAGTCGGACTTGTCCGCAAAGAGCAGCGGGACTATGCCAAAATTGACAAGGTTCGCCGCATGAATGCGTTCGATGGCAAACGCAATGACCGCCTTGACGCCAAGGAACATCGGGCATATCGCGGCATGTTCCCGTGAGGACCCCTGCCCGTAGCTGTCGCGCCCGACTATCACCCCATGTTTTCCTGAATCACGGACAGCGGCGGCCCGCTCTGCGAAACTCGGCTTGCCTTTTTCAGTGAAGCACTCAAAGACGACTTTCGAGTAAGCGGGAATATTGCTGCGGTGCTTGAGGTGTATGCCTGCTGGCATGATATGGTCAGTGGTGATCTTATCGCCAACCTTAATGACAACCGTACCGTCAAGCGTTTCCGGAAGAGCCGGATTCACCGGCGGCTTGCCAATTGTAGGTTTGCGGATAATCTCGACTTTCGCGCTGGCCGGAGGCGGCGGAATAATCATGTCGTCATTAACCAGAAACTTCTCGGCCTCCGCTATCTCGGGACAGGGGATATCGAGTTCGGCAGGCTCGATGAAAGAGCCCTTGAGCGCGGCGGCGGCGGCGACTTCGGGGCTCACAAGATAGGCCTGGTCACCCTTTGTGCCAGTGCGTCCGGCAAAATTGCGGTTGAAGGTGCGAACGGTCACAGTGCCGTCGGCAGGGCTCTGCCCCTGCCCGATGCAAGCACCGCAACCGGCCTCAAGGATTCGCGCACCGGCAGCGATAATGTCTGCAAGCGCGCCGTTGCGCGAAAGCATTTCGAGCACTTGCCGGCTTCCGGGTGCTATGGCAAGCGTGGTGTTTTCGTGGACGCGGCGCCCCTTGAGCATCGCGGCAACCATCATCAGGTCGCGGTAGGAGCTGTTCGTGCAGGAACC
>Ga0154565_1175_pt1 | contig 10736 bp, 10 predicted proteins | sample RifGroF2_FD_105708 | JGI IMG/M metagenome (GOLD analysis project Ga0154565, IMG submission 105708) | Lentisphaerae bacterium GWF2_52_8 | reverse complement strand
GGCCGCCGCGCTTTGCACTCTTTGTAAACAGGCCCGCCGCCTGCGCGCCCAATTACTACTCTTACCTCGTAAATTACTTCAGAAAGAGCTTCGATTTCACCGGCCTGCCAATCGTCCTCTCCCTTAAGGCGCGCCCTCGCGACCCCGAGCGCCAGGCCCCTCCGCGCCCGAAGCGCGAGCCAAGCAAGCGCAGGCGTTTCCGCCGCCGCTAAGGATAATCCTTAAATAGGCACAAAAAGACCTTTTTGCGCACAAATCGAAAGCTCAAAGGTTTTTTTGCCTTATTCTTTAGCCCCAACACCGACGACAAGCACTTTATTTCAAGCTAGTTACAACTCAAAATCTCCAAAAGTGGCAAACTGGCGCAATTGTAATCCCCTAATAATGTGGCAATAAGAGATTGTTTTGTACCTGAGCCAGCCACAAAATACGAAGATTGGCTATTGACTGCAAATTTCTTTCAAGATATAATTGTTTTTTAATTGTTTGATGAACAAAACCGGGCCGGGAGCCTGAGTTCAAATGGACTGGCGAGAAGTTTATCCTTTCGTGAGGCCATACAGAGGCCTGATTGCCGCATCAGTAATAAGCCTGATAGCATTCACTGCGCTCGGCCTGGTCATGCCCTGGTTCCTGAAGGTGATAATAGACCGGGCTCTTGGCGGCGGCGACCTCTCCCTGCTATACCTCCTGCTGGGCGGGATAATCATCGTCTACATGGTGCGCGAGGTCTTTTTCTACGTGAGCCACTACATGACAAACTACATAGCGCAAAGAATGCTTTTCGACCTGCGGATAAAGCTCTTCAAGCACATCCAGAGCCTTTCCCTCCGCTTTTACCAGGAATACCGCACGGGCAAACTGATATCAAACATCATCACGGACGTCTCCGCGCTTCAGGGGATGGTCTCCACGGTCATGATCCAGCTCATAGTCAACGTCTTCATGATCGTTTTCATAACGGTCGCACTCTTCGTCATGAACCCGAAACTCTCCCTGATATGCCTCGTTATAATGCCTCTCTTCTATCTCGACTTTGCATACTTCAGGAAAAAGATGCAGAAGCAGTCCCACGAGCTCAGGGAGCGCATGTCAGAAATATCCGCCAATCTCGCCGAAACGCTAAACGGCATCAAGGTGGTAAAATCCTTCGGCAAGGAGCGCGCCGAAAACAAGGAGTTTGTCGGGATGCTCCGACCGGCATTCAACATGTCCCTGTCCCTCAGCATGGATGGCGTCTACTGCTGGATCATCGCCGAATCGATACACATAGCCTCCCTGGTATTGGCTCTCGGCTGGGGCGGGCTTCTGGTGTCAAGAGGCGAAATGAGTATCGGCGAGCTGATGGGCTACTACTGGTACCTCGGCATGATGATCGGCCCCCTGAACAGCATCACCAGTCTTTCAACGGCCATCAGCGACGGCACCACCAGCGCCCAGCGCATCATGAAGCTCCTCTCCTCCGTGCCAGAAGTCAAGGAGCGCGAAAACCCTCTCTCCATCGAACATCCCAAGGGCCATGTGAGGTTTGAGTCCGTCTCCTTTGCGTACAGCGGCTCGCAGCCGGTCCTGAAGAATTTCACACTAGACATCAAACCAGGGCTCAAGGTGGCAATGGTCGGACCCAGCGGCTCGGGCAAGTCAACGATAGCAAGTCTTCTCATGCGCTTCTTTGATGCAAAAGAAGGAAGGATAACCATTGACGGCGTGGCCCTGACCGACATGAGCATGGAATCCCTGCGCAAGAATGTCGGCATCGTCCTCCAGGAATCCTTCCTCTTCAGCGGCAGCATTGAGGAAAACATCCTTTACGGACGCGACGACGCCAACAAGGATGAGATAATCGCCGCCGCCAAGATGGCCAATGCCCACGACTTCATCATGGCGCTTCCCAACGGCTACAAGTCTCAGGTCGGCGAGAACGGAGTCTCTCTCTCCGGCGGCCAGAAGCAACGCATAGCAATCGCAAGGGCGATACTCAGAAACCCCTCGGTCCTGATCCTCGACGAAGCCACGTCCGCCCTGGATACTGTGGCGGAAAGCGCCGTTCAGGAGGCCTTGGACAAACTGATGCAGAACAGGACAACCATAATAATAGCGCACAGGCTCTCGACCGTGAGAAATTCCGACCTCATCGTCGTCCTCAAGGATGGCGTCATCGGACAACAGGGCCGCCACGAGGATCTTCTCAAGGAAGAGGGGCTCTATCGCGAACTCTACGCAACACAACTCCACTCGGATGAAGACGAAGGGGCGGAGCAGCAGGATACAAAACTTTTCAACGACGATGACGACAGTGGGTGGAAGGCGGTCGCCTGACCCATGCAAGAAAGGACGAGATGAGCAAATACGGTTTGCGCAAAAAAATCAGGTTCTTCTTCCTGCTTGGCATTGCAGGCTCAATCTTCGTCGTTGCGGGGCTCATAACCCTCTGCATCCTCGAAATTGAAGACTCCATCTATGCCCAGGGAAAGATCACACCCGAGCACGCCTTCGAAATAGTGGGACACATTGACGGCCGTGTAGTCCGCCTTTACCATGAACCCGGCGACGACCTTGCCGTTGGCGAATTGATCGCCAAGATCGACTCTTCCAAGTATGAGGAAGAAGAGCTCGCCATGTCCTCGGCAATCAGGGAGCTTGAAGCTGAACTGTCCGTAAAGGAGGCCGAACTTGCGGTCCTGGAAAAAGAGCCTCTTCCAAAGGAACTCTGGTACGCCGAAACGAACCTCAAGGAGTGCGAAGGCAAGAGCGCCCTGGCAAAGGACAAGTTGGAACGCTACAAAAAGCTCGCCACACTGAATGCCATTTCGAAGATCGAACTCCAACAGGCCGAATTTGAGAATATACAAAGGACCGCCGAACTCGAACGTGCCCGCGAAAACAGCAGAAAAATCCGAGAGGGGCTGGCATTTAAAATCCTCGAAAAAACGAAGTGTGATATCTCGCTCACAAAAGCGAAAATCGAGAGCAAAAAGGCAGCCCTTGAAGTTTGCCGGAAGCATATTGCCGAGTCCAGGATAATCGCACCGGCAGCAGGCCGCCTCACCGAGCTTCCCTGCCGGACAACCATGTACGTGGAAAAAGGCAAGCTCGCAGCGCGCCTTGCGTCGGGACTACAGCTAAAGGCCACAGCCGAAGTTGACGAGCGAGTCATCCGAAAGGTCAAACCCGGCCAGAAGGTGCGTGTGTTCAGCGAGGTTTACAACAGACTCCAGTACGGCTGCTTCTACGGCACAGTCGACCACATAAAAGATATCCCGAATGAAAAGGGCAAATATGCCGTGGAAGTGCTTCTGGACACGGATGGGCGCGACTTGAAGCTCGGCTCAGGCGTCGAGGTCGCGATAGTCTCAGGCACGCAGTCGGCGATACTCGCGCTGCTCGGCTTCACAAAAGAAGACTCAAAACCCAAACGGCCTCAACACAGGATGGCAAAAACACAAGGCACACAGCCACCAGTGAATTAGAGCTTACATAAATTTGCCATCTTGTTCCCTGTTGCAGCTCCAAGATATTTATTGCTAAGATCTAACATATAATTTATCCCATTGGACTTGTCTCTTTCAGTGATTTCACGTTATTGCTTTATTAGAAAAGCATCCTTTGGCATTTTGAGCGAGGCTCTTCCTCACTTGACAATGGCAGCAAAAGTTTTATACTTGAGTTATATAACAACAAGAAAAGGGTTTATGAAACACAGAAAAACATCTGCTTTGTTCACCTTGGTCGAACTGCTTGTTGTTATCACCATTATCATGCTGCTTGCCGGCTTGCTCCTCCCCGCCTTGAAAAAGACAAGGGAAATGGCAAAAAAAATAAGTTGCATCTCAAACCAAAAACAACTGGCAATGGGAATGCAGATGTACGTGGGAGAAAACAAGGATCTGCTCCCAGCCTACAATCCCGATGGCAACACCTATATTGCCTCCGAGGGCGGAAAAATAATCATAAACGCAACGCTGATGAATCTGGACAAGCCGGAAACTACACCAAGCAAATGGATGAGCATCTTTCTTTGCTCGGGAAGTTTCAGGGACAAACAAAGCAGTTATGCCACGCAGGTTTTATGGTGGGATGCGACAAGAAAAGTCACAAAGGTCAAACGGCCCTCAGCGAAGGCCTTTGGCTTTGACGGCCCGACGCGATTTGATTTGAGAAACAATACGCTCATGACCGTCAACCATGTTGATAATTACGCCCCTGGCGCAGGTTCTTCGGGAGGTGTCTTGTGGACCGTCGCCACGAATACAAACAATTATAAGGATTTCATCTACGGAAGGCATGGCCTTACCGCAAATGCATGGTTTGTTGACGGGCATGTGCAATCATTCTCTGCACAGAAGCTGACCACAGATTGGCATAATACCAGAACTGATGCGAAAGACTGCATGCTGAATATCTATGTGGATTGAGCGAAATCCATTTGTGGCAATTGCCATAGCATCTTCGCCATTGCCACAGTTTCCCCATTCAGAAAGAAGCCAGCTCAATCCTTGCGTTCATCCCGGACACAAAAGATCACCGCCAGGATGATTCCAGGTATCCAGCCGCAGCAGGTCAGAATTGTCACAAGGACGATGGCTCCGCAGCCCTTGTCGAGCACGGCAAGCGGCGGCAGCAAGCATAACAAAGCGCGTCCAATACCCATCTTTGAATCTCCCAGCTTAAGTTGAAACGTTTCCCGCAGAAGCGCGTGCGCGTATCTCCGCAAGTTGTATCCCCGTGACTTTCAGGACCGGATCGAAAGAAGAGCCCTTATACTCTCCACTGCGTCCGCAAATGATTCCTGCAAGGGTTTCACCTTGCTCCTTTGCCGCAGCCCAAAGTCCGTAAATAACGCCCTTGTGCTGGACGCAGTCGCCGATGGCATAGACTCCTGGCTGGCTGCTTTCGAGCCGGTCATTCACCAGAATGGCCTTTTCTATCTGGAGCCCCATCTGTGCGGCCAGGGAAACGTCAGGCGCAATTCCGGTCGAGACGACAACAAGGTCGGCCTCAAGCGCCTCACCGTTTTTCGTATGGACGCGCAAACCTTTTTCCAATTTCGCAATTGAGTCGGTGCAATGCCCGAGCAGGAACGAAAAGCCCATTTTTTCCATTTCATCCTGAAGTATCCGGGCCTCGGCTTCCTTGAGCTGGCGGGGCAGGAGTATCGGGCAAAATTCAAGCACGGTAACCTTGAGCCCTCGCAAAAGGAGCGCATGGGCGAGTTCGAGCCCAAGTAAGCCTCCACCAATTACTATGGCGGTCTTCGAGCTCGCAATTTTCTCCGTGAGGCATTGGGCATCGCCAATATTGCGAAGAGTAAAAACACCTTCACTTTCAAGGCCCCGCGCATCGGGCGGATGCGCCGCCTTCGCCCCGCTTGCAATAATCAGATTGTCCCAAGACAGCTCTTCGCCGTCAGCTCCACGGAGACTGCGCCTCTTTAAATCCACGTCGACCACGGCCTGGCCGAGACACGTTTCTATCCCAGCCTTTTCGTAAGTCTCCGGGCCTGCCAGAAAAAGTTTTTCAAGAGGGACTTTACCGGCAATAAAATCGGGAAGCCGGATTTTTGTGTAAAAGGGCAGAGGGCTGCGGTCAAAGATAATAACCCTCATCGAAGGGTCGTATTCACGCAGTTTTTTTGCGGTATAGAAGCCTGCGGGTCCATTGCCAACTATGATTGTTGTGCTCAAGTTTTTTCCCTTATTTCTCTCAGTTGCTTTCCACTGTGCCGTACTTGCGCTTAATGACCTGCGAACCGGAAGAGCCGGAGGAAGCAGCACCAGCGGGTGACGCAGTCTTGCCGCTACCCTCATACTGCCGCTTGATTGTAGTGGTGCCGCTCCCCGTTGAGGCGCCGCCGGACTTTCTGCTCCCTTGATCGGTAAGCGGATTTTGAGGCTCACCGACTGTATTGACCGTATTGCCGGGCTTGGTTTTGTTTGCGCTGGCTGAGGCGGGTTTTGCTGCAGCCGAGGAAGAGGCAGGAGCAGAGACTGAGGCGCGATATGACTGTCCGAGTCCTTTTTTTGCAACGGCCTTCTGGTAGTAGCCCATCGCCTCGGGAAGGTTTTTGCGCATTTCCTCAAGGCGTTTTTCGCTCATGGGGTGAGTTGAAAAATATTCTTCAAGCCTGCTCATCTGCGCGGACTGCCCGAATTTCTCCCAGAAACTGATGTTCGCATTGGGATCGTAGCCTGCCTGTGCCATGAAGATCATGCCAAGACGGTCGGCCTCATACTCCTGGGTACGGCTGTAGGGAAGCATCACGCCAACGTTTGAACTGAAGCCGTACGCAAGCAGGAAAGCGGAACGGTACTGATCTCCGGAAGCCACGGAAACGGCCTCAGCGCCAAGCTGCTGCGCAAGAGCCTGAGACATGCGCTCGCCTCCGTGGCGAGCCACGGCATGGCCGATCTCATGTCCCACCACGGCGGCAAGCTCGGCATCATTATCCATGTACTTGAATATCGCCGTATAGACTGCAACCTTGCCGCCGGGAAGGCAAAATGCATTGGGTTCGGCAGACTCGAAAAGGCGGAACTCCCACTTGTAGCCAGGCTTGTTAACGCTGTTGGCGATGTCGCGCCCAACACGGGACACTGCGGCGTTTTGAGAGGCGTTGTTGGAGATTTTTTCCTGTGAGCAGACTTCCTTCCAGGCATCTTCACCCAACTGGGATTCCTGCGCTTCCGAAGTCACAATAAACTGGCTCCGGCCGGTGTAGGGGGCCGTCTGGCAGGCGCACAGAAGCATAACAAGCAATGCCGCAAAAGAAAGATTGACAAGCATGAATTTGCGATTCATGAATTTTCTCCTTGTCGAATTTATTTCAGGTTTTCGCATAGCAAAGGTAAATGACAAGCAAGGCTCCAAGGCCGACAGAGAGCCAGCCAGCCTCGCGCGGCCTCCCCGACAAAATCTTTATAACCGGGTAAGCGATAAAGCCTATTACCATACCATCCCCAATGCTTGAAGTAAAGGGGATGCCGATAAGCACCAGGAAAGAGGGAAGCGCCTCGCTGTAGTCGTCCCAATCAATCCTCGTGACATTGCGGATCATCATCGCGCCAACGATCACAAGAGCCGGAGCCGTTACCGCCGGACATCTGGTGACCATCGCAACAAGCGGGCTGCAAAAGAGCGCAGCCAGAAAGCAAAGCCCCGTAACAACCGCAACCAGCCCGGTTCGCCCGCCGTGTTCCACGCCCGCCGCGCTCTCTATGTAGCTCGTGACAGTACTATGCCCGCAGACCGCCCCGCCAACGGTGCCGATCGCGTCGGCGGCAAAGGCGCGCTCGGCATTTGGAAGGCGGTTGTCCTTGATAAGCCCCGCCTGCGTGCCAACGCCAATCATGGTGCCAAGAGTGTCAAAGACGTCCATAAAGGTGAAGATCAGGATCAGCGGCGCAAGCTGCGCCAGGTGCGTCCAGACACCGGCAATATCCATCTGTGCAAAAACCGGGGCAAGACTGGGTATCTCCGCGCTGAACGGGAAAGCCAGCAGCAGTTTCTCCTGTGCGGGAAATTCGAGGAATCCGAAATTGAAGTTCTGCAGAAGAAGCGCCGAAAAAGTCGCCACTAAAATGCCCCAAAGTATCCCTCCCCTCACTTTCAAAATCTGCAGGGCACCCGTCACCGCAAGGCCAATCAGAAAGACCAGGAGGCTTACGCTGCGGAAGTCATGGTTCATGGAAAGATTGTTGTTCTGGATGTTCACGAGGCCGCCATTCTTGAGCCCGATGAAGGCGATGAAAAGCCCGATTCCCGCAGCAATCGCCGCCTTCATGCTCGGACTAACCGCATTGATAAGAAGCTTCCGGAGGTTAAGGAAGGAAAGAAGTGCAAAAATCACGCCCGAAACGAAGACAACGCCAAGGGCAAGCTGCCAAGTCTCAGGAGTCCCGGACTGCACGCCAAGGACTGTTGCGCAAAGAGGGAGGGCTGTCAAAACGAAAAAGAAGTTCTCTCCCATTCCGGGAGCAAGGGCAATCGGATAGTTCGCCAGGAGCCCCATCAAAATAGACCCGAAGGCCGCTGCGACACAGGTACCTGCCAGCAGCGCGTTGAAATCCATCCCGGTATTCATGTTGAAGAGCTGCCCCGACATGATTGCGGGCTGAAGGAAGATTATGTAAGCCATCGTCGCAAAGGTCGTAAGCCCAGCCACCACTTCGATACCAAAACTGGTACCACGCTCGGAAAATCTGAAGAACTCCGCCAGTTTCCTGCCCACTTGCCTATCCCCTCCAGCACAAACGCGCCAGATCTTCGTTTAACATTTTAAGAAACAGGTGTTATTATACCAAGCCATGCGGAGATTTGCAAAAGCGCACCAATAATCCGGCAGAATAAGGACAGGATATGCTGACATTAATCGAGAAAAGCGGAGAAAACCTGACAATCACCCGCGAAGAGCTTGCAAAGCTGCTCCGCAAAACAGCCGACGAAATAGCCTCATCGGCGCGCAAGGTACTGCTGGTTCCGCCAGACATGACCCGGCTGAACTCACAGGCAGGCCCGATCACCGCAATGCTTTATGCAATGCTCTCGCCGCGCGCAGATGTCGATATCATACCCGCACTGGGCACACACGCTCCCATGACCGAGCACGAACTCCGCAGCATGTTCGGCCCGGAGATCCCCCTCTCCCGCTTCAAGGTGCATGACTGGCGGAAAGACATCGTCAAAATGGGGACAGTGCCAGGGGCGCTCCTCAAGGAATGGTCTGAGGGCAAGGTCGATTATGATGTCAATGTCGAAGTCAACAGGATTCTCTTCGAGGGCTACGACCTCATCATCTCCATCGGGCAAGTCGTCCCGCACGAAGTGGTCGGCATGGCAAACTACACGAAAAACCTCATGGTCGGCGTAGGCGGGGCCGACACAATCAACAAGTCCCACTTCCTCGGCGCGGCCTGCAACATGGAACGTATCATGGGCCAGTCCGACACGCCGGTAAGGCGGCTCTTCAATTACGGTGTCTGCGAATTCCTCGGGAATCTGCCTGTCCATTACATCCACACGGTCATGGCCCGCAACGATGCCAGCGGAAAGATGGAGATGCGCGGCTTCTTCGCGGGAAATTCACAGGATGTATTCCTGAAGGCCGCAGAACTCAGCCGCAGGGTGAACCTCCTGCTGCTCGACAAGCCCCTTGACAAGGTGCTTGTTTATCTCGACCCCGAGGAATTCAAGAGCACCTGGCTCGGCAACAAGGCTGTATATCGCACACGCATGTCCATCGCCGACGGCGGCGAACTCATCATCCTTGCCCCGGGGCTGCGCGAGTTCGGGGAAGACAAGGAAATCGACCGCCTCATCCGCAAATACGGATACCGCGGCACCCCCGCAACCCTTGATGCGCTCAAGGCAAACGACGAACTCCGCAAGAACCTCAGCGCGGCGGCCCACCTGATCCACGGCTCATCCGAGGGACGCTTTACAATCAGTTACTGTCCCGGCCCAAAAGTCTCGGCGGATGAAATCCGTTCAGTCGGCTTCAAGGCAGGAGACCTCGCCACAATGAACGCCAAGTACCAGCCAGAGAAGCTCAGGGATGGCGAAAACGTGCTTCCGTCAGGAGAGAGGCTCTTCTACATCAGCAACCCGGCTCTCGGCCTATGGGCTCTCAAAGAAAAGTTCAAAAAAAGCTGAGCGTCTATGGCAAAAATCCGAGTCACAGGACTCATCGCAAGCCTGCTTTTAGCGGGCTTGCAGGCGGCGGCTGTCAATCTGTGCTACGCCCCCTTTGAAAGAGAGGACTATCCACCTTCAGGCGTGTTAGAGGAAGAGACTCTCCCCTGGCCCCGGGAGAAAGCTGAAAGAGTCGTTTTCAAATGCACCCCGACAAGAAATCTCTCGTTCAATTATGAAAACCCTGAAATTTATGCCGGGCTCACAGTTGAGGTCTCTGACGAGGCTGGCGTTTCTCTGATGAGCCCGCATTATGTGCACCATGAAAACTGCGCCATGGAAATTTACGCAGTAAACCTCAATAACGATAATATCCCGGATTACGTCATCAAGACAAACAATGTCACGGGCTGCGGGCTGGCTGCAGAATACACAAATTTATGCTTCATCCTCTCGACCGGAGACCGTTACGGTTTTCTGCAGCTCACCACCTGGAATGCCGGCAAGCACGACTTCATAGATTTCGACAAGGACGGCAAGACAGAGATGATTCACACCTCTTTTATGTATGGCGACTGCAAGGATGGGAAAACTCACAGTTTCTGGGTTTACAACCTCATGTCTTTCGAAGGGACAAGGCTTGTCTCCGCAAACCGCCTCGACAAGAGATTCCCCTGCTGGATAATGTACAGCTTCGGGGATAACCACAAGGATTCAGAGCTCCTTGACGGAAAACAGCGGATCAAAATATGGAGAGAGGCGATGAAGGTTTCCGGAAACAGTTGGGAAGGGGACCGTTTCTACGGCGCCTCCGCTTTCGCGAAAGAGCAGGATAAAAATCGCTGAGAATTTGTTTAGTGCCTGTCCGCCGTATCAAGCGGCTTTTCATTTCTAGTATCACGTCCCATAAATTCTCTGCATAAGTTAACCTTTTTCTGTTATCTGAAAGGTTTGGGAGGAGGAGTGCAGAGGGGAACCCGAAACCGTTCGGGGTCCCCTTGTAAAAATAAACATTTTTCTGAGCAGAGCGAAGTGCCTGAGGCTGGCGGCACGCCAGTCGTGCTGCAGCGGCGAAAGCGCTGCTCGCCCAAAGGGCGAAATCCCAGGGA
>Ga0154565_1112_pt5 | contig 10751 bp, 9 predicted proteins | sample RifGroF2_FD_105708 | JGI IMG/M metagenome (GOLD analysis project Ga0154565, IMG submission 105708) | Lentisphaerae bacterium GWF2_52_8 | reverse complement strand
GAAGCAAAACTGGTTTTAGTCTGCGATGATGACGACCTCCTAAGGGAGTTTTATGGTCGTGTCCTGAAGGCGCAAGGCTATCGCACCGTCTCCGCAACCAATGGGGATGAAGCCATCAGTGTCCTCGAAGATGGCCAGCACAATGTTGCCCTCGCAATCGTCGACCTCCTCATGCCCATCCGCACCGGCTGGGAACTCATCGAATACATGAAGGAAAAGGAAAATCTAAAGCATATCCCGATAATCGCCATTACAGGCTTGGCTACCTCTTTTGAGGAATTTGAACGAGTGAAGGCTACCTGTAATGCGGTGCTCCACAAGGGTGATTTTGACCTTGAACGTTTTACCGCCATGCTCAAGGAACTTGCCAAATAGCGTTTGGGGTAAATTCCACAGGAATCCATGATGAACTTCCATCCGGAAATACCAGAGACCGCGCTTCTTCTTGTTGATATGCAGGAAAAACTTTTTAGTGCCATTCCCTCCGCCTCCAATGCCCTTTCCCGCCAGCAGCTGATGCTTGCTGCTGCAAAAGAACTTGGCCTCTCTGTCATTGTAACCGAACAGTATCCGAAAGGGCTTGGCCCGAGCGTTCAGCCTCTCAAGGAGTTCTTCCAGCCTGATTGGCCGATTCTTGAGAAAAGCAGTTTCTCCTGTTTTGGTTGCGACCCCTTTCGTATCGAACTTAAAAAGACCGTGCGCCGCAGCCTTGCAATCATGGGAGTGGAAACACATGTTTGCATCCAGCAGACCGCGCTTGATGCAGCGGCCCAGGGCTATGAGGTCTTTCTCCTCTCCGACGCCGTTTCTTCCCGGCATGAATTTGACCACAAATCTGCGCTTGATCTGATGTCTCGGCAGCCCCTGATTGCCGTGACCACTGTCGAATCCTTTATATTTGCGCTTCTTCGTGATTCGGCGCATCCTTCTTTCAGGACGATATCGAAGTTCCTTCGCTGATTTTTGGCGCAAAATTGGGCTTTCCAATATTTCACCGCTTGCATTTTTAAAGCGATACTCTATCTTACGCACCCTAAGCTTTCAGGTCCCCATCGTCTAGAGGTCAGGACATCGGGTTTTCAACCCGGTAACCGGAGTTCAACTCTCCGTGGGGACGCCATCTATCCGCCAACTATTTACGTGAAGCACTTTTTTGGCACATCCTCAACTCTAGGCCTATCCGTCAGCAAAAGTACTAATGCGAAAGATACATGTAATGAAGGAGACAAAGGTGTCAATGGCATTTTTAAGAGATGACAGTGTTTTTATCTGTAACTCAAGGTAGGTGGTGGGGAAATTATTGCGCCCAAAACCAATCATGAAGAAATAGCGGATGCACTAAGTAGCGAGGTGACACGAACTTAGGATGAGAAATTGTGACACTTTAAGTTGCAATTAAGTAAGGGAAGTCATCATGGAAAAGAGGGTTGGAAAGAGGAAATCGCAGTGTGGGAATATCTACAGTTATGCGAGTAAAGAATTGATATGCGTAAAATCAAATTATAAGTTTTAATAGGGCTAATGACTTTTTGCATCTGTGAGCGTAGAAATCGGAAAACTTATCTGCAGGAACAGACGGGACCCCGTCGTCAATTTTCATCTTTCAATTTTTGCACCCCATTCTGCTTATTTCCACCGAGAAGTTTGCGGTAGAGCGTCAGGTATTCCTCAAGCATGCGGGAATAGCCAAATTTTCCCTCGATGCTGCTTCGGGCGGCCTTCACAAGCCTTTCCCTTAGAGAAGCATCATTTTTGAGTGTAAGTAGCTTTTCGGCAAGAGCAGTGCTGTCTCCGCAAGGAATGAGAAAGCCGTTAATCCCATCTGAGATTATCTCATCGGTGCCACCGCCGGAAGAGGCGATGACGGGGCGGCCGCAAGCCATGGCTTCGGCTATCACATTTGCGATCCCCTCTCCATGCCAGGGAGCGGAAAGATTCACGACGGCGTCCGAGGCAAGGAATACTTCCTCGATGTTTTTACACGGGCCAAGGAAGGAAACCTGTTCAGGCCCAAGGTTAAGGCTACGCGAAAATGATTCCAATTCAGCTCTGCATTCACCTTCCCCAGCGATGTTAAACAAGAATTGCTGGTTGTTGGAAAGTAATTTGGCCGCCGTGCTTATGAACGTTCGGTAATCCTTACGTGCGCTGAGACGCGCGGCCATTGTGACAACAAACTTCTCTGCAGGGAATCCAAGCTTGCTTCGTGCGTCTTCATGGCTTTCAGAAGGAATCCGGGTAAGATCAAAGCCATTATATATCACATGCCTCCCTATGCGCCCGTCTTGTCCGTAGGAACGGAGTCCTGCACGCGAATTGGCAACGACGTTATCATAGAGAGAGAGGAGTTTTGATTCGAGTTTGAGAGATAGAGAAGATTCTCGTGGGGAATCGCGCAGGCTGCCGTTGATAATTACAAACTTTGGGATTCCAAGGAGGCGGGAAAGGGCCGCAAAGTGACACGGGGCGCTCCCGAAGCCGTGGACGAGCGAAGGTTTTATCTCACACAAAATCTTGCGAAAACGCCAGATGTCCGCAAAGCCAAAGGAGGCCTCATCCAAAGAATGGAACGAAGCAAGGAACGGATTTATCTCATCGAGATAATACGCGGTATGGGACTTCACAAGAAGATGTGCCCTGAACTCGTCCTGCGGAAGTCCTCGGATAAGCTCGGCCATCTGCCGTTCGGCTCCTCCGACATCAAAACTTCCGATCATATATAGAATGTCATACATATTTTTGTTTATTATCCTGCGCTACCATAATCGCGGTCAGCGGTACCTTTCAGGAATGGCATTTTTCTAAGAATACTATACGATGCAAAATATACTATTGAAAAGAGCTGAATGTCATAAAGATATCGATAAAAGTTGAATTTTATTCGGAGTTTGCCGAGGACTACAAAGAAAAGAAAGGGCAGCCAGCGGAGCCTGAGAAAACTGTGCCATGGTTTGCGATAGAGCAATACAAGAATGTCGCCATAGCGGGCCAGCAAGCGCACCTCAGGAGGAAGCCAGGGATGATCCTTGCCCTTTCCTAGGCCGAGGGGATCGTCGTTGGCGGCCCATTCCTCAAAAGACTGCGGAACGCGTACTCCATAATCGCGCAGGACGTTGTCATAAAGTACTCCCCCCGGATAAAGGCGGTAATATTGAGGTCCAATGATGTCGGCGTTGGGCTGTTGCCGAATGATGTATTTGATGAGTTCAAGTGTTTCGATGTGTTCTTGCATTGTCTGTGTCGGCAAACCGGCTATGAAGGAAAAGTTTCCCTTCAATCCTGCTCCAGCGAGCTTATCGGCGGCGTTGCGCGAGTCCTCCACACTCAATCCTTTTTTAAGAAATTTCAGTATGCGCTGGGAGCCGCTTTCGAGTCCCATCTTAAGAAGTTCACAGTTAGTTTTTTTGAGTTCTGCAAGGAGTGGCCCGCCGAGATAGTCATCACGAAAATAGTTTGCGCGGCAGGTGGCGCGCCAGCGGAATTTGAAGCCCTTCTCCTGATAGATTCGCACGAACTCGCGGATACGCTCCTTGTCCTGGAAGAAATTTTCGTCGCGGAAATAGATGACTTTGGGGTTGTAGGAAGTGACAAGCTTTTCGATCTCTGCCATGAAATCTGCCACAGGGCGCGGCTGAAATTTCTGACCGACCACGGAATTGTAGCAGAAAGTGCAGCGATAGGAACATCCGCGCCCACTTAAGACCTGCATGTATTCGCCGAAGCTTTTGCGGGTGCGCTCAGGGAAGAGATCATAGTTGATGCCGTAGGGACCGACGGGTTCGGGGGGCAATCCTCTCCTCGGCATCCCGGAGGCATCCTTGTAAAGGAGTCCCGGTACAGAATCCCATCTTGGCTCTGGTTTCCCTATTTCCTCGATAAGCCTTTCAGTGGTCCGTTCTCCCTCTCCGCTGGCCACAAAGTCTATGTTGCGATATGCGCAGGTTTGCTCTGGCAAGAGCACTGCATGAGGACCTCCAACGATCACTTTGATGTCTGTTTTGGAGTCCTTGATCCTGTCGATGAGAGCCTTCACAAAGACTGTGTCGGTGCTGAAACAGCATATTCCCACAATGTTGGCGCGGGGGAGGGCATCCGCAAGCTCGGCACGAAATTCGGAGTCTGACATCATGCTGGCGTCGAGCAGCGCCACTTTTTTACCGTGCGCGACGAGATAGCTGCCAATGGAGAGGACACCCCACGGGAAATTATTGAGGTTATTCCCATGGTCTGGCGTTATCAGAATAATGTCAAGCGGTTCATTCATGCTATTCCTTAGTCTACTCCGAGAGAGGCAAGAGTTTTGCGGATTCGACCGGCTGCACACTCCCAAGAATTGCTTGCCGCGAGTTTCCTGTGATTCTCCTCCCGACGAAAGGCAAGTTTCGCATCCGCAAGAATCGCTTCAGCCAGGTTTGCCACAGCTTCTTTTTCTGTTTTACATCTGATAATGCGATGAGGAACTCCTTCTCCCAAGAGACTTGGAGAGATGAACGAGATTCCATCATCAGGCACGTAGATAGTTGCGCCACTCATGGCAGCCTCAATAACGGCAAGGCCGGCGCTCTCGCGGTGCGTCACAAAAAAGATATTGGAGTGGCTGTACTCATCCATCATTTTCAGCCATGGCACCTTGTGTGAACGCTGGTGGATTTCAGGCTGAAAAGAGCCTGACAAGTCCCAATCAATGATTCCATCGTTACTCTGCTGGCGGACATGAAGAGGTATGTCCGGAATGCTTTTGCGCGCCATCTGGCAGGCTTTGAAAAATGCCCCCGTAAGATCCATATCCCCTGCGGTGTAACAGGAATGGTCTACAAAGATGCGCAAACTTGCATTATCGTTTCCGTCCGGGCGACACTGGTCCGGGGCGGCAGACCAGCCCATGCGGACTGTCTTTGGCCCGTGCCCCAGGTGGAGCGCAGTTAGCGCGGTTCGGAAAGCCAGCCCTGGCGCAGGCAGGACTGTGAAGAGGACATTCTCGCAATAACGGCGGAGATCCACGCAGTCCATGATGGAGCAAATGGGTCCTCTGAAACGGCTGCGGAGATCATCAAAAAGTTTGCACTTCCCTTTATCGATAATCCGCGATGTAAACCCATACTGGAAACATGAAAGCATTGCATCAACATTCGTATGATCGAGGAGTTCCTCTGGCTTGTCCATGTCGGTTAGCGAGATTATTTCGAAGTCGCGGGCAAGCTCCCTTCCCAGGAAAAACGCCGACACTGATGCATGGGAGTTGAGATTTTCGAGGGAGAGAGGGTGTCCGTTTCCTCCCCAAATGAGTAGTTTTCGCGGCATTTTGGATTTCCTCATGGTCCTTCTGGAGAGTAACCGAAAAGACATGCGAGCTCATCACATTCATTCTTGATGGTGATTTTTGCGAGGCTGTCGAGTTCTTTGAGATAGGATTGGTTCGCATCAGAGCGGAGCGGATACCAGCGGCCTGTCATGCTGTTGAAGATGCTGTGCTTCTGGCTTGGAGCTGGCATCATATCAGGCTCAAAGCTTAGGCCGCAAAAATTGCAGAGTTCCCTGATGGTTTCTTCCGGTTTTGCAAGAAAGTCCTCAAACCTTATCATTGTGAAGTGCGGCACATGGATTTTGTCTGCAAGAGCGATGGAATAACTGTTTCTCCAGTGCTGGGCACAAAGCTTGATGCTTTTCTCGTAGTTGAAAGGAAGGTTATTCTTGCGTTTGTTCATGTAGTATTTGCCGGCCACGCGGTGGCACATGGCGTAGGGATTGCGGGTGACGAGGATAAAGTGTGGGTCGCACTCGCGGATCATCTCATGAACAAATGGCATCTCGATGGTGTATAGCTGGCTCTTGTCCATGAATCGGCAGTTTCCGGGATCGCTGGCATAAGCACGGATGATCTTCTTGATGCAGCGTTGGAAACGTGCTGAGAGTTCGGGAGTGATGTCCTTTTCGTCGTGCTTATAATTGGCGACGTTGTCATCCAGTGCATAGGTCCAGTAGCGGAAAAGGTTTGTTGGATAGGACGGATGTTTGTGAGGATTGGTCAGCAACGAAAGTTCCGGTGGTAAATCCGGGATGGTGACCTGCATTTCATTTTCGCCATTGTCCCATGTGCTGCTGTTCCCTCGGCAGAAAACTATTTGAGGATGCCGTTGGAATATGCGCGCTATAAGCGTAAGCCCGCCGCCTTGTACGCCGAGGAAAAAGATTGGACGGTCTATCTTGATGCGGTCAAACGGCCACGAAAAAAGCCTTTCGTTGATGTCATAACGACGATTATTGAGGAAACTGGCTATTTTCCGGAACATGATTCTCTTTCCTGTTCTAAGTCTGCCTTATCGCTTGTGACATCAAGGTTCTGGTGATCCACCATCTGGCGAAACTCCCCGTTTGCGGAGTAAAGCTCATCGTAAGAACCCTGCTCGGCAATACAGCCATCTTTAAGCACAAAGATACGATCGGCATTCCTGATGGTGGATAGGCGGTGCGCAATGAGCACGATGGTTTTTTGCCCCTTGAACTCGTCAATGTTGCGCTGTATCTCCTTTTCGGTGCGTGTATCCAGGGCACTGGTTGCCTCGTCAAAGACGAGTATTTGCGGATCCTTGTAGAGTTCACGGGCGATGCAGAGGCGCTGCCGTTGGCCGCCGGAGATGTTGATTCCCCCCTCGCCGAGCATGGAATCGTATTTAAGGTCAAGGGACTCTATGAAGTCTCCAAGATGTGCCTTGCGCACCATCTGTCGGACGCGCTCACGGTCGGCAGGAGAGTCGTCGGAAGACCAAAGCGTGATATTGTTGTAGATGCTGTCGTTGAAAACTATGTTTTCTTGGGTGATGTAGCCGACGTTGTGCCGGAGCTCCTCAAGGCTGAATTTATCGTAGGGTACGTCTCCAATGCTGATCCGTCCAGAACTTGGTGTTAGGAGTCCTATGAGCAGATTAACCAGGGTGGATTTGCCCGAACCGGACTCCCCGACAAATGCCACAGTCGTATTTGCAGGAACGCTAAGGCTTATCGAATGGAGAAGTTCCTCTCCGTCCTGATAGGAGAAGGAGACTTTTTCAAAGCGTATTTCACGGTCAAAACGCAACTCCATCCCTTCGTGGGGAGGGCTGGTTTCGTGATGGTGGTCAAGATCATTCGTAAGGTTCTCAATGATATTGATGCTGCCCCAATGGCTGAACATATTGCGGATGTTTTGCTGGAGGTTGAGAGTCGCTTTCATCGCACGCATCAACAAGAAGAGCAGCACGGCGCAATCTGTGATCTTTACGCCATTGATCTCCACATAATAGTAAACAATGCTGGCAAGGATCAGCATCATGTATGGTTCAAATCCGGTTTCCGAAAAGACGGACAGCAAATTCTGCTTTACCTGGACGTCTCCGAGGTGGCGGCTTTGCTGGGAAATCTGCTTTAACACGTTCGGATATTTCGCAGTAGCCTTGAGATATTTGAAGTAGCTCAGTGATTGTATGAGTATCTTCTGAAGTGTGCCGGAACGTGACGAATTCTCTATGGAAATTTCGCAAGTGCGCCGGTTTATATAGAGCAAAAGCGGGATAAGAGGCACGCCGAAAAGCCCCACTGTTGCAACCAGCCACGGATTCATGCAGAACGGGATCCCCACATAAACACATACGAAAAAGAATGACACAAGCGTGTTCGTCAACATCTTGAACGAATATACCGCAAACTGTGCCTCGATCACCAGTGCATTGTTCAGATATCCCGAGGAATATTTCAGAAAAGCCTGGTAGTTTATCTGGAATATCTTCTTCGAAAGGGTCTCCCGCACAGTTACAAGAATGTCGGAAGCCATCTTGAAGGTCATTGCAGCCTGCACCATCATCAAAAGAGAGCGTACCGTTATTACGAGCACCATCAGGACGAGTAAACTCAGGAGACAATACTTAACTCCGAAAGCCTCCATGAATGGCTTTAGTATCTGGTTAATCTTGTTCTCGCTGTCCAGTCCTCCCAGAAGCGGCATCAGGAAGGAAATGCCAATACCTTCAAGGCTGACTGCCATAACAATCAAGCCAATCAGAACCCATAGGCGCCAGCGCAGGATATTATAGTAAAAAACGGTGAGTTTCAGGAATGCCTTCATTTGCAGGTATTCTCTTTCGTTAATCTTTGGTAAAGCTCTTCATAGCAGACAGCCACATTGGCCCAGTCGTATCTATTGATATCTTGCAATGCGTTTTCTGCCAGCTTCCCGCGCAGCGCGGAATCCGTGATAAGTCGCTCAAGGCATTTGCCCATCCCACGCCCGTCACGGCAAGGCGCCTGGAGCCCGTTGACGCCATCGCGAATCACATCACGGCAACCTGGCGCATTTGTCGTAACGACTGGAAGTCCGGCGGCAAGCGCCTCGATCAAGACCATACCGAAGGTCTCCAGCAATGACGGCATTGCAAAGTAATCGGCGGCGCGGTACATATGTATGTACTGCTCGGCAGGGACCTGCGGCACGCCGCTTGCGTCAACCTCAAACTTCATTTTGATCTCATCCTTCAGTATGAACACATCCGCAAGTCCTTCTTCGCTGAATTTTTCGGCGAGCCTTCCCACCCCGTCGCCAAGCAGCAGCCATTTGAATTTGTAACCGTGCTCTAGGAGGTGTTTTGCCGCTTCTGGCAGATATTCAAGCCCCTTTTTGGGATGATTGCGGCTGGTTGTCAGAATCAGTATGTCTTCTCCATTTACGCCCAACTTTTGGCGGAAAGCAGTGCGGTCAAAAGGCTCCTTGAAACGTGAAAGCTCGATCCCGTTGGGGATTACCGTGATCTTTGCGGAGTCCGCGCCGAGTTCCATGTAACAATCCTGCACCGATTCCGTAAGTGCAACAAGGCGGGTCATGCCAAGAACGCCTTTCTTGATCTTTTCTTCAAGGCGCGGATTCAGGCGATCGCCGTAGCCAAGCGTGGCGTCCTTCTGAATGTCATCGCCATGTGAGCGCAGGACGGTCGGAACCAGCGAGGAGAGCTTACGCGCCACGTAGGCGCATGGATAGGCGCCTATGATTTGCCACAGATCGTACTTGTGAAGCTCCTGCTCACGCAGAAGCATACGGCTGACGATACCCGGCAGGAACTTCGCAAGGTATTTTTCACCGCGTCCAAGAGGGCGCACCTCAAAATCCATCTTGAGTTCCAAGTCCTGATACGGACGCCAGAGATAACGTGGCAGGTAGAGCACCACCTTGTGCCCGCGGGCTGCAAGATGACGCATCATGTTAAACATGAAAACTTGTGCGCCACCAACATTTGGCACAAAATTGTATGCGAAAAAAGCTATCTTCATTTCTCTTCTCCGCAGATCTTGCGAATTATGTCAATCTCACGCCCAATCCGCTTCTCCCAAGACTCAAGTAGCGCATCAGCAAGTGCTTCGGAACGCTCGTTGCGTCGTTGCCGCTCATCAGCATCTACACAGAGGCTGGCAAGCGTTTCGGCAAGGCTTTCCGGAAGCTTTTTGCGGTCGACAAGCACAAATGTTTCACGAAACTCTTTTTCTAGCACATGCAAATCCAGGCCCAAGTCCTTATCAGCGTCAAATGTGACAATGCAACGTTTGGCGCGAAGAGTCTCAAGCACGGCGTTATTCAAGTTGTTCCCGAAAATGCTCAACGATACAAGGATATCAGCGCATACAACCCGCTGCAAAACCTCCGCATGAGGCAAGGCACCTGCAAATTCTACTTTATCTCTTATTCCCAGCTCAGCTGTCCGTGCCTCCAGGCTTCGGCGCAGCGGACCCCCTCCAATGTAGAGGAGTTTAAAGTCAATTCCTCGTGAATGCAAAATTCCAGCAGCCTCAAGCAGGACGTTTGGCAACTTGTCCACATCAAGGCGTCCCACGCTGAGTATGAGGGGAACGCGTTCCTCTTCTTTTTCCTGAGAAGGACTCGGATCAACTCCATTGAAAAGGAGTTCTCTTGGAACATCCTTTCTCAGTCGTCGCTTCATAAAAAATTCGCCTGGACTTCCATCACGCGAACACAGAACCCTCTTGAAGGGCGCCTTGTAGGAGAGGAGTTCCAGCGATGGCAGAAATCCCATCTTGAACATCCTTTCTCCGGCGAGCGACGCAACTCCGTGAAGGCGCAGCATTACGTTCCACCCCAGCATGGACAGCAGTGCTCCGCTCTGCACGTGTGCGCGGTCACAATAGATTATGTCTGGATGCGTTTTACGCACCTCTTGCAATATTCTCCACGTGTGTACAAGCTTGTTTGCGTAAGGCAGAACAGTGAAATGGATCAGCGGCAGCGACGGAAAGCTTATCTCCCTTTCCTTTTCAAAATCCCTCAGGGCACTACGACAGAGAAGCAGGACGTGCGTTTCGAGTCCGGCGGTCTGCAGCCCCTCGATCAGCTTGTACACGGCGGGCATTCCGGCGGGCTCCCAACGTCCGTTGCGCATGCTCTCCTCAAGGTGGGAGTAAAGACGCAGCATCATTAATACTTTCATAGTAGCATCCCCTGAGTCCTCAGAACGGCCATGCATCCTCTCCAGTCAGGCTCCCAAAATCGCGCGCCAGTATCGCCACCGGATTCCGTGCCGAACGATACTTTGTCAGCGTTTCAGTATAGCCGCAGATGCCCCAGACGCCCAGCGGATGCGCATAGTATCTGCTTAGAAATTTTTTAAATTCTCTGACGCTGTTTGCCACTCCGCCAAATAAAAAATTCCCGCTCAGCTTGTCGCGGGCAGGAACGGCATTCTCACGGCCTTTGAGTTCTGTGAATACTCCTTCGC
>Ga0154565_1179_pt1 | contig 10778 bp, 9 predicted proteins | sample RifGroF2_FD_105708 | JGI IMG/M metagenome (GOLD analysis project Ga0154565, IMG submission 105708) | Lentisphaerae bacterium GWF2_52_8 | reverse complement strand
AAGCAGCGCGAGGAAAGGGAAAAAATGCGTGCGGCCCGCGATGCCGCAGCGAAAAATGCAAACGGCAGCACTGGCGGCGCCTCCAATCGGGGGAACAGGAGCCAGGCCAACGCTTCTTCCGCTCCAGGCGCAGCTCCTCCCGGCAACAACTCCCAGTTTGGCAGGGGCGGCGGCGGCAATATGGCCAGGATGAAAGAACGCATTGAGACAAGAGACCCGGTCGAGCATGCCGTGACTGTCCAGTTCTTCCGTGAAATGCGCGACAGGGCTGTTGCCACGGGAACGGCTCCCACTGGTGGTGGTTCTGGGCGGGGAAGGTAAGAACCTGCGAGCTCCACAGTAACTCCGCCGCAAGCTTTAGTTGAGCGGCGGGGATAGGATGGACTGGAGAGAGGTCTTTATTGTTGCTTCGAGCGCAAGGCGGCCTTCATCGTCCGAGAGGGCCAGCACCGAAAAGCTGTAGGTCTCCCTTATCTGCAAGACTATCTTGCGCTCAAGCTCGCGCATCTTTAAGACCGCATCACGATCCCAAATGATTCCCGAACTGTTCCGTTTTGTCAGCGCGTAACGCCAATATTCAAAGATTGCCGCCATGCTGTAGCCGCCGTTCAGGTCAAGTGCGATTTTTTTGTGCAGCTGGTTCAGCCCCGATTTGTTATTGAAGAACGCCTTCCTTAGCTCCTTCGCCAAGGCTCCCTCTCCTTTTTCTTTATTCGCCCCGACTTTCACAATTTCCGCGTTCTTCCCAAAGATAAGGTAAACTCCGTTGTCTGGCAGCTTCTTTTCCACCGCCTCAAACTCATAGGCCCCATACCGTTTCTGTGCCTTCAAAAAATTGTTGAGGTGCTCATTCATTTTTAAATTTTAGACTCCTCTGCTCTACCGCCGCAGGGGCGGGGGGCGACCGCCCCTTTCATACCTCGCCGATGGCTCGGAAGAAAATGGCTATTTTCGCAAGGGAAACCCTGACAGTTCAGGGTTCCCCTCTGCACTCCTCCTCCCAAACTGGGGGGGACGACAGTCTCTTTCATGCCTCGCCTCAACTTCGTTTGGCTCGGGCTGGCGCAAACTTTAGTTGAGCGCCAGTATCGAAAGAGCCGGTCGGCTCCTGCACACCACCTCCTGAACCAGAGACTAAATCCTGCGATAGTTTTGATGGGAATTAGGAGTCAAGCAGCCCAAATAAGAAAGGGCGCAGACTCCAAGCTTACGCCTCTCCGGAGGGACTACCACGCCCCAACACAGAAACGTAAGACAGGGAGCCGCGCCCAAGTACAACAGGGCGCGCTCCGCTTGCCTCGTCTCTGTGTTTAAAAAGTGGTAGTTTTCCAGAGAGACAACGACACGCGATAACGCGTTAAATTTGTATTATGGCTTTTTCTCTATTTTTCTTTTCTTACCCCCATAGTTGGTTCACGGCAAGAATAGCATTTCCAAATTAAAATTGCAAAATAAATTATGGATTCAGCAATTCTGCAATATCATACCCACCTTTGGTGACTCGGAATGCTTCTCTTTTATATCCTACGGCTTGAATCAAATCGGATTTTTCAAGTTCAACTATTGCTGCTTCCCATGTTGCTTGTTCTCTGGGGTTGTTACTACTTACAAATGATTGATCATTTGTTTGAACAATAAATCCTTCGAGATGATTCCATCGTAATATAGTTCCAGAAGAATCATGACTTGCTTCTTTAAGTAGAGACTGCGCTTCTTTAGAAAGCTTAGGAATGTTGGGAGAGTTACTTTGAAGAATTTCTTCTGTAATATATACTTGAGTTGGCATTTTAATTTTAAAATAAGATTCTTGGTTTAATTTGATTTGGAGTTGTCTATAGAACTTTTCTTTGAAGTCATTAAGATCGGAATATGTTTCAAAAATCCCTTTAGTTTTGCAGGATTCTTTGAATTCTTTGAGTCTCTCATATTGCTTCGTATCTACGCTATCAGGGCGAACAGGAGCATCGGAAAAATATAACATAACAGGTTTGGAAGTTTTAATATGTTCTTCAATTTCTTCAACGGTTCCGCTTTCATATTCACCAGTAGGAGTTCCTAATCGAGTCCAAAATATTCCAACAAGAAGGTCACAGTCTTTTGCAACTTGTTTATTTATTATAGACTGGGGACGATCCCCCATCTCGGGAGAAGTATGAGTTTCCCATCCAATTGGTAACAAAACAGTTTTTTTTGAATCTGAATTGACTATGTTCCATTCAGCAAGCCTTTCACGGACTACAGCCCGCTCAGGAGAAACATCACTTGGAGAGGCAATCATCACTTTAAATACGGTTGCAGTATAAGACATAAAATACCCCCATATTGAGTTAATCCTAGAATAACCTTTTGCAGTGGACTTTTCAAGATACGGCCAAGTCGCTCCGGGGGGTATTTCCTTCCGCATCAAATCTGGCGGCCTTGAAATGCTTCTCTTGACTTTAGCGGATAATCATGTATAATATGCATGATAATAATGCACAATAAGCATGATTTTAGAGACAAAAGAGGGAATGCCAATGAAGGAAGAGAAGGGGATTCAATCGCTTGAGAGAGGGATGGCTCTTCTGAAAATACTTTCGGAAAAGGGCCCGCAGACGGCTTCGACCCTGGCAAGGGGGCTTGGCATCCATCAAAGCTCGGCATCGCGTCTGCTCCTGTCGCTCCAAAAGGCCGGCTTCGTGCGCAAGCCCGCTTACCACAGTTTTGCGCTCGATTACGGGGTCTTGTCCTTTGCTGGCATTGCCATGGCGCATTTTCCCATCATAGGGGCATCTGCTAAAATCTCTGCGCTGCTTCACAACGAGACCGGGTGCGGCGCGGCGGTTGCCATTCTGCAGGATGATCGCCTTTTATATCTTTCCAGGATAGCCTCCTCGTCAGACGGTCGCCCGATCCTTGTGGATGATTCCAGTTTCCCGCTGCACCGTTCCGCGCTGGGGCTTCTGCTTGCCCACGGCAAAGGCAAAAAGGAATTTTGCCGCCTTATGAAAAACAGCGCGGAATCACTGGGGGAACCCGTCTCGGAATTGGGATTGTACCGCATGGTCACAGACAGCCTTTCCAAGCACGGCATACTTTTCCTGAGGGATTGGCAGGGCCACAAGTTTAATGCCGTGCGTTTGTTTGAGGCGGATGGCAGGCAGGGGGCGCTGGCAATTTTCAGCGGACAGAAGGATCAGCCGCTTGGCAAGCTTAAGGCATGCTTGGAAAAAGGCAGCCTGGAAATAGAATCCATGCTGAGAAAATAGATTTGCCGTTCTGGCAAGCTAAAAAAAGAGGAAATCCCTATGAAACGCTATCATGATAAATCCCGCGAAATTCCCGTTTATGGAGACTTCGATGTGCTTGTTTGCGGAGGAGGCTCGGCAGGTTTCGTGGCCGCAATAGCGGCAGCCAGGCAGGGCGCAAAGACTCTGCTTGTAGAACGCTACGGATTTTTGGGTGGGACGGCGACTGCCGCGATGATGTTGGAGTTTGGTTCGATGTATGACGGAAAACAGGTGCTTCTCGGAGGCATCACCCACGAATTCCTGCACCGGCTTGAGGCTACGGAAGGGGCTCCCTTCTCAAGAAAAGAGGGACACTCAATGGTCTTCGATCCGGAATCCATGATCGCTCTTTGCCAAAAGATGGTCGAAGAAAGCGGGGCGGAAATCCTCCTGCACTCATGGCTGGCGGATGCAATTGTCGAGGAGGGAAAAGTCACCGGAGTGATTGTTGAAAACAAATCCGGGCGCTGCGCGATTTTCGGCAAGGTTATCATTGATTGCAGTGGCGATGGAGACATTGCCGCGCGCGCCGGGGCGCTCTGGGAAATGGGACGGCCAGGCGACATGAAACTTCAGCCTGTCACCATAGAGATCCTGCTCGGAAACGTGGACTCCACAAAGATTGATTACCATCACCATCAGCTGATTCCAAAGATTGCGGAGGCCAGGGAGTCCGGCAAATGGACGATTCCAACAGAACAGCTCTTTTCATGGGGGCGTGTCCGCAAGCAGGGTGCGCCTGACGAGCCCAGGCACTCATTCTTTTTTATAAACGGCACAAATGCGGTCGACGTGGATGCCACGGATGCCAGATCGCTGACAGGGGCCGAACTTCAAACACGGCGGCAGATAGAGCAAATGCTGGAATTCCTGAAGGGAAATGCGCCCGGCTTTGAAAACTCTTACCTTGACCGCGTCGCGGCGCAGATAGGGGTGAGGGAAACCCGCAGGATCAGCGGCGACTACACACTGACCCGCGAGGATGTGCTTGCCGCGCGGCACTTCCATGACGGACTTGTCCCGGCCTGCAATTCAATTGACGTCCATGATGTATCCGGCAGGGCTTTCAAGCACGAGTACCTGAGGGAAAGCACCCACTATCAGATTCCTTACCGGTGTTTTCTCCCGAAAGGGCTTGAAGGCATGCTCGTGGCTGGCAGGTGCCTTTCGGCGGACCATTGGGCTTTGGGATCCGCACGCGTGATGATCATAACAATGCCGATGGGCGAGGCAGCAGGGATTGCCGCTGCATTGGCTGCCAACGAAAAGATAAGTCTCAGAAAAGTCTCTGTTCCCGTCATTCAAAAGATGCTGAGAGACGCTGGCACCGTGCTCGAAACCTGAAAAAGCCGCTCTTGTCCAATTGTAGCTTGAGAATGATAGTTTGCTTTAGAATGGCATATGTTCTGGAAAAATCACTGTTCCGCCGCAATATTACCAAGCGGGGGTCAGTAAAGGACTCCGCTGAAAAGGTATTCAAATGGCGGACATATCATTCAACTGTCCTTTGTGTGACGCGGGGCTGGAGGTCAACGAGAGCCTTAGCGGCAGGAATGTCTCCTGCCCGGGATGTGGCAATGCCATAAGCGTGCCACGCACCGAGCTGACGCCGGGAAGGGAAATCGGGGGCTTTGTGCTGGAGCGCCGCCTCGGCATCGGCGGCATGGGAGAGGTCTGGCTTGCCCACCAGAAATCAATGTCGCGCAATGTGGCCCTGAAAATCCTCAACCCCGCCCTCACGCAGGATCCCGAGTTCATCAAGCGCTTCATGAAGGAGGTGGAGATATCCGCCAAGCTTGAACATCCGAACATCATCACCGCCCATGACGCGGGCTGCGCGGACGGGATACATTACCTTGCGGTTTCCTATGTCGACGGCATGGAACTTGGCGACCGCCTCAAAAACGAAAAGTTTGTCCCGGAACAGGACGCCCTCAGGATAATACGGAGCATAGCAGAGGCGCTAGCTTACGCATGGAACCGCTTCAACATCCTGCACCGCGACATCAAACCCGCGAACATCATGATCGACAAGTATGGCACGCCGAAGCTGATGGACATGGGAATATGCAAGAGCGTTTTGGAGGAGCGTTCGCTCACCATAACAGGAGTCGTTGTCGGAACCCCCTACTACATGAGCCCTGAACAGGGCAAGGCCGATCCAACGATAGATTTCCGCGCGGACGTCTACTCCCTCGGCGCCACACTTTACCACATAGTCACCGGGAGCGTCCCTTTCGACGCAACGACCGTCATGGCAATCCTAGCCAAGCACATCACCGACCCTTTCCCCTGGCCGCTCGACCGCAATCCGGCACTCTCCGAGCAGTGCGCCGTTCTGCTCGAGATCATGATGGCCAAAGAACGCGACCAGCGGCAGAAAAGCTGGGAGGATCTGATCCGCGATATCGACCTGGTCCTCGCCGGAAAATTCCCGGCAACCCCGCGTCCCGGCCTCGACAAGTCAGTCATCATTCAAAAGCCCGTAACAAACTACATACTCCCGGATGAAAATATTTTTGACGGCTCCAAAAAGGAGGAATCACCCGCGCCAGCAACACCTGATACACAGGGGAAAAATGCTCCAAAAAAATTAAACAGGCTCGCAATTGCCGCAGTACTTTCGGCGGTCCTTCTGCTTGTCTGTTTCGTGGGCGTCTCCATGCTGAGGGCACAAAAGATCAAGCAGCGCAACCTTGCCGTTGAAGCGCTCCGCCTCAAGGAGGAAAAGCTGCGCCTTGCAGCGGAAAGACAGGCAGCAGAAGAGAAAAAAAGGGAGGCTGAAGCTGCTGCAACGGCTGCCGAGACCAATGCATCCAGAGAAGAAAAGCGACAGAGGGAAATATGGGAGATCGCCCTCAGAAGCGCAGCAAAAGATAATCTCAAAAGCGAGCGTGATTTCAACACCGCAACTGAAAATCTTGAAAACATCAAGAAAAACCTCAAGGGCTCAAAATACGAGCTGATGGCAAATACTGAACTTTCAAAGCTGAAGGAATTCAGAGAGAACACCGCCGATGCAGTCCTTGGGAAACTTCGTGACGAAGCCAAGGCCTTTGCAGATAAAAAAGAGTTCAGCGAGGCTGCAAAGATACTTGCCGATTATGACGGCCCCTTCGCTAATGACATCAGGGAAGACCGTGAGAAGTTCGCCGGTGAGTACAAGGCCAAAGCCGAGGAATTCGATAAGGAGAACCTCAGGCGGCATGAGGCAGCAAACACAAAATTCCGAGCCGTGATGGATGCAGCCGCCACGGAACTCCTTGCACGCCGGATGAAAGGCGCCGCCGACATTCTCGACAACGCAATGAAAAGCGCGGAACTGGACTCGAAAAAATCGCTCATTGAGAAGGCGTCGAGGATTGTAGCCGATGCAAACGACGCCCCGAAACACATTGCAAACACCCTTGAAAAGGAGACAGGCAGGGAAACATACCTCAATATCAAGGGAGAGAAGCTTGTCTTAAAGATAAAGTCGGTGGAGAATGAAAAAATAAGCGCCGAATACCGCATGGGCAAGGTGTTGACCCTGAAAAAATTCTACGTGAATGACCTCTCTCCTGCCGATAAAATCCAATGGCTTGGCAGCACAATAATCCCCGAAGCGAAGGCTCTTTTTGTGGGGCTTGAAGCGGTAGCAGCCAGGGATTTTAAATCCGCTGCCAGGCAGTTCAAGAATACGGGGCCGCTGGCTGAAGCGCTGATTGTCCAACTGGACAAGTCTGGCGGCGATGAAAAGGGCGCGGAAGACACACACGCAAAAGCTGCTGAAAAAGACCCCGGGACATCTCCAAAAGCTGCTGAAAATGCTGTGGAACTCAGCGCTGCAGAGGTTCAAAAAGTATTCAAAGGCAAGCTCGTTTCCTTTGACGAAAAGACCATGGACGTGGAACTCCTCTATGACTTCAAGGACCAGAGCCAGCTTGATGACTGGGAGATGCCTGTCGGCCCCGTCGCAAGGCAGCAGCATGCCACCGTTTCAAACCGCCGCTTCATCCTGGAATCGCAGCAGATCGCATTCACGACACTAAAGGCGCAGTTTGCAAATGAGCTCTGCGTTACGGCATCCCTCAGTTTCCAGTACAACGGCATAGGCCAGAAAATCATCCACAAGGATGGCAACATCCTTTTTATCGGCTGCGGCTTCCGCGAGGGAATTGACGGCTACATAATCAATGTGGATTGGCCGGACATGCGGGAAGAGCGCCTGCGCAACACTATACTGCGGCAGGACCGCAAAATAAGCACGGAACTCGAGTGGAAAAACAAGGTGGTAAAGTTTTCGGCATCCAGAAAAGACTGGCCCAAACTCAGGCTCAATGCGGAGGTCGTCAAATTTGGACTCACCATCTTTGGCAGCCACAATGAATATGATGAAATCCGCCTCAAGGGCAAGCTCTACCGCCCCTGGCTTGAGGAAGAACTGGGCCGTCCCGGGAGAAGATGACTCAACTAAGATTGTCCGGTTATCCGGAGATTACTGAATTTTGAGCTTATCGAGGGCACTTATTGCCTTGCCGCAAAATGCCGCTTCCTCCTTTAATCCGGCAGTCTCAAAGAACCTTTGCATCTCCTGATATTTCCGCAAAGGAGGCACTTTGCTTGCCCAGCAAAGCTTCGCCATGCATTCCGGGCAGAAAAACAGGGGGGTCTTGTCGCTTTCGCGAAGGCTGTTGCTCCCTGCCATGGCACATTCGTAAGCGGTGCAGTGACGCATCGCATAGCTGTGCCCCGCCTCGTGGATCGCAAGCCCAAGCGTGCGGCGCAGGCAAAGCATCTCCGCCTCCTTGCTTTCAGCGGGATTCCCAAAGCGGTAAAGAGACCAGACGCCTACACGTTCATAAAGCGAAGCCTGCCCGAACACAAAATTCCAGTTCCCTCCGGGCCAGAGGTCGCTTGTTGTAAAGGCGAAATAGAGCGCTGCATCCTTTGGCATCCGTGCGGGAAGCAATTCGTCGAGCACATAAGTGGAGAGGATCTGCTTGTCTCCCCAGCCTGGATGCGTTCTCCTGGCGCTTGCAGGGATAAGGCTTAGGGGCAGGGGCTCCTTTTGCTTCACAGGGATATTGTAAAAGAGAGCAAGGAACTCGCATGTCTTGCTGAGGATGGCGGATTGTTTTTCCGAAAACTCCCCGAGTGCCTGGATGTACATGGTGTTTCGTGTTTTGTCTGGGAGCACCGGACTTGATTCAAGATACTGACGGAAACTTTGCCCCGGCTCTTTGTGGACGGCAAGCCAGTCGCCAGGGCCAGGCTTTTCCTTAGGTTTGTACAAGGGTTTTAGTACGATGATTGCCTTGTCGAGTTGAGCCGGAGAGCAATCCTCTTCGCCACCCTGCAAAGTGGCGAAGAGCATGAATGCCGAAAGGACGACAAGAAAGTTATAAAACTTCATGCGTCAATTTGATTGCGGCGGCTTATTGATGATTCCCTTGAGTGCCTCGCCGAATTCGACGGGAAAGAGTATCACGGTGTTAGAGGGACTTGCGCCCAAGCTGTCAATTGTCTGGAGGGAACGCAGCTGAATCGTGATCGGGCTCTTTGACATGATATTGGCTGCTTCCGCCAGATTTGCGGCAGCAAGCTTGTCGCCTTCGGCCTTTGTGATTGTAGCGCGCTTTTCGCGTTCTGCGGAAGCCTGGCGCGACATGGTTCGCTTGAGGTCTTCAGGAAGCTCAATGTCCTGGAGGCGGATGGAGTCGACATGAAGGCCCCATTCCTTGACGCGCTCCTCGATGTTCTCCTGGATCTGCTTTTGAATCTGTTCGCGTTCCGAGAGCAGTTCGTCGAGCGTGAGTCCTCCTACCACGTCGCGGAGGGCCGCCTGCGCATACTGCGCCACGGCGAAGCGGAAATCCTGAATCGTGATGACGGCCTTTTCGCAGTTGGTGACCATGAAGAAAAGGGCTCCGTCGATCTCGGCTGGAACGTTATCCTTTGTGATGACTTTCTGTCTTGGAATATTCAGCACGAGCATTCGGGTGTCTATGAAGCGCACGTTCTCAATGACGGGAATTATGTAAAGAAGCCCCGGCCCTTTGACCGTCTTGAAATTGCCGAGCCACAGAACGACGCCGCGCTCCCACTGGGCCGCCACCCTGACGCCCGAAACAAGTGTCATCCATATGATTGCCCAGAGAACGCCGATGCCTATCGCCATCACGGGGGCAATCGTGTGGCCGGAACTCATTTTGTAGAGTATTGCGGCCGCAATAGCCGTTGGAATAAGAAAGAGCAATCCCCGCAAAGTCCCGCCAAGTGAAACATGTTCGCCCAATGGTCTCGCGTATTGCCTGATTTCCTCGTTCATGGCACCCTCCCTATTGAGTTTTATGTTTTTTACCAGGACAGATTAAAATACATTTTCAGAAATGCTTATACAAGAAGTCGGGCATAAATCTTAGCACCCAGGCGATAAGCCTCCAGCGCTTTGTCACATAGGCATGTTTTTTCTTTTTCCTGATAGCGTCAAATATTTGCTGAGCCGCTTTTTCAGGCGCTGCAACCCAAAAGAGGCGTTCGCCCCTTGCCATGGCCGTGTCTACCAGGCCGGGCTGGATATCCGTAAGCACGATTGGCAAGCGCAAATGCCCGGCCTTTTGCCGAAGCCCCTGCATATAATTTGAAGCGTAGGCTTTTGAGGCGTTGTAGGCTGGTGCGTTTCTCTGTCCGCGCAATGCCGCGATTGAAGAAATATTCACCAGATGCCCTCTCCCTTTTTCTATGAAATGCAGCATGGCCGCGGCGGCGACAGCCGTAAATCCTGAGACGTTGACGGAAATGGTCACCTCTTCCTTGTCCCAGGAAAGCCCGGGATTGATGAAGCCCGTTCCTGCGCTGATGACAAGGAGTTCGCAGCCTCCCATTTCGTCAATGAGTTCATGGAGTATCCTGACGGCGTCTTCCGGCTTGGATACATCCATTTTCTTGACAAGCAAATTCGGGCCAATCTCTTTCTGCAATTCGGAGAGAAGCTGGATTCTCCGCGCCGTCACACCCACAATATATTCTTCGTGGACGAGGATTTTTGCGAGTTCCCTGCCTATGCCGGAAGAGCCGCCGATAATGATTGCCTTTCTCATCGGGCATGCCCCTTGCAGTCATTTCTGCCCGGCTGCAATGTTTGCATGGTTCTCATGTCGTTAGTAAGACGGGGTCTTGTCAGTGGTGCGGATCAGGTTCATCATGTCCTCGCGGGAGATGAGGTTTTGCGCGTAGAGTTCCTTGAGGGTCTTTTCCATTGTTACCATGCCGTCCTTTGCCCCGGTTTCCATGACGGACTGCATCAGGTGGGTTTTCCCTTCGCGGATAAGGGCGCGGGCCGCCGCAGAGCCTATCAGGATTTCAAAGGCGGCGATGCGCCCGGTACCGTCGCGGCGGGGAATCAGCCGCTGTGCAACGATGCCGAGAAGCGTGCCCGAAAGCTGAAGGCGTATCTGGTTTTGCTGAGAAGCCGGGAATGAATCGATTATGCGGTCAATTGTTTGAGGAGCGTCATTTGTATGGAGA
>Ga0154565_1163_pt2 | contig 10883 bp, 9 predicted proteins | sample RifGroF2_FD_105708 | JGI IMG/M metagenome (GOLD analysis project Ga0154565, IMG submission 105708) | Lentisphaerae bacterium GWF2_52_8 | reverse complement strand
GCATTCCAGGCAACAGTCATTGAGCTGCTCCAGATTGGGCCTGTCCGGATTCTCTTCTTGCTTTGCGTGTGAAAACCACATCGCGTTCTGCCTTCCTCCAGCCTTGTGGCCCGGACTCCCGGGCAGGGCGCGGCAGATGGGGAATGCGGGATGCCGCGCCAAAAGGTAATCTAGCCCCCTCCTGCTTCGGGTTCAAGCCGGAGGACGGCTTCCCCTGACAGTGTTTCCCCTCTTTTGCAGTGCCGCATTCACAGGATATCTTATTCCGAAAGACGGAAAGGACCTCAGTCAAAATGATAAAGCAATTCGCCCATGTCTGCCTCATGACGGGAAAGCTTCAGGAAAGCAAGCGTTTCTACGGTGAAAAACTTGGTTTGCCCATCAAATTCACCTTTGAAAAAGATGGCAAAGTCTGCGGGATCTATTTTGATACGGGAGCAGGCACCTTCATTGAGGTTTTCGAGGAACCTGGCCTCATCGCTAAGAACACTGGAATCGTTCACTTTTGCCTTGAAACAAATGACATTGATACCCTCATTTCCTCACTTCGGGAAAGCGGCATCCAGTGCAGCGATAAAAAACTTGGCTGCGACAAGTCCTACCAGGCCTGGGTGCAGGATCCCGACGGCAACAAGATCGAATTTCACGAGTACACGGAGGAGAGCTTCCAGAAAAAAGGCGGAGTGATCCGTGTCCCCTGAAAAAGCTTATTCCAGGACGCGGCTTTACTGGAAGGTGTTGAAGATGTTGTCTGCGGCGCTCGGGCTTGTGAAGTAAAAATATTTCGCGGCATCGTCGGCTGTCAGAAAATCAACATGCCCGTCGTAGAAGAGGCTGTTGGCTCCGTAGAGATGGCGTCCCTTCATGAAGTCCATGTATGCCTTGTTGTAATAGGTGTCCGTGATTATCGGCGATGTTGCCGCCCTGGCGCGGATGCTGGCATTTCGTGAGCCTATGCCGGGTATATAGTGCTGGGAAAGAATTCCGACACTGCTCCAACTGTAGCCGTAATAAGACTGGTAAGTTCCGCGATTATGGCTGTAATCCATGATATAGGTGCGCTGAGCCGGTTTTTTGACTGCCGAAAATGGCTTTCCTCCTCCGGTCATTGCGTAGCTTGCCCAGTAATAAAGCCACTGGTTGAAACAATTGCTGGCCCCGTTTGGACACAGGAAATTCTTGTCATCCTTGTACTGCATCGTTTCGCGCAGGATGTGTTCCCATATCGTGTAATAAGCTCCATTGTATGGGTCTGTGCGTGGGCTGACGGTCACAAGAGGAATAAAGCCCCTGCTTTGCGTCGAATAAACAGTGGAGGCCAGGTATATCTGCTTGAGCTGGTTCATGCAGACCATTCGCTTGCCATATTCCCTTGAGCGTGAGAGTGCCGGTAGCAGCAGGCATACCAGGATCGTGATTATTGCGACGATAGTCAGAAGTTCCAGAAGCGTGAAATTTCTTTTCGCTGGCATGGGAATAATTCCTTTTCCTGCGTCCTTCGCCAGACTTTTGAGTACTGCGAAGTCAAAGCGGCTCGAACTTGGTTTAAAAATAACCACACATAAAAGATTAAATCCATTATTAATCTATCTTATCCGTAAATAAAAGCAAATCATAAGCTTATGTTTCTTTGGAAAATTGAAAGTGTCAGCTTTGTGCGAGGCCAGGCGCAAGAAAAAGCTTCTTGGTTTTTAGCCAAGGAGCTGATTATTTGCAGGGATTCCTGTCAGGGTAGTTTTTAGAGATAGGCTCCCATTTCCACGAGTTTTTTACGGACTTCGCAGCCGTCGAGTTTTGCGGGACTGCAGTTGCGCTGAGAGGAGAGCGCGGCGGCAAGCCCTGCTGCCTGCCCCACAGTGCAGGCCGGCGGCATGACGCGCATGCTGCTGTGGATAGCATGATCCACCGAGATCGGACGTCCGCCGATTGTGAGATTTGAGATGTCCTTGGCAACGACGCAGCCGTAGGGTATTTCGTAGTATTCGCTGCTTTCCATGTGGACGAGTTCGGTTCCGCTCTTGCCCGGAGTGGGGCAGTGGATATCTATGGGATAGTTGCAACGCGAGATGGCATCGGGGAATTTGCTGCGCTTCACGAAGTCTTCGCGGGTAAGATAGGCGAGCCCTTTCACGCGGCGCGTTTCGCGCACGCCGATGTGTGCCCCCATCGAGTGGAGTTGTGCCTGCTCAAATCCTGGCACGCTTGCGCGGAGCCATATGATGTATTCGCGGAGTTGTTTACGGGCCTCGACTTCGGCATCCGAAAGTTCGATGCCATCGACTGCAGATTTGCCTTGGACACGGGTCGTATTGAAGTGGATCACGTCCTCATCGTGGTGAGCGAAGTAAAGCACGTTTTCGCGGGGGCAGGAGAGGGCGCCGCTTTGCTGCCCATCCTTGTAAAGCTTTTGAAAAGCTTCCCAGTTTGGCATGAGCTCGCGGCGGACATGAGAGAGCTTGAAGCAGAGCGTCATTGGCTGGCAATGGCCTTCGGCGTCACCGAGCTCGAATTCGCAGCCCGAGACTGCCGCAAGGTCGGCGTCGCCGCTGCAATCCACGAAATTCTTTGCCCTTACCGCAACGAAGCCTGACTTAGAATCAAGCACGATGAAGTCTATCTTTCCCTTCTTTACAGAAGCGCCGCAGAGCTTGTGATGGTAAAGGAGTTTTACTCCGGCTTCAATGCAGAGGTCTTCCGCGGCAAGGGCGGCGATTTCCTTGCCGATTGTGCGAGTGAGGCCGTTTTCGGCGTTGTCGCCGGCAGGTATTTTGCTGCGAATCTCTTCTGGCAGATAGGAATTCATTTGTTGTACCCACCGTGTATATACCGGGCGGTCAAAGGAACTGCCATCCTTGTAGTGGTTGGGCATGAAGGGACTCACTTCTCCCACACTCGCCATGCCGCCAAGCATTGAGTAGCGTTCGATCAGCAGAGTCTTTGCGCCAGCTTTTGCGGACATCACCGCGGCGCCGAGCCCGCCGGGGCCTCCTCCGAGCACTGCGACATCCACATCAAAAATCACGGGGATTTCTTTTTCAAACTTCCATGCCACTGTTTTCATTATTTGGGTTCCTTATAAATATTCTTGAACTTTGTCAGGTTTATGTGATAGATTATAGCACGGAAAAGTTAGGCCGCCTTGTACTTTGACGCTATCTTTCTGGATTTTTACGCTATCATTAAACTGAAAAAGGGGTTTCAGGATGAGGAAGAACATCTTTCCGGATGAGACAGGCATGCGTCTCCAAAACCTCTTTGAAAGCTCCTCCCGCCTGTCTCAGCTGCATATTTGCTTCCACGATTGCCTGAACAGTTCCGGCTTGCCCAGTTACTGGTGCATGCATTCCCATCCGGCCTGTGAAAAATACAAGAGGACAGGGCTTTCAACCTGTGTGAACTACGACAGGCACAAGGTTCATAAGGAACTGGCAGCTTTCCGTGAGGGGCGCATCCAGAATTGCCCCTTCGGACTTACAGAGGCTGCTGTTCCCGTTATTGTAAATGGGATCTTTGCGGGAGTCCTCTTTGCCGGGCCTTGCTGGCGGGGAAAGGGAAAGCCGCCTCATCCCGACTTGAAAGTTGTTCCTGACGAACAATGGCTGCAAGACCGGCTTTGCCTTCTTCAGGCGCTTGCAGAGAAACTTTCCACCGTGCTTGAGGGCAGGGACAGGTTAAGTGATGGAGGGCGTCGCGCCAGGGTGCTTTCCTTTTTGAATAAGAACATCGAAAAGACTCTCTCTATTGGAGAACTGGCGCAAGATCTTTGTCTTTCCGCATCGCGTACAGGGCACCTTGTCAAGGAGCTTTTCGGAATGTCCTTCCCTCGGCTCCTTTCCTCTCTCAAAATGCAGCGTGCAGCACAAATGCTTGTTTCCGACGACATGCCTGTCGGCGTGCTGGCAATACGGCTTGGCTATTCCGACCAGAACTATTTTACGCGTGTCTTCAGCAGGCACTATGGCGAAAATCCAAGCAGCTACCGTAAACGCCATCCACTACAAGCCTGATGCAAATAAGTTCCTTGCATAGGCCTAAGATGAGGTTTTGTTGACAAGTTTTGGAAGAGGTGCTACGCACCCTTTAATTCCCGGTCAAGCAAAGCTGAGGTCGGGCAAGACACCCTCCATTGGAGGGTTTTGCTTTCACCTCAGATATGACGCTTTCGAGACCACTTTTAGTTCAAGGATTTGATGAGTCTTTCCAGCTCTATGACCTTGGAGTCTTTTGAGTAGGATTCTGAAAGTGGAAAGCGGAGAGTGTTGGCAATTGCCCCGGGCGAGGCCAGCCCCGGAACTCCCGGGTACTGCAAATATTCCGCAAATTCTCCGGAAACCATCGCCAGCACAAAAGCGGGGCCGGATTCTTCATGTGACTTCTTAATGTCTCCCGACGTGATGCTGAACTCCTTTTCCTCTACCTCAAGCGTGGCCGCGTGTTTGTAGCGGATTCGGACGGTGGCGATGTTGGTGTCTTTCCCGCGAAGGTCCCCGGGGCGGAGTTCGTAAAGGGCGGTGACAGACTGTCCGGCGCCAACTTCTCCGGCGTCAACCTTGTCATCCCGGAAATCGGCCCTGCTGAGCTGGCGGTTTTGGTAGCCTATCTGCCGGTAAGAGCTGACCGCGGAGGGATTGAACTCCACCTGTATCTTGACATCCCGGGCAATTTCGCGGAAGCGGGCGGCGAACTGCTTTTCAAAAAGTTGCGCGGCCTCTTCGAAGCTGTCGAGGAAAACGTAGCTGCCGTCTCCCTTGTCTGCGAGTTTTTCCATTAGGGACTCGTCTCCGTCGCCGCCGAGTCCGATTATCGTATTTGTTATGCCGCGGCCTCGCGCAGCTTCCACTTCCGCAAGAATGTGCTCAGCGGAAGTCGAGCCGAGCCCGACAATGCCATCGGAGAAGATGATCACGCGATTGTAGCCGCCCGCGATGTAATTGCGGGATGCAAGCGAGTAGGCGGCGATCATGCCCTTTTCGAGGTCTGTCGGGCCTGCCGCGCGAAGTTGGTCAAGGGCGTTTTCGAGGAGGCTTTTCCTGCCAGCCGGAATGCCATTGAGAAGTGTTTTGGGCTCGGCTCCGCAGGACAGGAGGGAAATCTTGTCGGAAGGTTTCATTTTTGAGGCAAGCATCCGGATGGAGGCTATGGCCAGGTCGAGCCTTTCTTTTTTGCTCATCGAGCCGCTTGTGTCTATCAGGACAGTGAAGGCGGAGGGGCGGTTTTCGTCAGGCCCGAGTTCCTTGCCCTGCACTCCGACGCGCAACACGTAATCTTGTGGGCGGAACGCCGAGGGTGCCGCGTCAAGGTACACCGAGAACATTCCCTTTTCCGGCGAACGGTAATGGTAGTCGAAATAGTTGATGAACTCCTCAGGGCGCACCATGTCTGGCGAGGGGCGGCGGCCCTCGAGCAAGAGTTTCCGCGTGGCCGTGTAGGAAGCCGTGTCGACATCTATGGAGAAGGTGGAAACCGGCTTTTCTTTCGTGTTCAGGAAGGGCAGCCCCTTTTTCAGGTCCTTCAGCTTTTCCTCTTCCTTGAGCAAGTCGGAAATGACGCCATCAAGAGCCTTGACGGTTTCAACCGTGCCCAGGATTTCGAGCTTGTTGCTGTTCTTGTCCACGGAAACACGCTCTCCGTCCTTGAGGGTTATTCCGTGCTTTTTGAGGAAATCCTTCGCATCGTTTTCCGTGGTCAAATCCCAAAGCTTCAGCTCTAATTTCCAAGAGAGCCTTATCAGTTTTTGCGCTGGCTTTTCCTCGAGCTTATTGTATTCGAAGGAAGAAGCGTCCGCCTTTGCCGGAGCTGCCGCTTTTTCATCCTCTTCTTTCTTTCCGCCTTCAGACTTGCCTGTAACGGGCTTCGGCTCTGGCTTTTCAAGGCTTCTTTTTGTTTTTTCGGAAGCCTCCAGCCTTACCCCTTTTTCAGCAGTTCTATCGGAGGGGATTGTATTCATTCCGAATGAACCGGTAGCTACGTTCCGGACATCGACAAGCCCTGACTGTACAGATGACTCGGCTGCATCTTTTGCTGTCGGAAGAGCGGCGTGCTGGTAGCCTGCCGCACCTCTGATCTGCTGGGTATGCTGTTCTGGCATGGGCGACTGGGGCAGAGCTTTGTTTATATTTCCTCTGCTCTCTTTTGCACGGTCTTCGCTTATGACTTCTCCAGCCTTGCCTGCATACTCCCCCTGAACATGGCCGTCGATAAAGGCGAGATTTCCATAATTGTCCTTGCCCTCGGTCTCAGCGAGCTGTTTTTCGTTGACGGGTTTGCTTGCGGGCGCATCGGCCTTTTTCATGTCGCCGAGCTGGAATCCAGCTGCCTGGGTTGTCGCTCCGGGAGCGAAGGCCGAGGGAGAGCCTTTGTCCTGATCTATTGCCTGGTTCAAAATGACAGTAGATGAAGAAGACGGAGCCTGAGCTTTTTTCAAGGCGCTCTTGCGCTCCCTCTGAGTCATAGGCATTTTCATGGCTGAAATCGATGGTTTAATGTCCAATCTGTCTGGCATTTTGACATCTGAAGGCTCGGCGCCGGAAACAGCTTTCGCCGCGGCAGCCCTTGCCTTCGTCACGACGCGCCCGGAAGTTTTCCGGCTGATTTCCTCAGGGGCTGCTGGAGGCTCTGTCGCAGGTGTTTCAAAACATATGGATTCCTTGTCATTGCCAATTTCTATGGCATTGGCCTTCATTCCCTTTAATGTCTCTGTTTGTGATCTATCCGAGATTATGCATGCTTCACTTCCCAAGCCGCCAGCAACTCCTGATATGTTGCAGCGTACTTTATTATTGTAAGCTAGCAGGAGAGAGCCAACTATTACGAGGAGCACCAAGCTTGCCGCAAGCTCCATCGCCCAGAAGGGAATGTTGGACTTTTTCTCCTTCGGCATCTCCTGTGCTGCGGCTATGATTGCGGCATGGGAGGACGGAGGAAGCGCGTCGGGGGCTTTGCCCTGCTTGAGGACTTCGCCGGTGAGCCTCCATATCTCCTGCATCTCCGCGAATTCCCGGCGGCAGTTTTCGCAGGAGACGAGGTGCTCCTGAAGCTGAACATCCTGTTCTGGCGTGGTTTCTCGCGCCAGATGGTCCGTCATCAGCATTGCCATGTCTTTGCAGTTCATAGTTTTATTCCGAAATAGCCGCGGCCCTGCCGTCGGCGATGGTTTCTTGTCGTTCCTGTTGAAGTCTTTTGATCGTGTTGTGGAGGATGAAGCCCACGTTGCCAACGCTCAGCTTCATGATCTCGGCGATTTCCTTGTAGGTTTTGCCGTGCTCGACCTTCAGGATCAGGACTTCCCGGTCTCTTGGTTCAAGCTTGTTTATCAAGGTTCGCACGATTTCGTGTTCCTCGTTTTTCGCCATTACGTGCTCGGGGCTCTCGGAAAGTTCCGGATGCTCCGGCAATTCGTCCACAAGGACTTCCATCTTCGTCTTCAAAAGGCGCAGCCGGTCCAGGCAAAGGTTCCTGGTTGTCCGGTAAAGCCAGGCTGCGGGCAATTCAATATCTTTGCAGCCAGGCTTTTGCAGGTAGCGGACATAGCGGATAAACGCTTCCTGTACCGCGTCCTGCGCAGCATCGTGGTCGCGCAAGAGACGGGCCGCATAGCGAAGCAACGCGCCTTCATGCATTCTTATTATTTCTGTCAGTTCAGAAGCCATTGCCCGGGCTTTTCCCTGTCTCTTTCGCGCTTCGCTTCCGTCATGTTTCCTTGTGCTTTCATCTGTATAGACGGGAGTTTTCCGCCATTATTAGAAAGTGAATGGTATTTTTATGGAAATTTTTGCTCCCCAAGGCGCGCAATTCAAAAAAAGCGCTTGCTTCTTCTGTTATCGACGCCGCTCCGGCGTTACTGTACAGCTGTTTAAGCAACGGAGCAAACAGATGAGCAAGAAGACGCTTCCAGACAGGGAAAAATTGCTCGCGATGAGCGAGGAAGAACTCAGCACTCTTATCTCCTATCACAACAGTCTTTATTGGGAAAAAAGCGAACCTGAAATAACTGACGAGGACTACGACTCCCTTCTCCGCCGCCTGGGGGAGCTGAACCCTGAACACCCGCTCGTCCTTGCAGTCCACGCGCCGCTCGTGGCAAGCAGTGGCAAGGTTCGCCACTCCAGCCCAATGCTTTCCCTCAACAAGGCCTATTCACTCGCCGAACTTCTGGCCTGGGCGCGTAAGTGCGCCCGCTCTGAGGACGAGGAATTCCTGATCCAGCCCAAGTACGACGGCATCTCTGCAAACTTCTCCGCTGGCGTCCTGGCCTCGCGCGGCGACGGAGGAGAGGGAGAGAACATCTCCGACAAGCTTCCGCTCATCGAACTAGAAAGCGTAGACTACCGCGGCCCGGTAAACCGCCCCGTCCGGGGTGAAATAGTCATACGAAGCGACGACTTCAAAAATATCTACCCGAACATCAAAAAGAACGATGGAAAGCCCTACAAAAATTCGCGGAACGCCGTTGCCGGGATTATGGGGCTCAAAGAAATCGCCTCCATGCGCGCGCAGGGCGCTAAACTCACCCTTGTGGACTACGAGCTCGTCTCCTACAAAGTGAAGCTCTCTGATTTTGAGGCTCGCTGGCCCGCCATTGTCCAGGAAATTGAGACCCTTCCCTATCCCCTTGACGGTATTGTCGTCAAGCTTGCAGACCTTGCTTACAGCGAGTCCCTCGGTTCAACCTCGCATCATCCTCGCGGGCAGATGGCCTTCAAGTTCAGCGGTATCCGCAAACAGACAAAACTCCTCTCCGTGGAATGGAGCTTCGGCAAGAATTGCCTGACCCCTGTCGCCGAACTCGAACCCGTCGATATCGGCGGCATTACAATCCGGCACGCCACGCTTCACAACGCGCAGAATATCGTTGACAAAAACATTCATATCGGCGATACAGTGACTGTCGAACGCGCTGGCGATGTCATCCCCTATATCATTAGCGCCGAAAGCTCCCCGGAAAGCCAGAAGGAGCTCTGCCTCATTTCCTTCTGCCCCTCCTGCAATTGCGCCCTTGCCAAGGATGGCCCGGAACTCCGCTGCACCAATTCTGATTGCCCCGAAACCAAGGTTCAACGCCTCCTCGCAGCCGTTAGAAATATTGGCATTGAACGCCTTGGCGAACCCAATATCCGCAAGATGATGAACTTCCTCGGAGTCAAATCACTAAAGGATATCTTCAATCTGAGCAGGGATAATATCCTTAGCCTCGACGGCTTCAAGGATAAGTCCGCCGATAACCTTTTAAAGGAAATCGCTTCCGCCCGGAAAGTTCCGGACTATCAGCTTATTGCCGCCCTCAACATTCAGGGGATCGGCCCCGCCATCGCAAAGAAAATCCTCTCAGTATATACGTTGGCAGAGCTTCGCTCTCTTTCCGCAGATAGGCTTTCCGAACTCGAAGGCATTGGTCCCGAACGCGCCGCCATCCTCGAAAGCGAACTCCGCGCACAAAGTTCCATTCTGGATGAACTCATTGCCTGCATTGAGCTCATTCAGACAAAAGGGACAGGCGGGGACGGATCCCAAAAGATCTGCTTCACAGGGAAAATGCCGCAGGAGCGCAGCTACTACGAGGATATTGCAAGGAAGCACGGGTTTGAGCCCGTTGACAGCGTGACGAAAAATCTTTCTATTCTTGTCGCCGTTGATATTTCAGGCTCAAGTTCAAAACTCCAGAACGCACGCAAGCTTGGAGTCAGCGTCCTCTCCCTTGACGAGTGGCTCGCCTCCCTGGAAAGGCCTGCAAGCCCCCCGGCAAGGCCCATTCCTCCTCCCGCAAAAAATAATCTCCCGCCGGATGACCTCTTCAGTCAAAACTGGAATTGAAAGACAAGTCAAACACTCAGATAAAACGGGAAGACGCAGCGCAGGGTGTATTTATTTGAGGTCTTGGGCAACTTCGCGGTTCTGGAAGAAGATGACCGCCCAGACACTGCAGAATCCTATGTAGAGGACAATGTAAAGCGCCGCCCATAGCACATAGGTGACAGGTATTGTAAGATTGTTTGCCAGTGCGTCAGCCAGCCAGAAGAGCTGCCAGTTAGGGAGAGCGGCGTAGAGCGCGGCTCCGAGGAAGCTCGTTTCGCTGGCCTTGCCCAGGAAGTAGTTTGAAACCAGGCCTCCCATGAAGATCAACATGCAGATGACAAGGTTCGGCACCATGTCGAGACGCGTCGAAAGCGTCACTGTGATCGCGCCCATTCCCCAGATTGCGAAGAAGAGCAGGAGGAGTGCCGGCCAGAGCAGGCTGAAGGGGGGCAGGGACTCGTCCGTTGGCGGCTGGACATAGACATAGATCGCAAGCAGTGGCAGGAGCACGCAGAGCGAAAGGCAGGCTGCCGAGGCGAACGAAGTGCGGTAGAGGTAATTTCGGGCAGCCCCGATGAACGCCGAAAGGAAAATCATTCCGTAATAGATGTAGAGAGCCGTAAAATCGAGTTGAAACTGGTCTTTTGCCACGCGAAGCGAAATAAGTGTGGCCGTGTCGCAGATAAAGACAAAGACGGTAAGCGCGCCAATTATTCCGCATATCTTTGCAAGTATGAAGCTCCAGCGATGAACCGGCTTCGAGAGGAGGAGAAGGACAGTGCCGTTTCGCATTTCGCGGGAGACCGTATGGCTTGCGCATAGGACAGCGGTAGCCAGCCCGAAGACCATCGTCGTGGCCATTGAACTGTCCATGACCAGCTTGATTTGTTCACGGAAAACAAAGAGGGCCATCGAGGGGAAGAAACCGATCATAAAGATTGCGGAGAGGAGAAGGAGGAAAAAAATCGGCTCCCTCAGGCATTCTCTGAAGGTGTTTCGCGCAATATGGAAAAAATTTGTCATTGCGCGGCCTGTTGGGAGCCTCTATTGTTCTTTTGGGTGCTTACTTTTTTGCGGCAGGACTAGCCTTC
>Ga0154565_1118_pt3 | contig 10966 bp, 4 predicted proteins | sample RifGroF2_FD_105708 | JGI IMG/M metagenome (GOLD analysis project Ga0154565, IMG submission 105708) | Lentisphaerae bacterium GWF2_52_8 | reverse complement strand
TGGGTATGGATTTCAGTCCGCGGAAAAACATTTTCTGTGGGCCGCCGGGGAGTGCGCATAATTGCCTTGGCCCGGAATATTTCTGCCGAAAAGAAGCTCAGCGAAGAGCGGGACACCGCCCACAGGCTCCTAAATGACTACGAGGGGATCATTAATCGCAGCCCTGCAGTTGCGCTCATACTGAAGGCCAATAACAACTGGACGGTGGAGTTTGTCTCGGAAAATATTTTGCAGTTTGGTTATGACAAGGAAATACTGGAGCGAAAAGGAGCCTGGAAGACGATTGTTCATCCTGATGACATCATAAGGATTGAAAAGGAACTGGAGGGATGGCAGGAGCGTGGCGTCGTGGAATTCGTCCAAGAGTACCGGCTCCTTACAAAAAGTGGAGAGATATGTTGGGTGGAAGATTATAAGCTCTCTGTTCTCAACTCAAGAGGAAATATCACCCATTACCAGAGCCTGCTTCTTGACGCCAGCTCGAAAAAGCAGGAGGAGTTTGCCCTTCGCGCCAGTGAAAAGCGTTTCCGCATGATGACAGAAAACAGCAGTGACATTATTGCGGAATTTGATCATGAGGGGCGTTATCTCTACGTCAATCCGAGACACCAGGAAATCCTCGGCTATGCGCCAGAAGAGCTGCAGACCCAGAGATTCTTTGATCACATCCATCCAGACGATATGAAGACGCTAAAGGATAACTTCAATTCGGCAATGGCCAGTGCGGGGATCGTGTGGTATGCCACCTTGCGTTACAGGCAGCGCAGCGGAGCGTGGCGCTGGCTTGAAATCTGCGGCCGTTCTTACAGGAATGCCTCGGGCAAACCGAGGATGGCCACTTCCAGCCGTGACATAACCGACCACCGTTTCCTTGACAGGATGATCGAGCAGCAGCTCGAATTTCTTGAGACCATGATGAACACGCTCCCCAATCCTGTTTATTACAAGAACACAAAGGGTGAATACATCGGCTGCAACCGGAGCTTCGAGGAATTTATCGGCTATCCCCGTGAACAGATCATAGGAAAGAAAAGCTCCGATCTTTTTCCATCGGATCTGTCGACGGGTTATTGGGAGAAAGACTTGGAGCTTTTTGCGCATCCCGGGAAACAGATTTATGAGGGTGTTGTCCCCCGGAAGAGCGGTGAGCATTGTGATGTTGTCTTCAACAAGGCCACCTATGCCGATCCCGAGGGGAATGTCGCCGGGCTTATCGGCATCCTGATTGATGTCACCGAACAGAAGAGGATGCAGACGGCTCTCCGGCTCAGCAAGGAGAGTTTCAATAACATCGTCGAAAAAAATGCGGATGGGGTTATCATTGTGGATGCGGACGGCATTGTCCGTTTTTTAAATCCGGCCGCAGAAATATTCCTTGGCAAAAAGAGTTCAGCTCTTATTGGCCGGCCTTTCAGTCTGCCCATCGTGGAGGACCAGACGCTTGAGACGGATTTTGTGGACCAGGAGGGCTATTCAGGAGTTGCCCAGATGCGCGTCATCAGCACCGAATGGAATCGTGAACCAGCCAGTCTTATCTCGGTGCGGGACATAACTCAGCTGAAGCAGGCGGAGATTGGACTGCTCGAGGCAAAGGAGGCCACCGACAAGGCCAATGAGCAGTTGCTCAAGGCGCTGGAACAGGCAAGGGAACTGGCAGGGAAGGCCGAGGAGGCAAATCGCGCAAAGAGCGCCTTTCTTGCCACCATGACCCATGAAATCAGAACGCCCCTCACCGGTGTTTTGGGTATCACAAATACGCTGATCGAGACAAAGCTGAGCCCGGCTCAAATGACGCAGTTGGAGTTGATAATCAGTTCTACGTCCTCACTCATGGGTATAATAAACGACATTCTGGACTTTTCGAAGATTGAGGCTGGCCGCCTCGAACTCCAGTCTGGGCCCTTTGACTTGCGGGAATTGCTTGAGAGTGCCGGAGACCTCCTGGCGCTATCCGCTGACAGCAAAGGAATTACCCTTCATGTGCATCTCAAAAGCGGGACTCCCCGCTATTTGCTTGGCGATGAGATGAGGCTTCGCCAGATACTGCTGAACCTTGCCGGGAACGGGGTCAAGTTTACAGAAAAGGGCTATGTGTTGCTGGAAGCGGCTTGCTGTGGCGTGAAAGAGGATTCTGCATTGCTAGAATTTAAGGTGCTAGACACGGGCATCGGGATAAGGCAGGAAGACAGAGATATCATTTTTGACAAGTTTACCCAGTGTGATTCTTCGGCAACCCGGAAATATAGCGGCACTGGCCTTGGCTTGGCAATCACTAGGCAGCTTGTCGAAATGATGAAAGGGAGCATTTCATTGAACAGCGAACCCGGGGTCGGCTCGGCCTTTGTCTGCCGGATCGCACTGCCAATTGCCAGGGACATGCCTCCCCCTCCTGAAGAACCCATGCACAACGGCCTTCGGGTCTTGCTTATCGACAATGACCCGATCTGCCAGGAGATAGTCTCCGACATTTTGCTGCCTCTTGGCGTAGAATGCGTATTTGAAGAGGATGTTGGTGCCGGCCTTTCCCTTCTTCATAAGTCAAAGGCAAAATTCCATGCAGTCATTTTCAGGGACGGTACCGGCGGAATATCCTGGGAAGAGATGACGGGGCGATTCCATTTGCAAGCTCCTCCTGTCGGCAGCAGGACGATCCTCCTTGCAAGGCCGAGCAGGCAATTCAGCCTTGAAGAACTTCATGGACAAGGGCTTGATGGATGCTTGGCTCTTCCTCTGAAGGCGTCTCAACTTCTTTATTTGCTAAAGGATATTAGGCATGGGAAGACGCATTAAAATGCCATTGTTTGCAAATCGCAATAGAAACACTAAATTGACGAAGCAATAATGCAGAGGTGTTATGTGCACAAAACCGCGGAGCTTGCAGTTCTCCGCCTTGCTTACAGGCATTGAAAGGGAAATAGCGCATATCTTGGCGGCGGATACTTCGGCGCGTTTGCCTGCATCTTTGGAGAACCTCTTGCAGCAGTTGCGGGAATGGGAGCTGGAGATGAACAATTCCCGGCAGTCCTTTTTGGACGCCTTGCCGATGGCCTATATGTCTCTGGACCAAGAAGGCCTGATCAGAGAGGTGAATAGTCCTCTTTGTAAGATGCTGGGTTGTGCCTCTGAGTCGTTGACAAGCCGTCCGGCCACAAGTATTATCCCTCCCGAAAGCTTGGATTCCTTTTATGGGAATACCCGTTCGCTTTTCCTGCCGGGGCACATCACTGAATTTGAGACCAAGCTTGTCCGTAGCGACGGGACTCGTTTCTTTGCGGAATTGCGCAGCGCCGACCTCTCATGCTTTAAGGATGGAATGTCCTGTCGCGGCCTTGTGATTTCAGACATAAACAAGAGAAAGAGAATTGCGGGCCTTCTCCAGGACAGCGAGGAGCGTTTCAGGCTCCTTTACGAGCAGCACCCTCTGGCCTATTTGTCCATGGATGAGAACGGATGCATCCTTGAGGTTAACGGCGCCTGGAGTGAACTGCTTGCCTATTCCAGACACGAAACCACAGGTCGGAATCTTGCCGATTTTGTTGAAGAGGGCCGTGATTCCGGCATATGGGCGCTGCTGCGCGAGATGGGCAGTTTGGGAGACATTCAGGGACGCGAATTGGAGCTGCGTCACAAGGATGGCAGGAGCGTGTTCGTGTCAATTTCCGCAAAAATAGTCCGCAGGGAGAACGGCAGTTTCCGGCAGGCCCACTGTGTTTTGACCGACATCACGGAGCGGCGGAGCATGGAAAATGAGCGCAAGCGCATGGTTGCGGTGATCGAGCAGGCTGTCGAGGGTGTCATGATAACAGACCTTCAGGGCAAGATACTCCATGTGAATCCCGCGTTCGAGAAAATGAGCGGGTATCCGGCCTCGTCCGTCCTTGGGAATACGCCCCAATTTTTAAAGAGCGGCTTTCATGGCGATTTGTTCTACGAGAAAATGTGGGACACCATTTTGAAAGGTGAAGTCTGGCAGGGGCGGCTTGTGAACAAGCACAAGGATGGCACAAACTACGAGGCTGACCTGACGATTTCGCCAATCCGCGATCAGGCCGGCGATATCGTCAATTTTGTGGCCGTTTCGCATGATGTTACCGAGCAGCTAAGGCTTGAAAGACATCTTCGGCAATCACAAAAGATGGAGGCAATAGGCACACTGGCGGGAGGGATAGCCCACGATTTCAACAACATACTGATGGCTCTTTTGGGATATGCGGAGATGGCAAAATCTGCCGTTTCCCCCGATTCGGTTGTGCAGCCGTATCTGGCGGAAATCCTGACTTCAGGTGAGCGGGCTCGTGAACTTGTTCGGCAGATACTGACTTTCAGCCGCCAGACAGAACGCGGCAGGCATGCGGTACGGGTATCCTTGATAATAAAGGAAGTCCTCAGGCTTTTGAGGGCGACTCTGCCGAGCACCATAAAGGTCAGCTACTCGATTCGGAATGACGGGCTTGTCCACTCCGACCCCACCGAAATTCACCAGGTGCTCATGAATTTGTGCACGAATGCCGCTTATGCCATGCGTGAAAAAGGGGGCAAGCTCGAAGTTATCCTGAATGAAGTCGTCATCCCGGGGGCTCTTGCTAATGTTCCCTCCTGTCTTGTCCCGGGAACTTACATGAGGCTTCTTGTCCGCGACACTGGCTGTGGTATGGAGAGTGCCATTGTCGAGCGTATTTTTGAGCCGTTTTTCACTACGAAGCAGACAGGGGAGGGCACTGGCATGGGCCTCTCTGTCGTGCACGGCATTATTACTGATATGAATGGCGGAATAAGCGTTGAGAGCTCTCCGGGGCAGGGGACTTCCATCTGGGTTTTCATGCCCAAACTTGATGGTGTCATTGAGGATCAGAAAGATGTCCAAACCCTCCTGCCCAAGGGAAGCGGGCAGCGCATTCTTTATGTTGATGATGAGAAAATCCTTGGTGGGATGGTCGAGAAAATACTGACGCCCCTGGGGTATAATGTCAGCGTCATGGCGAATGGCAGCGATGCTCTTGCAGCCTTCCTGCTTGCGCCAGACAATTTTGATGCGGTGATCAGCGACCAGACTATGCCCGGCCTTACGGGGCTTCAATTGGCCGAAGAGCTCTTGCGACGTAAGCCTGATTTGCCAATTATCCTCTGCACTGGTTACAGCGAATTGATCTCAAAGGAAAAGGTCATGGAATTGGGGATCAGGGAATTTTTCATTAAGCCGGTTACTTCAATGGATCTGGCATCTGCGTTAGCGAGGATTTTTAAGGATTCACAGGGTCAGGCAGAGAACGAGTCTTCCTGATCTTCTCGACACAGTAAAAAAGATCGGGGGGATCTTTATGCTTGATACAACAAAAAACGCGGAACTCCGTTCCACGCTCAAAGAGATTCTTATTCCGTTGCGCCAAGGCCGTTCTCTGTCGCCAGAGGAATGCCTTGCTCTGAGCGGCCTGCTTGAAAAGCGCTTTTCAGATATTGAGAAATCTTCCCTTTGGGCTGAGCTTGTCGAAGAGGCTTCTGAGGCGGTTTGCCTGTTCGATGAGCACGGGCATTTTCTCTATGTCAATTCAGTCTTTGAGGCGCTGACCGGTTTTCGACGGGAGGAGCTTCTTGGGCGCAGTCTTGCATTTATGCACAGTCATTCTGAGAACAGGGACCTTCATCTTGAAAAATGGTGTTTGCTTCCTGAAGGGGATGTCTGGCGCGGCCGAATCCCAGGGAAGAAAAAAAACGGAGCGCCTTACGAGGCTTACAGCACCATATTCCCAATTCGGGATGAAGCTGGGCATCTACGGAATTTTGTCTCTTTTTCCCATTGTGTTTCAAACAGGCCTCATGATGAAGGGAAGCTGCAGGATGCTCAAAAGCTGCAGGCGCTTGGAGCACTGGCTGGCGTAATGTCCCATGATTTTAACAACATACTGATGGCTCAGATGGGCTATTTGGACATGGCAATATCCACAGTCTCTCCCGATTCAAAAACCGCAAAGTATCTTGAAAAGATTATGCGGGCAAGCCGCCGGGCCAAGGCGATAGTCGGGCAGATAAAGGCTTTCAGCCGTGGCGGTGAGGAAAAACTCCAGGCCTTGCAGCTTGCGGACATTGCAGGGGAAGCATTATCACTTCTCAATGCCACGCTCCCGTGCGAGATCAAAATTAAAGCGAGCTTGCCTCCTTGTCCCCTGGTTGCTGCGGATGCTGGCCAGCTGTACCAGGTTTTCATGAACCTGTTTATGAATGCAGTTCAGTCGATGGAGCCTGTCAGGGGAGTGCTTGAGGTTTCCCTGTCCGTACGGACGATTCCGCCCGAAGGCGTGCATGGCGCTCTCCTTGGCGCTTTGCCGGGAGAATATGTCTGTGTAAGCGTGAAGGACAATGGGACTGGCATTCCCGAGGCGCTAATCGCAAGGATATTTGAGCCGTTCTTTGCCACAAAGGAGATAGGGAGTGGGGGCGGCCTCGGGCTTGCCGTGGTGCATGGGATTGTCGCTGGCATTGGAGGGGAGATCGTGGTTGAGAGTGTTTCCGGGAAGGGCAGCTCCTTCCATGTCTATCTGCCCGTTGCAAAGGACGATGATGCACCGCAGGCCGAATCGATTCAGGAAAGGCAAGAGAACAAGAAATCTCCCCTTCCGCCTCCCAAAGTCCTGCTTATTGATGATGACGAAATGCTCCTGGAGGTCGGCAAATACATGCTTGAATCCTTGGGCTGTGAGCCGGTACTTGCCAGAAACGGAGAGGAATCCCTCTCTTTGCTTTCGGCGTCGCCCGGCTCTTTTTCCCTGATACTCCTGGATCACAACCTGCCAGACACGAAAGGAATATCGCTCGCCTCGAAGCTTGCCGCCCTTCAAGACAAAGTCCCGATTGTGCTTTGCACCGGCAATGGCATTTATAGTGAAAGACAATTGCCCGAATGCATAAGGGAAGTGGTTGGCAAGCCCATAGACTTGGATAGACTTGAGGAAATCGTGAACTTATACGTCCCATTTCCTGATTCGGGGGATAGATCTCCTCCTTAGTCTTGATTTTCAGGAAAAGAACGGCATGGTAATTACTGTCTAAATCTTTGTGTGGAGCCTGATTATTATGAGCAAGCGAGTCTTGATTGCCGAGGACGATGACGAAATAAGGGAGCTTCTTATCGACGCTTTGAGCGGCGCTGGGTACGAGGCTGTCGGTGCAAAGGATGGATTTGAGGCATTGCGGGAGGCAACTCAAAAAAGCTGCGACCTCATGGTCGTTGATATCATAATGCCAGACAAGGAAGGCATTGAGACTATCATGGAGTTCCGCAAGAAATTTCCACAGACACTTATAATTGCCATTTCGGGTGGCGGGCGGATTGGTCCGCGCGGCTATCTGGAAACAGCAAAGCAACTCGGCGCAAGCCGCACCTTTGCTAAACCTTTCAGCATACCTGATTTCATAGCAGCCGTCAAGGAGATGATAGGCTGAATCTTTAAACTTTAAAAACAGGGGGATATTTTGGGAGTAAGTTTCAGTGACTAAAGCCACAATGTCTCTTTCTAAGAAATTAACCATTACAAGCCTTTTTCTGGTTCTCATTCCACTCTTGATAGTGGGTATTCTTACCCTCTGGCGACTTCTCTCCTTTTCCATTGCTGTCAAGGAGACGTCTACCAAGGCTCTCGAAAAGGAGGCGCTGCATAGCCTTCAAATTGGATCTGATACGGATAGACAATTGCTTCTTTCTTTCATTAACTCCATAGGCTCAGATGCCCTTAAGCTGGCGAAATCCGACAATGTTCAGGGCTACATAGAAGCCGAAGCAGGCAGGAACCAGCTTTGGAACAAGCGGGCGGAGGAGGAATCCATCCAGATACTTTCCGGCATTATGCGCACCTGCAAAACTCACCAGCAGGCCCTTGAGAAATCCCTTGGGCACAACCTTGCCGTGGCTGATCATATATTGGCTAATGCCGGAGCCATTAGCCTTATGCCGCAATCGAAGATTTCCTGGCAGGCTGTCAACCAGTTTAGCAAGGGACAAGAGGAAGTATCCCTTCCCGGTTTTGCCATTGATGGAAAGATACTCCAGAAGAATCTTGACGTTGGCGTCAAGACTCCGGTTATCGACGATGTCACTGCCCTTGTTGGCGGTTCGTGTACGATTTTTCAGAGGATGAACGATGCCGGCGATATGCTTCGGATTGCGACGACAGTCAAGAATGGGCAGGGGCTTCGCGCCGTAGGCACTTTTATTCCGGTGCTCAACCCGGACAAGACACCCAACGCAGTGCTTGCAGCAGTGCTCAAGGGGGAAGCTTACGTAGGGCGTGCCTTTGTCGTCGACTCCTGGTGCATTACTGCCTATAAGCCACTAAAGGATGCGGACGGCAAGATAATAGGAATGCTTTTTGTCGGGGTGAAGGAACGCGAGGACGACGAACTTGCCAATGCAATAACCCAGATCAAAATAGGTGAAACAGGCTATCCTTTTGTGATGGATGGCAAGGGCGATCTGGTCGTGCATCCGCGCACTTCTTTGCTTGGAAAAAATGTTGTCAAAGATCTCAAGATTGATAAGCTTTCGGAAGTCTTGGCAGATAAGAGCACAACTCCTAAAATAGTCTCTTACCAGTTTGAAGGAAAGGATAAATTCATAGCCTTTGCTTATTTTCCCCCATGGGACTGGTTTGTTTGCGTGAGCGGCTACTGGCATGAAATGAGCAGGCGTGCTTCAGTGGAGGCGAAAAGGGCTCTTGCCGATGAGATCATGCGGATATGGAAATTCTCGACAGTCGAGACAGCCGATGGAGTGCTGCCAATCTACAACCAAATCAGATTCCTCAGAGATACGGGCGAGGAGCTTCTTGTTCTCAAGAATGGCAAATTCGTTGAACAACTTGGAACACGCGCAGGTATTGATTGGTTTGAGGCTGTCCGCAAATTGCCCGAAGGGAATATTTCCTATAGCAGAATTGAATTGGCCCTCAACACCGGGTTGCCTGAACTTCGCATAAGCGCCCCTGTCTTTGCCAATGGCCGGAGAGTTGGAGTGCTTGTGTTTAATGCAGACTGGAACCTTTCGCGTGCGATCCTTGGCAAACGGGTTTACGGCAAGAGCGGTTATCCCTATCTTGTGGATGACAAGGGATTTCTTGTCACGCATCCCAAGTACACGCTTGTTGACAAAAAAAATATTTCCGAGGGGAATGATGAGTTGGCTGTATTGGCAAAAGACAGGATGCTCAAAATGGAACAGGGGACTGCGGTCTATTCCTTTGAGGGGGTTCATAAATATGTCAGTTTTTCACCTCTAAAAATTGGTGATTTTTCTTATGTGATTGCATCCACCATCCCTGCCGAGGAGGCTAACGAGATATCTCGTGGAGTTGTCCTGGGCATGGAAAAGGAAACCAGTCGAATTACATGGGGCATCATTAGCTCTATCCTGGTGCTGACTGTTCTTGGTGTTGCTGTCGGACTCTTGGTTAGCGGTTCCATTACCAGGGTGCTGCGGGGTATTATTCATAGGATCGGAGAGACTTCGGCGCACCTGGCGGAATCGTCACGGCAGGTTTCATCATCAAGCGGGACAATTGCCGCCGGCGCTTCAGAGCAGGCCGCAAATATGGAGCAAACGACCGCATCCCTTGAGCAGCTGGCTTCCTTGACCAGCAGCAATGCTTCCCATGCGGAAGAGGCCCGCACTATGACTGCAGATGCCCACCGCCTTGCAGAGAAGGGGACTGCTTCAATGGCTCGCATGTCCGCTGCCATGGGGCGAATCAAGGGGTCTGCCGAGCAGACATCGGCGATTATCAAGACTATTGACGAGATCGCCTTCCAGACGAATCTTCTTGCCCTTAACGCCGCGGTTGAGGCAGCACGGGCTGGCGAGGCAGGAAAAGGCTTTGCGGTCGTGGCGGAGGAAGTGCGCAACCTTGCACGGCGCAGCGCCGAAGCCGCAAAAAATACTACGGAAATGATTGAAGAGTCTCGCCTGAGTGCGGAAGAGGGCGTTACTGTTAACAGTGAGCTGGCTTCGCAATTGGTTGAAATCAAGGATTACTCTGGCAAGGCCTCCGCCCTTGTGGCCCAAATAGCGGCAGGCTCGAAGGATCAGGCGCAAAACCTTTCCCAGATCACGAAAGTGCTTCACGAGCTTGAAAACATCACACAGGCAAATGCGGCTGGCGCAGAAGAGTCGGCCAGTGAGGCACAGGAGCTGGCTAACCATGCACATATACTGTCCGGCGCTGTTGATGAACTCCAAGTGATTTCGGAAGGGGGGGCTGTTCAGTCCCTCCCTCTGGCCTCTCCCGGTTTTAGTGGACGGGCGTTGGCTCACGGCGGGAGAAAGGCTTTGCCGCAACTGAAGCACGGCAAATGATGATTCTTTCCTGAAGTCCTGTCTTTTTTATTCCACTGGACATTCGGCTCTGCACGCAGTATTTTACCGGGAAGATTGACAATCCGGAAGGTCTTATGGAATTTTACGTCAAGGACGATACTGGTAAGGAGCAGGGGCCTATTGACTTGCGCACAATCGAAAAATGGCTCGCCACAGACAGGATTACTGGCGAAACCCCCGTGCGCAATGCCCTGATGGGTTCTTGGAAAAAGATTCAGGATATTGAAGCCCTGGCTCCTATGCTTGCCGAACAGGCAGTGCGCATGGAACGGCATGAGGAGGAGGAAAAGGGCTTCTTGGACCGGACCCTTGAACTAGTGGGGGCTGTGAAACCGGGTAAGAAACATCAGAAGCCCAAGACCACTTATTTCAAAAACGAGTACCTGCCGAATCCAGCCCCCGTTTATTTGCGCATTTGTTCCGGCTTGACGGATTGCTTCCTGCTTGGGTTTGTCGCGGCTGTGCTTTTCTTTGTCGGAGCCACCATGGTCTATACCCATGGTGTTATGATGACGGTGCCGGCCGTGGCGACAGACGACGCCACCCAGCCGCAGCCAGCCGCGATTCCAACCCCAATTCCACCTCCAAGCCCAAGTGCGGCCACGG
>Ga0154565_1144_pt3 | contig 11119 bp, 9 predicted proteins | sample RifGroF2_FD_105708 | JGI IMG/M metagenome (GOLD analysis project Ga0154565, IMG submission 105708) | Lentisphaerae bacterium GWF2_52_8 | reverse complement strand
AATGGAAACAGTCTTTGTTTCCGGGATGACTTCGCCCGCCAAGCCTGGCATAACCCAGTCACACCCCAAGTGTTCCAATAGTTCATAGATGCCATAGGAAGCCGTTCTGCTATTGCCACCTATCAAGACACGCTCATCAGCAACACGGATGCAGAATGATTCCGGTGAATTTCCGCCGGGTTTTGCTCCCATCTTTATTGCAAGCGAACCGATCACAATTGCAGGGGCTTCTACATCTTTGGGATTATCGGTAACAAGCACTTCCAATCCGACACCACTCATCTTTTTGAGATGATAATTCAGGTCACGGATTGCTGTAGCCAGCGTCAAGTCCTCCTGTTCTTCCTGCGTAAGCTTCTGAAGCTCTTTCTCAATATCCACTTTGGGATTGAATTCTGCCGGAAGCGCATCCTTTGCAAGCGGCGCATGGTATATCTTTGCAACGGGTTTTCCATCCTTCACCAAGTCAAATGCCGCGCATTGCAACACCCCACAGCCCAACACAGCCACAGCCATCAGAGATTTTTTAACCTTCATTGATTCTATTCCTTACGTCTTCTTTATTGCTTAATGTATTCCAGAACGCCGCCCGGGAGAACCCGGAACGATGGCTCGACATCCTTCGGCTGTTCGACACGCGGACCGGAAAAAATAAAACTAGGCATCATAATGCCACCTGTAAACAGCTCCCAAATTCCATGCCGTGTGACTTGAATTACAATCAAGTTGTCCTCGCCAGGCTGGACGGCATCAGTGATGTCGAACTGTGTCGGCGTCCTCAGTCCCGCTGACGAGCGCGCAATGAATTTATCATTACACCAGACGGCAACGCGGTTGTCGGCACCACCAATGAACAACCCGTAGCCCATGTCTTTCCTGCCGGAACCGTCAATCTTGAAATGTATCCGGTACCAAACTGAACCTTGTTGAAACCCGCTGAGCCCTTGGGCATCCCACGTTGACATATAAGTTTCCGTCGTGAGGTAATTAGAATCGTCTATTTTTGAACCCCAAAAACGGTTGTTCTGTCCAAGATTGTTGACATCTATCGCGGTTTTGAGCCGATTGGGGATTTGATATTCGATCCGATAATCGCCGCTGGAGTACTTGTTGGCCGCATCCAGGAATTTGCTGAATCCATTGAAATAGTCCTTCCCTGACTTACCCTCAAAATGTACGTTCTGAGCTGTGATCTCTTCCAGGCACTTGGTCCCTTTCTCAAAATGAGTACGCGCCTTGGCAAAGTCAAAAGCTGCGTACGCTTCGCGCATATCGAGGTAATGCCCCAGTGTTTTCAGCGGATATCGTGCGTATCTGATTCTTTTCTTGTCCATTTCAGTTCCAGCGACGGACAGAGCGTCATCGAATGTCTTTTCCTGTTCGGAGACAAAGGCCTTATCATAGAGCAGAGGGATGGCAAAGAACGATCCCGTCTCGTGCGAATTTTCGCTCTGCCGTCTGGCCAGTTCGAGATAATATTTTTCCATGAAAGGCGCGGCCTTCGCGCCAAATGCATTTTCGCAATACTCGCGAAGAAGTTTCCTCCAGTCGTTTTTGACGTCCCAAGCCATTTTGATCGTCACATAATTATGGGCGCCGGTCAAATACCAGTCCTTCCCAAGGTTCGTGCTCTTGATGGATATTCCCGCTTGTTTGTAGATCGGAAAATCTTCACCGGAGATTTTGACTCTCGTGTAAGGCATCACTGCTTCGGCCGGATTCCAGCTGTAATCGCCGTGGCTGACCTGGTTGCCCTGTTCCTTCGCCAGCTTGCCCCATTGAAGCACGATATCCTTATAGTAGGCGCGTGACTTTGACGTCAGATCGGACATCCCGTGGTAGCGCGAGACATTCAGATCGCGGATACCCACCACAATGCGAGGATTCGGTTTGTAGCGCATCGGATAATCGCCGTGCCAGGAATAAACCATAAAGCCGAGACGCAGATTGGGAAATTCCTGAGCTGTCCTTTCAAGAAGGGTGTTGAGAAAAAGAACCACCACGTCCGTGCCGTCGAGCCCGCCGGAATCATAATTAACCCGGAATACGCCAGCATTCACGCTCTCAGGAGAGAGAGACAGCGCTCCGCCGTCATTGGGTCCCATGCCGATGCATACTGCGGTATCATTCGCCCAGCCATTATCCTTGAAGGTCTGGCGGATGAATTCGATAGCCAGTTCGATGCACCGGGGATGCGTGCTTTCCAATTGTCCGCCACCGCGCTCCATGCTGCCGTCGGATTTCCGGATGAGCCCCATCATCTCGGGATGTGCTTCAAACTCCTTCTTGAACTTCCGGATTATGAACCCCCATGCATGGCTGCCGGCGCTGAAACCGAATCTCTGCTTCGTTCCGTAAATATTGGCTTTCTGACGCAGGCCCCATAGCTGAAGCTCCTGCCATTGCTGCTCGGAAGGCCGACCACCGTAATACACATTGCGCAGGCCGAATGACGGTGCTTCCTGGATATCAAGATCAGGCACGCTCACTGTTTTCATTTTGGGAATGATTTCACCTTCCTTGCCAGGCATGACCCAAGCGCAGCCCAGTTTCTCGAGTAACGCATATATCCCATGCGAGGCCCCAAAATCGCTCGATCCGCCAATCAGAACCATGTTATCCACCACCTTGACGCAGAACGCTTCTTTAGACGGGTCATCCTTCACATCGGGCGCGGCCCCCATTTTGTTGGCAAGCGCGCCGATAACAATGGCGGGTGCTTTCACCTTCTTCGGATCGTCCGTCACCACGACCTCAAGTTCAGTCCCGCCCATCTCCTTGAAATGGTAATTCAAATCGCTGATCGAAATCGCCAGCGATTTTGTGTCCATCTCGGATGGAGACAGTTTCCCGAATTCCTTGGTTCCACTCCATTCATCGTTCTGCGAAAGCGGTGCATGGTATATCCTTACGATGGGTTTTGCATCTTTTATCAAATCAAATGCCATGGACTGCAGTACTCCACAACTCAATACTGCCACGGCTATCAGGGATTTTTTTACCTTCATTTGATCCTATTCCTTTATTGTTAAAAAACAGGGACTATTCCAGTGTCAGCAACACAAAATCACCTGCGCCAAATGCTCCTGAAAGCACAATCTCTTCTGGTGTGTTTTTTATGGTTTCCAAGTTCGTTCGTATTGCCCGGATCGTCTTTGCCTTCGCACCAAGCCGCAGTGTCAATTCGGCTTTCTGTTCCATGCCGCTCCAATTGGCTAGGGAAACGATCACATGTTTTCCGTTCTTCAGCAGGTTAGGCTCCAACAGAGAATGTGAGGATGTGGCAAGGGGTCTGACCGATGAGCTTTCCAGTACCTTTCCGATAAATTGACGCGGCCCCGCTGGAAACTCTGTGCAGGAATCGAACTTCAGCGATTCGTTTTTCGCTGCCTCCTTTGCATATTCCATACCGGGGAATGTTGCTCCGGCAATGATTTTTCCCTTGCCAAAGGCAGCCTCTGCTAGTGCAGGCTTGCCGTCTGTTGTAGCAAACAGCGTATTGCCTCCCTCAAGTACCTGGAAGGCAAAAAGCGCATTAAACGGCGCTGGAGTACCGACAGAGGCTAGGGGTTTGCGGCGATTTAATTCATACTCAGGGCGTCCTGGCACGAGGTCTTCATCAGCTTTCCAATCTGGGCGCTTAATCCCGAGTTCCTCGATCAGGCTCAGCGGCTTGTTGTATTCATCAAATGCAATCGCGTTGGCGCCGACATACAAGACACCGCCATCCTGCACCCATTTCTTGATCACGGGCGCAAATTCCCGGCGCAAATGCGAGTCGGTGACAAACAAAACCTTATAACGGGGCAAGCACTCCGCAAGATCCTCTTCGGAAAGCAGATCAGGGCGAACATGTAAATTACGGAGCAGCAGATATAAATACAGGCGCTCCATGCCATAAAGATTACCAAAATCCGCACTGATGTTGATGCGTTTGTTCCAGATATCGCTTGTGCAGGAAAGAAGGAGCGCGGCATCGCCGGGCATGACTTCCGCATCGCAAAGGATGTCCTCCACTTCACCAACCGCATATGTCAAATGCTTTGTCGCATCATGCACCCACTGCATGGAACTGCATGGGCTGGAGGTGGAAATATAATGCGGCCCGTAATTGAACAGATGAAATGATTTCGCTCCCTGTCCGATCTGGGAAAAGCCACCGCAGACAAGCAGCCATTGAGAACTGCTTGGATATGCCGCGAGCGGCCCGTAGGATATTTTGCTTTTCCGGCATGCCGCGCGCATAACCGCCATGGGAAAACCCCGTACCTGAAAGCACTTGACCCAAGCCATGTAATCTTCATTTTCTCCATAGGTCATGGCACCGGAATTGAACAGTTCAAACCAGTCGAGACCTCTTCCCGCAAGACTGCCGCGGAGATTGCCAAAATTCATAGTCGTTCGCCATTCCTTCGAGGCTTTCTCTGCCGTTTTTGTGCAAAGCTGACAGAATTCCGTGACTGTGTTGATTCCGAAACGGCTTGTCCAATAAAAGAGCATCGGACTTTTGGGGTCGGCTGTAGGTTTGATCTCGTCTATGGAGCTAGCGTCACGTCCCATCTCTATCAATTCTTTTTTGAGATCAGGAAACGGCACGTTCATTTTCTTCAGATAGGCTGGAAATGCATTGATACACGTCTTGCATTCAGGCACATGCTTCAGATAGTCAAGCCCGGGCTCATCAGCCATTCCCGCAAGCCTCTGCACCTTGATCCCTGCAGGGTATTCGCTTACAGCAGCTTCTGCCTTTTCAACTGCATTGATGATGCCTTCTGTCTTTGGCATCATGAAACATTTTTCTCCGGATTCATTATTAGCGCGCAAATTCCATGTATAAAAACTAATCTTGGCGTTATCGAACCCGCGTTGTTTAAAACGTTCGCCATATTTCGGGCTAAAGTTGATTCGGTTGATCCCGATATTTTTCAGTGCCTGCAATTCATTGTCCAGCGTCCGATCCATGGAGGAATCGATCGCGCACCCGGTGGAGAAAATAAATTTCTTCGGCGCTTTCCCATACGCCTGTGCAGATTCGGAACGCCTAAGGTCTTCCTCGCTAAGTTCCAGTTCATCGGCAATTTTGTCCCGTTCCAGCAAGTTGATGCGGAAACTGGCGCTTGAACCGCCGCCCACACGTTTAAATGTCTTGATCAGGCCATCCATCGAGGGTGTACTCGAGAAATAAATTGTATAGGAAGCATCTAGCAAGTCACCTCGCTCCTTCATGCATGCCCCGAAACTCACACGGTTCATCTCTCCGGGCTTCCCAACCTTCAGATATTTCGAGAGTTCGATCCAGTCACTTTCCATCCCTGGCGCCACTGGCTTCCAAAATCCCGTCGTTGAGCTCAAATGTTCCCAGAAATCACTATTGTCAGTTCTGCGCGAACGCAGGGTAAAATGTTATGGGCCTGGGGTTTTGGGATCAGGCACAAATTTTACATATAACGGATAAAAATCACTGTCAAGAGCCTCGTATTTAAGATCGGAGGTGATGATAATGCAGTCCAGAGTACGCTGATACGGCCCAGTTTTATCGGGATGACTCTTTTCAATAAGCAGTTCAAATTTGCCCTTATTTAAGTCGGCCTCCATGAAATCCCACACAAATGCCGCATAGGAATCACCCCACTTAGCCTCTCCTGCCTGGTCAAGCCGCAGTCCGAACTGGTCGAACTCCTTCCTGTTTTTTAGCGTATCTTTATTCTCTTCCCGGACATTGTTCAGCAACGATTCCATGCTGTCGCCACTGTTTGCATTTCCTGTGGCATCCTTGGCATTTTCTTGGTACGCAGTAATGATAAAAGTATTGAATTTTTCTTTACGCGCAGCTTTTTCAAGATCCAGGTAACGCACCCAAATGTGATATTTCCCACTTCTCTGGCACTCCAGGATGGCAGAAGCCTTACCCTCGCCTTTCCCTGCCCCATAAAGACATTTATTCCCGGTGCAGGCCCCCTTGAACCAACCTGCAAAATTTTCCTTGACAACCCAGCCATCTCCCGTAATCTTCATGGTCTCGGGTTCCAGCACGATCGCATCCTCGGGAAGCGCTGCGCGAAGTATACCTCCACAGATAAAAAGCAACGAAATGAATACACAACAAAGAGTTTTCAATTCCAAATCCCTCCTAATTATTGACACATTTCCGTTTAGTGCGTTGCGCTTGGATTTGAGTCTATCATGCCGTTTTTGCTAATCGCCCCAATACATAGTAGTATTAGCAAGGTACCCGGATTTGATCTTCTTTGAGGTTTCGATTTGCCCTCGTGCCGTCCATTTGACATGCCCATCCATAAAGGCAAGATTGCTTCCATCATGAGGATTAGGAAAGGAAGCAATTCCGTAGCATGCGGCAAATCCGTCAAGACCCCAAATATCCCCGGTCATAACTTGCTTTGACGGTGTGTTCGCTAATCTCGTGCCACCCGCAGGAGTGCTAACTGTCCTCCCAAGATCAAGAAGGGAATGAATTGGAGGGCAACCAGGTGAACTAGCACCTGAATAGTTAAAGCCAAAATAGGTATTCACATCGGTGCTGTCAGCGGTGCCAAACCACAAAGGATAGCTCGATAATACATACAATGAATTGTCAATATATCCTGGCTTTGTGAATGGCGGCTGAATGCCAGGACAGACAAACAGCTTAATGGTCTGTTGCGCACTTGCCGTAGCTGGTATAGCATAATTTTTTAGGGGATTAATACTAAATCTATTATGATTGTTGCCAACAATGCCGGTCGGTCCGTATTCACGAAAATCAGAGGCATATATCAAAAGAGAACAAGAAGTATCCCTTAAATTCCCAGCACACTTTATCCTTTTGGCAGTATTCAGTGCCAGCTTAAGCGTCGGAAAGAGAAGGCTTGCAAGTATTCCAATTATTGCAATAACAATAAGAAGCTCGATCAAGGTAAACTTGGCTTTGGCGCTCATCCGATCTCCGCCGAGATGCGCAATAGTAAAAACGTGACCAGGAGTACCCGGTATTACAGATTTGAATCCTGTTTTGACAGATGATTTTCTCATTGAATCAAGAGCCTTTTCAGAAATTTTAAACCATCAGCAATTTTACGATATCAAAGGCGTCCGGCAAGTTCAGTCCAAGATTCGTAGTTCTTTGCGGTAATACTCCAAAAATCGGGATATTCGCCATAAAGATAAGTCATGCCAAGTCCGGCTGCCTTCGAAAGCTCCAATGCCCTTGAAATATTCTCACGGTCATCAAATTCCCCTAGGAAAAGATCGTTGTTGGTCCTTAACGCCGCACAGCCGAGTCTTTGCTTCGGCGCACAATTCGGGTCTATCTTGAAGGTTCCCTTTTCGCTTCCCGGCAAAGGGCCATTGTAGAGTTGCCACGAAAAGACGGTTTGCGCAGGAAACTTATCAAGTAGCGGACCTATAGCAGCAATGGATTCGGGGGTCAGACCGCAATAGGTTTCACATATTACTGCAAGCCCGGGATTTTTCTTCAAGACGGGTTCAAGCACCACGGGAATTCTTTCGGCAGTGTCGCTCAGCGAACTGCCAACTCCGGGGCTCAGCACTTTTTTCTTGTCCCTACACTTGGGACAATGACAGAGTCCGCTGTCTCCCTGTTCGATCTGGAATCCTTGGAGCTTGAACGTCTCCACGAGCCACTCAAGAGATTCCTGGTAATAGGTCAGCACATCGGTATTGGAGGGACACGCCTTCTGCCTGGCACTGGTATCGTTTGGGGGCCATCGATGGGAATCCGGGGTGCCATCCTTGCGGATCGCACGCGCTTCGGGATGCTTCTCCAGATATGTGTCCAGCGAATACTGGTGAGCCCCGTCATAATACGCACCGCCATAGTCATCAACGCCAAATCCTGGAAATATTTTTACTCCGTGCTCCCCAGCGTAGTCCATCACTTTTCTGGCTGCGTCGACCCCTCCATGCCTATCCCTGAGGAAGCCCCATATCACAATGCCTTCCACCCCATATTTTGAGGCGGAATCTATCTGTCTTCTGCAGTTTTGCACAAAGGACTCTGTTGTCATGGAGAAGCCCCATGCCCAACGCATCCTGATATCCCAGTTCCACCATATTTTTCTCATCTTAGCTCAACTCCTTATTCCTTTTGGGGTACATTAATGCTTTGCCTTTCTTCTCACCTTCTTTTTTAAATCATTTATAATGTGACCCCATGTGGCTTTTGCGGTTGGGCTTAGCATCATGTCAATTCTTTACTAATCGCTCCAATACACAGTACAACCACTGTTGTATCCTGTTTTTATCTTCTTTGAAATTTCGATTTGTCCTCGTGCTGTCCACTTGACATGCCCGTCCATGAAAGCGACGTTAGTTCCATCATAAGGATTGGGAAAGGCCTCAATTGATCTGGCCGAGGCAAAACCACTGGGAGAAAAAACATCCCCGATCATAACTTGTCGTGATGCTATGTTTGCTAATCTTGTGCCACCCGCAGGAGTGCTAACTGTTTTTCCAAGATCGCATAGAGAATGAGTTGGGGGACAGCCTGGGGAATTGCCTGAACTAGAATAAGTAAAGCCGAAAAAGGAAGTGGTTGCCGTCCCATCACCCGTACCAAACCACAAAGGATAACTTGATGATATATACAATGCATTATCAATATATCCAGGCTTTGTGAATGGTGCCTGAATGCCCGGGCAAACAAACAGTTTAATAGTCTGTCCTGGGTAGGATGCGTTTGGCAAAGCATAATTCCTTAGTGGATTAATGCTGTAGTAATTATTATTAATACCTTGAATATCAGTTGGACCGTATTCGCGAAAATCAGAAGCATATATCAAAAGAGAACAAGAAATATTTTTCTGATTTCCAGAGCACTTGATCCGTTTGGCCGCATTCATGGCTTGTCTAAGCGCCGGAAAGATAAGGCTTGCAAGTATTCCAATTATTGCAATGACAATAAGAAGCTCGATCAAGGTAAACTTGGCTTTGACTCTCATCCGTCCCCCCATCTAAAATTTTGCTGATTGAGGATTCTTATTCCGCAAGGAGGTTTCTTGCAATCTCGACATAAAATCTTCCTGTTGGAAATGCCGGGCGGCCAAAGCCTCGCTCATTTCGCGGGCATTAGCGCGCAAAACCTGCAGGTGCCTCTGCTTGCTGAGTTCGTCCAAGCGAAAAATCGGAACAGAGAAGCCGATTGCCGCACATATCTTCCCGAAAGCATCAAAAACCGGAACCGCATACGAGGATATTTCATCATTTGGATTCTCCATTGTCGCGACCCCCTCCCTGCGGATAACACTTGTGGCACGCAACAGGGCTGCCATCGTACAAATCCGATTCCATTCGTCGCCTGGGAAGCCAACACTCTCGCAAATTAGGGCCAGTTCTGAGACATCGAGATGTGAAAGCAGTATCCGTCCGGAAACGCTGTGAAAAAGAGAGAGGTCCTTGTAGTTTGAAATGCTAATCATCACACGTCGCTGATGCTGGGCCTGGGCCAGGATGCAGACCTTGTTTTCGCGCAAAGTCGTCACGACGCCGGATTCGGAAGTCTCTTCCGCCAGACGCTGCGCAAACTTCTCACAGAAGGCCCTGATCGCGTCTTCTTGCGTAAGCGGCCGGCTTAGTGTCAGAATTTTTCGGGTGATTCGATAATGGCCTGCCTTGGTTTTTTCAACATACCCTACATGGACTAGAGTTTTAAGGATATTACAGACAGTCCCCTTGTTTAATTTTGTCGCTTGCGTAATCTCATTGAGAGACACGCCCTCACCCGGCTCCATCCGCTCAAGTATCCTGAAGACTTTGACCACGACTTGTATCATTTTTATTTTACCATATAAAATATTTTATAATAATATATAAACTATATCAAATAAGCATTTAAATGTCAATAGCCAAAGCTTCAAAACAGCCGATAATGAATGAAATTATGCTTGATTGAGAAGCTCCTTAGGTATAATTAACACATTATCGAGTAAGAGCTCCATCAAATCAAGATAACCCTTGCAAAATCAGGTTTTGTTTTTCCAATTAACACTTCAGTCTTATTTTTACACTTTTGGCGCTATTTGAGCTCAACGACAGTGTTTTTGCGGCGCGCCTCCTCGGCGGCGAAGACCATCAGGTGGCTTTCAAGCGTCTCCTTGGGACCGGAGATGATCTTGCTCCTGTCGCCTGTAGCGAGGGCTTCGATGAAAGCGCCCATTAGGCCGCCGTCGCCGCCGCCGTGTCCGTCGAGGATCGAGCCGAGCGTGGAGGATTCGGTGTCGATAAGGGTCTCCTTATCCGTAAGGAAGTCGAAGTGCCGTATCTTGGAGCTGTCCCCGTAGAGGGCACCCTTGGTTCCAAAAATGCGTGTGTTGCGGCCTCCGCCGTTGTTGAAGGCGGTCATGGTGAAGGAGGCGGTGCGTCCGCCCTCGAAGGACATGTTGACAACCTGATTGTCGACCACATCGTTGTCGCACTCATAAACGCAGCGGCCATAGGGGCCTTCGCGGAGGGCTTTCATTACATTTTCCTCGGTCATGACAGGGGACATGACGTCAAGGGGCCAGCCGAGCTGTTTTGTATTGAGGCGGTTCATGTAGAAGCGCAGTGCAGAGTAGGGACATTCATTTTCGCAGCCGCAGTCAACGCAGCGGTTCCCCGCATTTTTTGGCTTTTGCTCCTTGCGGAAGTGGTAGAGCGATCCGAATGAGGAGACCGCCTTGCAGGAGACGCCCATGATGTGGCTGATCCAGTCGATATCGTGGCAGGACTTGGCAAGGAGCATGAAGGAGGATTCCTTCTCGTTGCGCCAGTTTCCGCGCACAAAGGAATGCGCCTGGTGCCAGTAGCCTACAGGTTCCAGGTGCTGGATGCTCACAACATCGCCTATAATGCCGCTGTCCACAAGCTTCTTGATCTGTCTCGTGTAGGTTGTGTAGCGAAGCACGTGGCAGACGGCAAAGACGACATTGTTCTTTTGCACCGCGGCGACGATGCGGCGGCACTCCTCGGCGTTCGGCGCCATCGGTTTTTCGAGGAGGATCGCATAGCCTTTTTCGGCAAAAGCAATCGCCGGCTCGGTGTGCATGGCATCCTGGGTTGCAATTATCACGGCGTCGGCAAATTTCGGGCGACTTGCGATCTGCTTCCAATCGGTTGCCACGTT
>Ga0154565_1087_pt3 | contig 11333 bp, 5 predicted proteins | sample RifGroF2_FD_105708 | JGI IMG/M metagenome (GOLD analysis project Ga0154565, IMG submission 105708) | Lentisphaerae bacterium GWF2_52_8 | reverse complement strand
CTATCTCATGGCGCTCGGAGGAATGCTTCCGGCCTTCTCTGGCAATGGGGCAGAGCTTGGGGCATGGACTTTTGCGGACGGACCGCAGGGATGGACAGCAACAGGACAGGCGAGCGTATCGGAAATCATCAGGAGGCCCGACACAAAGAGCCTCAAAATTTCGCAAAGCAAAGACTCGGAACAGGACAGCGCATGGCTGAGTCCTCTTATAAAATCTGAAGGGAAGCCGGTCCGCGTCTGTTTTTGGGCCGCCGACAATTACACCAAACAGCCGGACTATTCCTATTCGGCGGCCATCGGGTTTTCAATCGACGGTGCAGACGGCAAGCCTGGCGTTGTCCAGACATGGGAGCAGATTCCCTGGGACGATGCCCGCCTTGAACAGTGGTGGGGATCCCTGACCCCTGCCGGCCTAGTATGGAAGTACCATGAGGCGGTTTTTACCCCCGGAGCCAAGGATTTCCGCGTCAAGTTTTTCTGGCCGAAAGCCATTGTCCGCGGGGAATGCCTCATAAGTGACATCCGCGTACTGGATGCCGCTTCCAGCAAATCTGTTAACGACGAAAAGTCTTCAGCCGCATCAGGAGAGAAGAAAGACGATTCGTCAGGATACGCCCTGGAGATATCGACAGCGGCCAACGGGAATCTTTTTCAGGCGGAAGACCCCTTGCGTTTCGAATTCCTCCTTTTCGATCCTTCGGGAAAGGCGCTTGCAAAACTTTCGAACCCGGAAATATCCTATGATATCAGCGACTACGAAAAATTCCATATAGCCTCGGGGAAGATCGCCTTCGACAAGGCGGTACCCTGCGCAATCGACAAAAACGACAAGAAGCGAATCAACAATCTGCGCCTCTCTCACCTTATCGCCGATGCCTCCGCAAAAGAGACAGGGCGGGAATTCTTCCTTCACGCCATCCTGAAGGATGGAGATAAGGTGATCGCGGAAGACACCATAAGCTACGGGGTTGTCAATCCGCGTCCGATTGATCCCAAGAATCTCAGCAAATGCCTTTTTGTGAATTTCACAGGAGAAAGCCTCCGCACAAAAATGGGGATATCCTACATTCATGACTGGGATTACAGCGGCTGGAAACAAGCACAGCCTCAATATCCCGGCCCTATCAAGATCTCTCCAAAGCCGGCATTCCCAAAACTCATTTACTGCCCCAACCTCGAACAGATACGAAGCCGCAAGCCCGATCATCCTTGGGGACATGTAGGCTCCATGGCGCCCGAAGCCGCACTTCTTGATGATCCGTTCCATCCCGGCTGCAAAGCGTTCAACATCGACGCCTATGTCGAATACATCGTGGCGCGCGTCAAGGCGCAACGCGAAAGCATTGCGATGGTTGTGCCCTCCGGATTGGAGAGGGGCATTGATGCACGGACCATCGAGCTGCAAAGGAAAGCCTATGCGGCATTGAAAAAGGAGTTTCCCGACCTGCCCGTCGGCATAATGCTCTATGGGCTCTTCATGAATCCTTCCAGCCAGGCAAAAATATTCATGGATGAAAAGCTCTACGAATGCGCTGATTTCATCGATGACCACATGTACCAGCCTAGCATGGACTGGACTGAATGGGACCGTATCCGCAAAGAAGTCAAGGCAAAGGGAAAGGATCTCTACTTCATATCCACAGAGTTCTCGCGTGTCGGAGGAAACGACCAGGTGGAGCGGAGCCGCGACATGATCAGTTCGCACATTGAGGCATGGTCGCACGGCATGAAAATGATCACCTATTTCAATGTGCCGGCAAATCTCAAGGAACCCGTCCTGCGCGGCGGGGTCGGAGACGGCTTCCAGTGGATACAGGTAGTGCCGCGTCCGCAGGTTTCAGACGCCATTCAGGCTGACAAACGCTCAAAAAACAGCACGATGCCCCTGCTCCAATGCATGACGTACTACAATCTTGTTCAGAACTTCGAGGGAGCGGAATTCAAGGCCAGTTTCAAGCCCGGCAAAAATTCCGTGGCTTATGTTTTCGCCCGCGACGGAAAAACAGTCTGCGCCATCTATCAGACAAAACCTGCCCTGCCGGAAATCCTGGCAGTAAACAGCGATGTGCCGTTCACGGCGCAGGATATGTTCGGCAGAACGGAACGCCTCGAAGCAAAGCAGACGGCACTGATAACGGCAACAGGCTATCCATCCATAATCACCTTCGAGAAGGAACTCCCAAAGCTCTATGACGCAGGCAGCGCCGGAGCCCTGATCAAGGAACTTGAAAGCGATATGAGAGCCCCATTGCTGCCGCGCGGCGCAAAGGCAAAACTCAAACTGACAATCCCCCCGGCGTTCTCAAGCGCGTTCAGCGCCGAGCTTAGCGGCACCGTGGATGGCACATGGCCCAAGGCCGAGCCGCAAACAATCAAATTCGCAGCCGGACAGCCGTCACAGGTGGAATTGCCGATAAGCATCGCCGCTGAGACAGAGCCTGGAACCTATACGTTCACAATCCGCATCAGCGAAGGCAAACGGCTGCTTGGCGTGCTGAAAATGCCGCTGACCGTTTCCGATCTCATATCACTGCAAATGAGCGGCGTGCCCAAAACACCAATGGAAAAACCCGCAATCGCCGTGAGTTTGCGCAATCTGAGCGATTCCGAAAAGTCTGGGGAACTGTCTATTGAAAACAGCTACTTCGGGACTTCCGCAGAACCAGAGGCAATGGCCCAGAAATATTCGATCCCGGCAGAGGGCGAAGCAAGTCTCCGCTTCGAACTGCCGCCAGAGGAGGTAAATCTTGCCACGAGCTATCTCATCACCGCAAAACTCAAGGACAAAAGCGGAATCAGCTTAAGCAAACAGGAAGAGGTCTCTTTCAGGGCATCCCAGAAGACTGCGAGCCCAATCACTATCGATGGCGATCTTTCCGACTGGAAACTTGACGAACTCTGCCCGGTTCCCTTTGAACGCTATCATTCCTCCTGGGGCAAGCTGCCCGAAAGCCTCAAGGACCTTGATGCCGTGATGTACAGCCGCTGGGACAGCGAAAATCTCTACTTCGCTGTCATCGTCAGTGACGACAATTCAGTAAGGCGCGCCAATGATCTGGAACTCTGGCATGAGGACAATATCATGCTGGGGCTCTACCCGTGGGGCTGGAAGCTGGGCGAGCCGCTCAACAGCGGTTATTACCGCGAACACCTAGGCCTCTGCGCAGACGGGCAGGCACGCCTTTTCCGCGTGGGCAATCCGCCCGGAGGACAAAGCGATTCCAAAGGAATCAGTATCGCGGTCAAGCGAAATGATGCCGGATATGTTTACGAATGGGCCTATCCTCTCAAGAGCATATCCCCGCTTGAACTCAAACCCGGTTCTCGTTTCCGCCTCTCAGTTGCCGCTTGCGACATCGACCAGAAGCCAGATGGGAAATTCACGCCTCTTGGAGCCATCCAGCTCGGTGGCTTCAATCTGAGCATTGACGCGCAGCCAAGCAAATGGCGCGAGTTCATACTTATCGAAAAATGATTCATTTAAAGACAAGGAAGCCGAACTCTCTCCCTTGTCATATTAAAAAACTTAAAGATTTATGAATACAAAACAGAAGGGATTTGAAATGCACAGCCCCAACAAAAGCCGAACAGGTTTCATCATTGCCTTTCTCATCGGATGTATTGCGTTCCTAGGTATTTCCAGCAAAACATGTGCCGATGTGCCAGTTTTTGAAAACGGCAAAGCCAAGTGTGTGATTGTGTCAAACGGGCACAAGAAACAGGCTGAAGAGCTTCAAAAATATTTCAAGAAGATCGGTGGTGCCGATATCCCAATAGTCGAAAATGGAGAGGCGGCCAAGGGGCAAGCCAGCATCGTCCTGGATATTGTGGGAAAAATAAAAGGCTCAAGCGACAAGGAAAAGGCAAAGCAGGGCTACATGCTCAAAACGGACAAGAACGTCCTGAGCATCAGTTCGCCAACGGAACGCGGCCTGCTTTACGGAGTTTATGGCCTCCTCACCGATCATCTCGGAGTCAGATTCTACACTCCGGAGTTTGAGCTGGTTCCTGCAAGGACAGACCTATCCATACCCGAGCTAAATGACATCCAAGAGCCGGGGTTCCAAATCAGGGGCTACGTCTACAATCCCCTTCAGGACAAGGCATGGCTCTATAAAAACAGGTGCGGTGGATTACCAGTGGACAATTTGTCCAGCGACCACTCCCTTTACACTTGGATCGCCGCCGACAAAAACTTCAAGGACCACCCCGAATGGTTTGCGCTCAACAGAAGCGGCAAGCGCGAAAAAGACTGGGGCATGGGAGTTTGCGGAACCAACAAGGAACTCGCAAAAGAACTCGCAAAAAACATGCTTGCCGGCTATAAAAACCCGGATGACAAGCCCGAAATGCGTTTTCTAAGAATCGCCCAAGGCGACGGGTTCACTCCCTGTCAATGTCCCGAATGCCGTGCGCTCGTCCAAAAGGAAGGGACCGAGGCCGCACCTACGATCATGCTTTTGAATGGCGCCCTTGAAGAGGCGACAAAGACATATCCAAACCTTCACGTAATAACCTATTCCTATTTTAACACGCTGATACCTCCCAAAAACCTCAAGCCTCACAAGAACCTATGGATCAATGTTGTTTCCAGTTCGCTTTCCCAGAATCAGGCAGGAGACCAGCTCAATGAAATCCAAGGTATCCCTGCAAACCGCCATTATGAACGGGCGATAACTGAATGGTGCAAATCAGCATCCGGCGTGACAATCTATCACTGGGACGGCGTCGACCAGGGTAACAGCGAATATTCCGAATGGCCCAATCTCTTCCCGCATTGCAAGGATATCAAGTTCTGGTATGAAGCAGGGGTGACAGGAGCCCAGGTGGCAGGGAAGGTGAACTGGGGTCCGCTTTCCGAGTACACGTGGTTCAATCTGATGTGGAATCCGAAACAGGATGCAGAGAAGCTCGTGAAAGATTTCCTGAAGGGGTACTATGGAGAGAAAGCCGCCCCGATCCTATGGGACTATCTTGTCTATGTTGACAAGCTTCGCAAGGAAAGCGGCTATGGATGCCCCACCGTCCGCTGGTCAAGCTGGGCCACCATTATGGTCGACAAAATATTCACTCCGGAAGTCTGCGAAAAGATGGATAAGATGATGGATGAGGCAATCAAGGCCGCATCCACGGAGAAAGACCCTATCTACCTTAAGCATACCACCGATGCAAAAGCATCATCCGTAGATCAGCTCTTCCTCTCGGTGGCAAAAACAAAACCATACCAGATAGTGAAAGACAATGTTTCCGGCAAGGACTGGTTTGTCCACGGAAACGATCCCAATGCCCCGGCAAGAATCGAACGGCTTGCCGCGATGACCGACAGGCCAAGGATGTATCATCCTCTTGAAATCAGGAAGACATGGGTCGTAAGGGAACACGGGAGCCCCGTGGCGAAGATAGCCAATAACGATTTCAGCGCCATAATCGCGCCTAAACTCGACGGGCGGATAGTCAGCCTCATCCATAAGCCAACAGGGAAAGAGCTCTTCGCAATAGACGAAAACCAGGCAGGCTACAAAGACGGAATACCCGGGAAGACTAAAGTATGGGATATAAAGGAAGCCACTGGAAATTCAGTGGCCACCATCACAAAGATTGGCCCGGTGGAATGGCTCAGTTCCTTCGGTGAGCATCTTTTCCGCCGGACGGTTTCCCTTCAGAAGGATGGAAGTCTGCAGATCGACCGCGACTATGAGAACCTTGGAAAGAGCTCTTGTCCGATGCCCGGATGCCGCTTCTCCTCCGTTTGGCCCCTTGCTCTTCCCGAAGCATCTCTCAGCGCACTGGGCATTCAGGGCGGAGGCATAGACAAGTGCATCTCTCTCGCCAATCTCGATCCAAGCGGGGCAGCTCCGGTCAAGACACAAAGGGCAAAAGACCGCCTAGCCGCCGACTGCCAGAACCCTCTCTTCGACGAAATGACTGAGCTTCCCGGATCAAATGAGATGGTTTTCCCCATAAGCAAGAAGGAAGGAAATATCTCAATCCAGCTCACACGCGGCGATGGCATCCTGCTGGAACTGACAAGTCCGGCTGACGGCTGGGAGACGCTGACCATCAGGCCGAATATTGAAAAGAAGACGCTGGAGATCACCTTGACAGGCGTACAGCAGCAAATAGGCAAGGATGCGATGAAACTTGCCTTCCCGCAGGAAGTCCTTAAAGTCAGGGAAGTGAAAAAAATCGAAACGATTGCCGCCAAGAAAGAGATCAAGGAGAAAATCCAGCCCAAAATCAAGGTGACAGGAAAAGACAGCGCCATAAATGAAATCGACGGAGCCGAACTCATTTGGATTCCCGCCGGGAAATTCCTCAGGGGCAGCAAGCCGGGGATAGGCGGCTCAGACGAATGGCCCCAAAGGGAAATCGAGCTCGATGGCTACTGGATATATAAGTATCCGGTAACTTTTGGGCAGTTCAAAAAATACATCGCCGCGACAGGCAAGAAGATGCCGGAGATGCCGTGGGGCCAGGCGATGATGCTGGATAAGTCCGTATCCGAAGACAAGTACCCTGTGATCCTTTCCTGGGTCGAAGCAGAGGACTATGCAAAATGGGCCGCAGCCTCCCTTCCTAGCGAAGCTCAATGGGAAAAGGCCGCACGCGGAACAGACGGCAGAGAATATCCCTGGGGCGACAAATGGATACCGGAAAATGCCGTCGGAATGGAGCGCACTGTCGAGCAGTTCCAGGACGGAATGTTCCCCGTCGGAAGCTCTCCAAAAGGGATAAGTCCGTATGGCGTCGAAGACATGGCTGGCAACGTATGGGAGTGGGTCGCTGACTGGTACGAGCAGGACTATTACAAAAATTCTCCGGCAAAGAATCCGCAGGGCCCTGAAAATGGCGCAAACAAGGTGCTCAGGGGCGGAGATGGCGTATGGAGCGAAGATTGCGCACGTTCGGCAGCACGATTCCTCTGTCCGCCAAAGGCCAGGGACTATGTCAAGACAGGTTTCAGGTGCGTTATTGTTTCTGCCGATCAAAATAAATAATAAAGGAAAAAGAATGCGATACCTGCTCATCATTGCAAGCCTGCTTGTATTGGCAGGACCTGATACCCTCGCCGACGAAAAGTCTCTCGACAAAGTAAGCGGCGTTATCAAAGCTGTCGGGACCGATCATATAATGATCCAAGGGCCCGGACTGCTTGACCGCAAGCTTATGATTGGGGAAACGAGCCGTATTGCCCTGCCCGTGACCCAAGAGGATATAGACACGGCAAAAATGCTCATCTCAAAAAGGATTCCTTTTTCCGGCCCTGACTGGGACAGCAGCAAGGATGAAAAGGTGGAGTTCCCGGCTCCCGAAGGCCTTTGGCTTTCCTGCGAATTCCGCAATATGAGCGAATATGAAAAGCTGACAAAGAGTACCCCTCTTGTCTTGCAGGACTATGAACTTTTGCGGAAGGCAATAGATTCGCATATTCCGGATGCAAGCAATATGCAGCTCGCCGGAAAACTTTTTCCTGGCGAAAAAGGCACTTTAAGACTCAAGGTGGGAGAATCTGAGCTTGAGGTGGCACTGAAAGGCAAAGGCCGGCTTACGGGTTTCTCGCTAAAAGACCTCAAGCCATTTATTTATGACGTTTTTGCGTCTGGCAAAGACAACGCGGAGGCGTTTGAAGTCAAGGAATTGCTTTTGGAAGCTGTCGGGGACCAGGCGAGACAGCGTGATCCCAAACTGCCAAGCGTACTGGTCATAGGCGATTCGATTTCTCTGGGTTATACCCCCATTCTCAGGCAGGCGCTAAAAGGCAAGGCGAACGTCTTCCACCCGCCCACAAACTGCGGGAGCGGCTCTATGCACAAGGACAACCTCCATCGCTGGCTTGGCGTCTTCACAGAATCAGACCGCAAATGGGACGTCATCACCTTCAATTTCGGGCACTGGGACTCAAAAGACTCGAAAGAGGAGTATCTCAAAAACCTCCAGAATGATATTGACCTCCTTACAAAGACAGGCGCAAAACTGATATGGGTCACCACAACGCCGGTCAATTACGGCAATAATCTCCCTCCCGTGAAAAAAGACGCCCATCTTCCAATTCTATCGGAAAAAGATTGGCCGTCAATCGAGCACACAGAGGAAAACCCGGTGGGGAACCTGCCGGGACGCAGCCGTCTTACAAACACCTGGGCGGCGGAACTGCTCACAAAATATCCTGAAATAGCAGTTTGCGACCAGTGGCAACTGGTGAAGAACAATGAAAAAGGCTTCTATCGTGATTGGTGGCATGCCCAGGATATTCATTTTTTTGGCCGTAACATCGTTCCAGCAGGGCGGGAATTGGCACGAAAGATTCTAGAAGCACTGGGACATTCAGGAGAAGAAATCAACCCTATGTCTGTACATGGCGAATTCGGCATTAAGGTCCCGGAATTGTCTTCCGAAAAACCGGTAAATGCACCAGTGAATGCAAAATAATAACCCCATGAAGCCTAGACTGTTCAAGTAGATCATTGTTTCCAAAGGGAAAATCGAATAGAATAGAATGCAGCATGAAAAATCAACACGGGACTGACTCATGGCAATGAACAGAAAAACAGAAATATTCCTCAGTGGGCTTCTCTGTTTGCTTTCCTTATCATCCGGATATGCGCAAATCGATACGAACGACACCCGGGAAGCCCAACTTCCCCTCGCAGGGAAACGCCTGGCATTCCTTGGCGATTCCATCACTGACGGGAACACGCTGCCCCTGCTCTTTGAACAAAGCCTGAAATCTGCTGGAATCGCGCCGCCAATCTGTACCAATGTAGCGGTTGCAGGCAATACAGCAAAAGCCATGCTGAACCGCCTTGAACGCGATGTGCTCCCATTGCACCCTGACTATGTCACCGTCAATGCAGGAGTCAATGACGCCCTTGGCGCTGTCCGACTGGAGCAGTATTCCGCCCAAATCACGGCAATCGTTGACAAACTCAGCGCCGCCAAAATTAAGGTGATATTGATCACCCCCACCCCGATCACAAAACCCGCTGGGAACGACAAAAACAAGGCGGCAGGAGAATCATACTCGAGTTTCCTTCGTGACTTGGCAGCGCAACGCGGCCTGCTACTCGCATCCTTTGACCGCCGAATGACAGAGGCTCATGACGCCGGGAAAAAAGTAATGGGCGAGGATGGAATCCATATTGACTTCGAGGGATACAGGATCATGACCCGTGAGCTTTTGAATGCCATGGGATACCCAAATGTCCCTGTCCCTCAAAAATTGGAAGTCTCTCTCATGCCTGGAGTAATCCCACAATGGAAGCTGCGTCCGGCTCCTGAAGACAAAGTACTCAACGACGAGGAAGCTGCCAGGTTAAAAAGTGACGATACATGGAAAAATCTGTCTCTTCCTCAAACTCCTTCGGGTGGATGGTGGGGCGAACAGGAACAGAAACGAGGCTTCGCCATGGGAGTGGAAGCAATTAGCGGGAAATCCAAACTTCAGCAAGGCATCGCCGAAATAAATTCCGAAAAGGAACGAATCGCGTATCTCAACACAGGGGCTGGACTTCAGTCCACATGGCTCAATGGCAAAAAAGTTTTTCAGGCCTCTGCCGAATATTCGGGCTGGCATGCAGGAAAAGAACGGATACCGGTCACAGTTCGGCAGGGAAGCAACAAAATCATAATTGAATGCAAGGGCAGCTTCTTTCTCAGCCTGACCGACACCAATAATTGGTAGGCTTAAATTAAGGGAACATTATGCGCTCAAAATCAGGACAGACAAGCAAATACGTTTTCACCATGGTAGAGCTTATGATTGTGATCGCCATCATAGTTCTCCTTGCCGCACTCCTCCTGCCAAGCCTCCAAAAGGCAAGGGACACTGCGAAACGCATAAAATGTACTGGCAACTTAAGGCAGCTCAGTTTGGCCTGGCTGAATTATTGCAACGCACACAACGAATGGCTCCCAGTCTATGACAGCGCCCTGTGGGGTATCGGATCATGGTGGTCGACCAGCAAAGCCTGGCCGGAAATCATGCAGGCCGAACTCAGCACTGCGGTCTATAAGAGCACATGGGGAGCATACATCATACGCAAAAACTCCTATCTATCATGTCCGTCCTTTCCGAAAACGGCTGACATGGGAACCTTCAATCCCGACTATGGAATGAACCGCTTCGGAATTGGCGGCAACACGGTCAATGGCGCCCCCATATACAAAAAAATGACCAATGTAAAACTGCCAACACAGCTCGTAGGCTTTGGTGATAGTTACATAGCATGGGCTCCAACTCTTGGCTCATATACCATAGAGGGCAGCGGCGCACATTTCAGGCATTCGAACAAGGCAAATCTTCTCTTCTGTGACGGCCACGTAGAACTCAAGGACAGATATTTCTTCAATCCTCCCTGGGGCTGGTGGAACAAGGCGCCCTGGGGAAATCCATGAAAGAAAGCGAAGCTCTGCAGAAATGAACCACAAAAGTAAAATCTCCATCAAGGAGCCCTTTACCTTGGTTGAATTGCTGATTGTTATTGCCATCATAGTGCTGCTCTGTTCTCTCCTTTTGCCAAGTTTGAGGACTGCGATGGAGACTGCAAAACGCATTTCATGCTCAAACAAGGAAAAACAGATTTACCTCTGCTGGCAAAACTATGCGTCTGACTTCAACGGGTATCTCTGTCCGGTTGACACCGCTGTCATGGGCGCAACAATGTGGACACCTGCGCACCGCCCGTGGACAAACATCATGCGCAACTATCTGCCTAACGTCTCACTGCCTTCATCCAATGCAATCCACAGAGGCACAATCCTGGAATGCCCTTCAAAACCCTTCGTTTCCGAATGGCACGACGCTTGGTACACCGGCTATGGGATGAACCAATATGGCATCGGCGGAAAAAAGGCCGTATCGGAAAAACCCTACAAAACTATCGGGATGATTCGCCTCCCGACGCAAGTCGTCGCATTTGGCGATAGCCTTGCGGATTCATGGGTCGACCAGCGCCTGGGCTACTCTTGGGTTGACCGGGTATCCCACAATGAATTCCGTCATCTGAAAAAGAGCAATTACATCTTTGGCGACGGACATGTCGAGCCCAAAGACTACTCGTTCATCAACCCGCCCTGGGGCTGGTGGGACAAGGCCCCCTGGGGTGCGCCATAACAAACAGCCAGGAATCATCTTCATGAAAATAAAATCCGCATGTATTGATAGGACTCTCTGCGCCTTGGACTTCAAAGCGGCAGACAAAATCCCTGCCGTTGGCGGCTTTGTGCGTCATCCCCGCTTTCTGGCTGAAACAGCCGGAGTCAGCGAGGCCGAATTTTGGGAGGCTCCCAGAAAAACGGCGATAGAAGCATTCCGCAGGCTGAAAGCCGACCTT
>Ga0154565_1187_pt1 | contig 11413 bp, 8 predicted proteins | sample RifGroF2_FD_105708 | JGI IMG/M metagenome (GOLD analysis project Ga0154565, IMG submission 105708) | Lentisphaerae bacterium GWF2_52_8 | reverse complement strand
GTGCCGGAACAAGACTATTTGTACTACTTGGATTTGAAGCGCTCCATGTTCGGGTTAGATTCTCCTCTTTATTCCAAGAATTCCCGGAATCCGGAGCGTTGACACACGTCTCAAGATCTCTTGAACCTTGACACAAGGATACTGCAGTAATGACCCCTATCAGAGAAGAGTGGCCCGGCAAGATAAATGGGCGTGAACGCTTTAATCGCCTGATGCATTTTAAGAGCGTTGACCGCTGTTTCAATATGGAGTTCGGCTATTGGAATGAAAACTTCAGCGAGTGGTCGATCTTTCGTGAAAATGATGTAAAAAACAATGCCGAGGCGGACAAGTTTTTCAATTTTGACCGTATCGAATACATTGTCGGAAATACATCAATGTCGCCTCTATTCAAAGAGGAAGTAATCTCGATAAAAAATGGCATCAAGACAATAATAAACAGGCACGGACTCATTGCCGAAATCCCCGAGGATGGACATGATACGATTCCCCACTATCTGAAATCAAGCATTGTTACCCCTGACGACTGGAAGCGCTGCAAGGAAGAACGATTCAGGCGTGGAGGCTCGGAAAGAGAAGTCGACATAGAGAAACTCAAACAGGAGCACCCGGAATCCCGTGTTTATCCGCTCGGCATAGATTGCGGTTCGATGATCGGAGGGATCAGAGACATGCTCACCTTCGAGGGACTTGCCTATGCCCTTTATGACTATCCTGAGATGGTCGAAGACATGGTGGAGACCTGCTGTCTTCTCGTTGAAGACCTCCTTGACAAGATCCTACCACATTTTCAATTTGACTATGCCAGCGGCTGGGAGGACATCTGCTTCAAAAACGGGCCGATAGTCCCGGTGCCGTTTTTTGGCGATGTCATCGTTCCCAGGTACAAGCGGATCAATAAAAAACTGAAGGCCCATGGCATAGACCTCTGGTATATCGACTGCGATGGCGATGTCAGGCCCATCCTTGATCATTTCCTTGACGGCGGCGTGAATTGCCTTTTCCCCTTTGAGGTTATGGGCTGCACCCATCCTGGCATACTTTTGGACAAGTATCCCGGCCAGCTTCGCATTATGGGAGGTTTTGACAAGATACAGCTTGGCGGAGGGCGCGAAGCCATAAAGAAATACATGGAGTCTCTTCTTCCCTATGTCGAACGCGGTGGCTACATCCCGTTTTGCGACCATCGCTGCCCTCCGAATGTGCCGGAACAAGACTATTTGTACTACTTGGATTTGAAGCGCTCCATGTTCGGGTTAGATTCTCCTCTTTATTCCAAGAATTCCCGGAATCCGGGGCGTTGAACTTATGAGGAGCTTGCTGTCACATGGGAAAACCCGGAAATACGAGGGTTGTGCTTTCAGAAAACGCCAAGGGCAGAAAGCTTTCAGAAGTCCTTTCGCTCTCCCATGATCTTCATCTCGACCTGCGTTGCGCAGGGCGCGGCACCTGCGGGCGCTGCAAGATTTTTTTGGAGTCGGGGACTTTCGAAGTCAAGGGCAAGATTGTCGAGATAGCGACCCTTACTTCCGTCAACGCCTGCCAGACGAAACTGCTCAGTGATGGGGGGCTTGTCCTGGTGCCGTCTTCCTCTCTTGTCCCAAGGCGGGGGCAGATCAGCGCTTGCCTTGATAAGATGCCAAAGCCTGAGCAAGGCGAAGCCGTTCTGGCGATTGATATTGGGACTACCACGGTAGTTGCGGCAATTATGCGCCGCGATGGGACAAAGACTGCGGCATGCTACAATCAGCAGCTAAAATACGGCGACAATGTCGCGGCACGCATATCATTTGTCTCGGAATCTCCTGCCAACCTTGAGAAGCTTAGGCACGCGATAGTGGAGGAAACCTTAAACCATCTGATTGCAGAGCTTGGCGCCACCGATGATATCAGCCGTGTTGCGGTTTCGGGAAACACCGTGATGAGCCTTCTTTTTTACGGGATTTCCCCGGAGCCGCTTGGCGTGATGCCCTTCACTTCGCCCTGCCGGATCTTTCCGAAGCGCAATGCCGGTGAACTCGGTTTGGCGCTCAAGCCGGATATTCCGGTCTTTGCAGTGCCCGCAATTGCCGCTTATGTCGGAGGCGACCTTACGGCAGGAATCCTTGAAACGCGTCTCGGCTCTTCCAAAGGGGTCGAACTCCTCGTGGACATGGGGACCAACTGTGAAATCATACTGTCCTCAAGCGATAAAATGTATTGCACTGCGGCAGCGGCGGGCCCGGCCTTTGAGGGCGCCGGGATTCAGTGCGGCTGCCGTGCGACCTCGGGGGCGATTGACCACATTGATCCCGTCTGGAATTGCAGCGTGATAGGTGATGCCCCTCCCAAGGGGCTATGTGGTTCTGCGATGATAGACTTTCTTGCCGAGGCGCGGAGCCAGAATCTTCTAAATGAGTTCGGCCGCCTTGACCTCGATCTGCTGAAAAGTTCCGGCCGCTATCAGGCTATCGGCTCAATTCACGCATTTAGGATCGCTGCTGAGCTGCTCTTGTCCGAGGCTGATATCGAGCAGCTCTTGAAGGCCAAGTCTGCGGTTTATGCCGGAATCCTCTCCCTCCTTGAGCACTGCGGGAAAAGCCTTGCAGATGTGAAAAAGATTCATCTCGCGGGCGGCTTTGCGCAATACCTGAATCTTGACAACGCCATCAAAATAGGCCTTTTGCCGGCGCTTCCGAACGGAAAATACCTGATCGCAGGAAACACTTCCTTGGCGGGAGCCGCGCGGCTTGCTCTTGAACCACGGCGCCTGGATGAATTTATTGCCATTATAGACAAGCCGGAAGACGTGCATCTAAACCGCATCTCCTCTTTCGAGTCCAACTACATAGACGCGCTGCTGCTGCCATAAGCTTTCGCTAATGTTAATGCCCAATCCTTGGTTTTGCCTCCAGGATTCCAGTCCCTTTCTCTGTGTCTGCTTTAAATCTTCTAATCTCGCGCCGTGTATTTACTAGTTTTATAGTAAGAATAAAAAATAGGACAATATACAGCAATTATATGTTAAATTAATGGAAGATTAAACTCAAATCTTAATATATAATGAACTAACATAAAGCAATTATATTTAAAAGTAGCAGAAAATATATCTAACAACTAGGCAATCTAACTCGAAAGGACTCATCTCATGAAATTCAAGACTCTGGCCATCGGCAACAGTAGAGACCTCATGTTTGGAATCGCGCCTCATCCTGTCAAAACACGCAGGGGGCTTCTGATCGGAGGGGGCATGGTTTACCCTGAACTCAACTTTACGGTTCCGCCAGGCGCGCCTATCGACCGCAAAACTCTTCCCGAATTGCGCGACAAATATGCGGCTGCTGTCCGGGAGGCTCTTGAACGCGCCTTGCATCTCGATGCGGAGGGCTTGGTCATCGAGTTTGAGACGCTGCTCGAAATGACCCTCGATCCCTTCATCGGAACGGAACTGACCAAGGCCATGAATGAAGTTTGCGAGGAGTATTTCCAAAAATACGGGCTTAAATCCGAGATAAGGCTCACTCCAAATGACACCCGCGACTTTGACCGCCCTCCGTTGATGCGCAGCAGCAGGCACCTTGAAGGAATGTTCAAACTCTTTGAAGACGGCGCGGCGGCCGGAGGCGACCTCTTGTCCATCGAGAGCACGGGTGGCAAGGAAGTCTGCGACGACGCTCTGCTCAACTGCGACATCCGTCAGGTTGTCTTTGCCCTCTCTGTCCTTGGGGTGCGCGACATGAAGTTCCTCTGGGGCAAAATCGCCGGGATAGGCAAACGCCAAGGCAAGATTCTTGGCGGTGACACCGCCTGCGGTTTTGGCAACACAGCGATGGTGCTGGCTGAAAAGCAGTACATCCCCAGAATTTTTGCCGCTGTTGTGCGTGCTGTCAGTGCTGTGCGCAGCCTTGTCGCTATTGAGGAAGGCGCCATCGGCCCCGACAAGGATTGTGCCTATGAGGGAGTCTATCTCAAGGCTATTGCCGGGATTCCCATATCGATGGAAGGCAAGACTGCTGCCTGTGCTCACCTAAGTCCGCTTGGGAATGTCGCAGCAGCCTGCGCCGACCTCTGGAGTAACGAGTCCGTACAGAATATAAAACTCCTTGGCGGCATGGCTCCCACGGTTTACTTTGAGCAACTGCAATATGACGCGCGCCTCATGAATACCGCTTCCGCCAGTGGAAGCAAAGGCGCAGCCCAGCTCCAAAAATGGCTGGTGGATTCAGATGTCTGCCACGATCCGCAAGCGCTCATTCTGGCACCTGATTCGGTTGTGGCGATCTCAAAGGAGATAGTGTCCGCCGAAAATTACATCGACGCTTCAGTTCGAGCCGGACTCAAGGCGCTCTCAATCATTGATGAGGCTATCGCTGCGGGATACCTCAAATCCAGCGAGCGCGAAAACGTATGGATTGAGCGCCTGCGCGAAGAGCTGCAATCAATCCCCGGTGACGAAAACAGGTTTGTGGCTGAGATGCAGCCACTGCTCGATACTGAAAAAGTCATACTCTCAGAATATGGACTCTGAGTTTTGTCCCATGGCGAACAATGAGCTGCCCGGGATGTCAATATGAGGCAAATGCAAGTTAAGATGCTTGAAGAATTCTTTTGGAGCCTATATTAGACTATAGGCAATGATTGAACTGAGATCAGAATTTTGAAATGCATCAATTAATTGACCAGATTGAATTGGATTTGAAGCAGGCATCTTTGGCCTTGGAGCTCCGTATTGAGGAAGACTCTCCGGAAATGGAGGAGTTCTCCGGGCTCTTTGCCAAGGCTGTGGCGCTGGCGAAACCCAAGATACTGTTCTTTGATACTGTGATCACAGGGCGAGGGGCGGGATGGCTAAGTTTGGGCGCTGGGCGTTTCCATAGCCGCGTCCTCGTTGAGAAGACCCTTGGCATCGAAAGGGTTTATCCCTTCATGATTACCTGCGGGCATGAGCTTGATGAAATCGATTTTGATCGCAATGACATACTCCAGCCCTTTTGGCACGACTTCTTGAAAGAACGTATCTTTGACCAGGCGGCGGAACATTTCCGCAGGCTCATCTCGCCGTATTTGGACGGGAAAAACCAGGCGGTACTCTATCCAGCCGACGAGAAAATCTGGCCGCACAGGGACTTGCGGCTGCTTTACAATATATTCCCGGACGAAGCCATCAAAAGGATTGGCGTCAAGCTCAATGAAAGCAACCTGATGTCCCCGAACAAGTCAAGCTGTGGCATTGTGTTTGGCGTGGACTATGATTTTTGTTCCTGCGACTTGTGCGACCGGCATAATTGCCCTCGCTCCCTCCGCAGTTGCGGGCAGGGGGCCGGTCGGCCGTATGGGACTCAAACCGCGCTGCCTCGGCCATAGGCAACGCAAGGAGTCCTCTTGCGAATCAATGCCCTTGTCTTTTCTGAATTGGCCTCAGCGTTTGATTTTGAGGCGCAGGGTCTTGATTTCAAAGGGCCTGAATTTCAGGCTTATTTTCCCGTTGGCCAGCTTTAGCGCCTTGCCGGGATTTTCGAGCATGTCTGCCTCCTTTGCATTCACTATGGGCAGTGTGCTCAAAAGCGTGGCTTGGGTTTCGCTCCGCATCGCCTCATAGATCCGGACAATGAGATCGCCAGAGCCGTCTTCCGCAGGCTTGATCGCCTCCACGATGAGATTGTCAGCATCAAGGGAAAGCAGTTGGCCCGTCTTTGCCGCTCCGTTGATGGCGAGGGCTGGCACATTGAGCTCGTAGGCTTCGCGGAGGAGTCCGCTGTGGCGAAGAGGGCCGTTCCACACGTAGAGTGCATATGTGAATTCCTGGCTGCCTTGCTCGGCATTCATGTCCGGGGCGAGGGGGGCGCGCAGGAGTGTGAGGTTTATGCTGTTATCCTCGGCGCTGACGCCGTACTTGCAGTCGTTCAAGACTGCCGCTCCCCGGCTTTCCTCTGCCAATGCGCTCCATTTGTGGGCGCAGACCTCGAAGCGCGTGGCGTCATAGGGCTTGCTGTCGTGGGTTGGACGGCGGATGTGGCCGAATTGGATTTCGTGCAGGGCGTCTTCCGTGTGTACGTTCAGGGGGAAGCAAACCTTTAGCATCCTGTGTTTTTCACGCCAGTCGACGCGGGTTTTGAACTCGATGCGACGGCTTCCCTTCCGCAGCGTGATTTCCTGCGTGAGGACGGAATTTGATATCTTGCGCTCAACGCGGAGCCCCACGAAGAGCGGACCTTCTGCATAGACCTTTACAGTAGAAGAATCCTTGAGCTGGACTTCCTGCTCTTTGTAGATGCTGTCGATGTCCCAGGCATCGTAGGCTCCGGGAATGTCCTTGTAAAGGCGGAACTTGTTGCCGGGCGCGTCCATGAATTCTGTTTTACTCTCCTTATCGAAGACGCTCATGATTTCGCCGGACTTGTTCAGTTTCACCCTTATCAGGTCGTTTTCAAGGAGGCTTGCGTTAACTTTCATGAGCGTTGTCTTAGCGGGCTTTGCCGCTGCTGAGTTACGTATTGAAGTCCAGCCGCAAGCAGGGACTGCGGGAAGGAGGGCCTTCTTTTCAGCGCCGCATTTCTGAACCTCAAGCGCATTGCCCTCGGCGTCTTCTGCGCCCTCGAAGCCGGGGGGCAGGGAGAGAAGGACATCGCGTTTCCATGAGAGGGAGTTGAAGACGCAGAGGCTATCCTTTGAGGCAGGAGCCAGCGCAGTTGTCGCATCCTTTGTGATTTTTGCCGCGCCGGAAATCACCTTGGCGTAGAGGGCCTCGGCTTCCTCGTAGACCCGTTGGATCGAGGAACCGGGTATGATATCGTGGAACTGGTTCAGCAGGACCCCGCGCCAGAGTTCGCCGGCCTTTTCGAGCGGGAATTTGAGGCCTTTGATCGCCTCTGCGGCGGCTCCCCATAATTCGGCCTCGCGCAGCGCAAACTCCGACTTGCGGTTTCCGAGTTTCGTCTTGGCCTGCGTAGTGTAGGTGCCGCGATGCGCCTGGAAGTAAAGCTCCCCGACCCATGACGGTATCTTCTTGCGTTCAGCCTGCTTGAAGAAGGCCAGGGGATTTTCGATTTTGCAGCAAGGAAGCCCTTCGAGATTCTTTTCGCGGCGAAGGTATTCAAGGTGGTTGCGGGTGGGGCCTCCGCCGCCATCCCCGTGCCCGAAGGGCATAAGGCGCCCCTTGTGCCAGGCGGACTTGTCGACGCGTTCCTGCCAGCGTTGTGCGACTGCAGCGGGGAATGTGTTTGAGTTGTAATCGTTGTGAATGTACGCCATCACCTGGGTGCCGTCGAGCCCGACCCACCAGAAGAGGTTGTAGGGGAATGGATCGCCGCCGTTGTAGGTCCAGAAAATCTTTTGCGTGGAGAAGTATTCGACTCCGCAGCCCGCCATTATCTGTGGCATGGCGGCGCTGTAGCCGAAGACATCGGGCAGCCAGAGCATGCGGCTATCGACGCCAAATTCATCCTTGAAAAAGCGTTTTCCGTGAAGGAACTGGCGGATGAGGCTTTCGCCGGAGGGCACGTTTGTATCCGATTCGACCCACATGCCGCCTTCGGGCAGCCATTGTCCGCGCTTGACGGCGTCCTTGATTCTTGAGTAGAGCTCCGGGTAGCGTTTGCGTACCATCTGGTAGACGTGCGGCTGGCTTTGGAGATACTTGTACTCCGGGTACTCTTTCATCAGCGCCAGTTGCGAACCGAAAGTGCGGCAGCACTTGCGCTCTGTTTCCTGAAGGGGCCAAAGCCAGGCAACGTCGATGTGTGAATGCCCGAAACAGCTCATGAACGGGGCGCTTGAGCCGTTGTGTTTCCCGAGGGCTTTTTTGAGGATGGCGCGGCCCTTTGCAATCATTCCGGATAATTCATCAGGAGGGGCCTCAAGGTCAACGGCGAGGCTCATCTCCATCAAGGACTCATCGAGTTCTGCTACGAGGAGCGAGCCCTGGTCTGTGATGCTGTCGCGCAGCTGCATCAGTGTGTCCGTGTCCAGCCAGAGCTGGTACATGTCCTCATTCCAGATTCCGAAGCTGCTTTCTTCCATCTTGACTTGTGTGGCGGGCGTTTCCGGAATTGTTTTTTCCCCGTGAGGAAGCGGGCCGCCGCCGCAGACCCTTGGCCCATGTCCGGCATAGCCTTCGACGAGCACCTGGAACTTTTCCCCGCCCTTTGCTTTGTGCAGAAGGGTGATCTCCCTTGCCCCCATGTCGATTATGCCGTCCCAGTTGTTGACGGTGTTTCCTCCTGCGCTGATGCCGTTGAGGAATACTGTGGACTCACAGCCGTCCTTGATTCTCATTGCAATGCGTTTGCCCGCCAGTTCCCTGGGGATTGTGATGTTTGCGCGAAACCATGCGTAGTCCCACTTTGCGCCCCAGGCTGTCCCGGCAGGCATGGGCGCGAAGCTCCGCTTCATTGCTTCCTCGGGACTGAGCTGCTCCTTGGTTACGAAACCTTCAAAATCGATTTTCACGGCGGCTTGGTAGAAGAGCCCTGTCATGACTTTGCGCCAAAGTTCGAGCCTGCGTTTCCATTCTGGGGTAAGCATCTTGCTGTGATCCTTTTTATAGTATTTGTCAGCTTCAATAACTGTGTTTGCCAAATGATTCAATTCTACATTAACAGGACGGAAACGGTATGCACTAATTTGCTATTTTTAATGCACTTTTATCTGTTGGATTTTGTCCGGTATTCCGAAGGGGTGATCCCGGTCTTCCGCTTGAATTGCCTGTAGAAGAAGTAGGGGCTGCGGTAGCCGAGTTTTTTTGCGATGTCGCTGGCAGGAATGCTGGTCCTGGCAAGGAGTTCCTTTGCCTTCTCCATGCGCTTGCGTATCTGGTAGCGCTTGGGGCTTTCACCTAGCCTTTCCTTGAAACTGTGAGAGAAGTGGGAGGAGCTCATAAAGGCGCGTTGGGCCACGTCATTGAGCGAGAGCGCCTGTGAGAGGTTTTGCTGCATCAGGTCTGCCGCGGCCACAATCCTTGACCGTATGCTGTCGCGGTCTTGGCATTCCGGGCCGAGAGCTTCCTTGATCGCCCGGCGGAGCTTTACCACAAACTCTATCAGATAGGCCCCAAGCAGTGTCTTTGACTCAGGATCGCTGCTCTCGTTTTCTTCCAGCATCCGCGTGAAGATGTCCAGGAATTCCTGGCGGTGCGGCAGCTTGAGCAGGGGGCCATCGGCGTCCAGTTTTGGAAACGCTATTTTTGCGCCAACGAGCTCCTGCGGCATGAAGCGCAGCACGAAAAGCGAGACCTTTCTTGTTCCGGCAAACTCCACATGTTCATCTCCGGGGCGAAAGACCAGGAGTGTTCCGGCCGGAGCCTTGTAGCGCTGGCCATTAAGCTCAAGGGCCCTTACTCCGCGCACGATATAGAGCAGTTCAAAATGGGGATGGTAGTGGCGCTGTGCAGGATCGAAAACCCCCTGTGGCATGTTTACAAACGCCTCTATCCGTCCGGATGAAAGATCCATCTGCTTGACCAATTTGTTTCTCCTTCTGATCAGCTTTCTTTAGAATCAGGAATGGAATTGCCTCCATTCGCCCTTGCCTGCCAGTTCGCAGGGCTTGTACCTGGTTTTGTAGTTCATCTTGCGGCAGCCAGGCACATAAAAGCCGAGCTGGAGCCAGCGTTTGCCCCATATCCGGCACAGTTCCAGTTGCTTCATTATCGAGTTCACTCCCAGGCTTCGCGCCTGGTAGTCCGTGTCGAAGGCAAAATAGCAGCTGCTGAGCGAGTCGGGCAGCAGGTCCACCCAGGCCACGCCGAGGAGTTTTTCATTGAGGCGCCAGCGTATCACCATTGCCGGTATTGGGCTGCTTGCCAGAAAAAAGTAATAGTCTTCTTCTTTTTGGCTTGAGCCGTGTCTTTCCTGTGAGTACCTGGCGAAGAGTTCGTAGTCCTCCTCCTCGAAGCTCAGCGGCGATATTGTGCAGGCCAGGTCCATGTTCCGTCGGAGCGCCCGGCGCTGCGAACGGTTCGGCTTGAAATCCGAGACCGGTATCCGGATTGGCGTGCAATCATTGCAGCCCGGGCAGACATTCCTGTAAAAAACCTGTCCGCAGCGCCGCCAGCCCGCGACGAACATCTTCTCGTAGACGTCCTCGGAAAAATGCTCTGCCGCAAAGTACTCAACCATGCAGGTGCGGTCCGGCAGATAGGGACACTTCGAGGGGGTCCCCTTCAAAAGGGGCACTCCCGACGGCACGCCCGCCGTAAAAAGACAAGATTGTTCCTGCTCCCGCATAAGTCTGATGATTTTTCGCTCTTCCTGCTGTATATTAGTCCACGCACGCAAAAGATACGAACAAAAGACCAATATATCAAGGGCTCAGAATGGCACAGCATCGTGAGGAATTCCTTACGGACGGCGAAACCGAACTCAGGGAGCCGCCCCTTTACAAGGTCATCATACTCAATGACGACTATACCCCGATGGATTTCGTGGTGATGGTGCTCATAAGCGTCTTCAATAAGCAGCAGCAGGAGGCCGAACGCATCATGCTGAGCGTTCACCAGCAGGGGCAGGGGCTTTGCGGCATCTATCCCTACGAGGTTGCCGAAACCAAGCTCAAGACCGTAGAATACCTTGCGGAGAAGGAACGCCATCCCCTCCGCTGCGTAATGGAAGAGGAATGAATGGGCAATTTCTTTGATGAGATTTCCACAGAGGACTGCAAGCGGATTGTCGCCAGCCTGCCGCTTCTGGTCAGAAAGCTCGGGCACGAGTACATCCTGCCTGAACACCTCCTCTTCCTTCTCCTTGGGAATCAGCGGATCCAGCGCCTCTTTGAGGATTGCGGCGCAGACCCGGTGCGCGTAAAGAAGGACATAGAGCACTTCTTTGCAAACAGGCTTGAACGCTTTGAGGGCGCGGAACCCGTGGAATCACTGGCGCTCTCCAGGATATTTTCCTCCGCCAATTTCAAAGTCGTCTCGTCCGAGAAGAAGGAGTTTGACGTGCTCGACCTCCTTGTGGCCCTTTTTGAAGAGGAACAGTCTCACGCAGTCTTCTTCCTCAAAAAACAGGGCATTGATTCCTTTGAAATAATCAAGCGCATAAGCGGCGGAACCTACTCTCCCTCACAGTCCGTTGTTCCTGGAACCTCCGGGCAAGGAGCAAAGGCCGTTCCCAAAAACCTTTCCAAATACGCCATACACCTCACTGAGCTGGCCCGCAAGGGCAAGATCGACAGGATCATTGGCCGCCAGTCCGAACTTCAACGCATCATGCAGACGCTCTGCCGCAGGAAGAAGAACAATCCCGTGCTCGTCGGTGAGCCCGGCGTTGGAAAGACTGCCATCGTCGAGGGGCTTGCCGTGAAGATTGCGGCTGGCGAGGTTCCCGGGCAGATCAAATCCGCTGAAATCTATGCCCTGGATTTGGGGGCCCTTCTTGCTGGAACCAAGTATCGTGGCGAATTTGAAGAGCGACTCAAGGGGATTGTTGCCGAGGCC
>Ga0154565_1020_pt4 | contig 11417 bp, 10 predicted proteins | sample RifGroF2_FD_105708 | JGI IMG/M metagenome (GOLD analysis project Ga0154565, IMG submission 105708) | Lentisphaerae bacterium GWF2_52_8 | reverse complement strand
TATGCATAGGAAGAGTGCCTGCAGCACCTGGTTGTAGAGAGTAGACTTCATGCCGCCAAAGATTATATAGATGGACATCAAGATGCCTATGCCAGCGGTTACTGCGATGAAGTTCCAGCCAAGAATCATTTCAAAAAGCAGACCGGCTCCAAGCATTTGGGGTACCAGGTAGAATGTGGAAATAATCAAGGTCGAAATCATCACTATCAATTTGATCCGGTCATCCGGAAAACGGCAGTGCAAAGCGTCTGCTACGGTGTAACTGCCGACATTTCGCAAAGGGCCTGCTATAAGCAGCAAGACCGCCATGTAGCCTCCGAAAAAGCCTATTGACAGCCATATGCTGTCAATGCCGAAGACTCCTATGTCTCCTGCGCAGCCGAGGAAGCTGGCCGCCGACAGATAACTGCCGGTCATCGCAATTCCTACTTGTATCCAGGGTATCTTGTTTCCGGCGACAAAAAAGTCCTTGGATGATTTTGTCGAACGGGAGGTGAACCAAGTTATTACTATGCTTGCTACGACAAAGAAAAGGATAAAGCCAATGACGAGATAATTGTTTTCCATGTTTAAATTACCTGCCCTTCCAGAAGAAAATTGCGATAAGTGCCCAGGAAACCGGGAAGATGGCCAGGCTCAGAAGCAGACCTAATGGCATTCCAAGGCAGGAGATGGTTGCAATATCTTTAAATGCTGGAGTCTGAATGATCGCTGTCCCGATGTAAAAAATGAAGAATATCCCAAATAGGGTAAAACTGAATCGGGCGTCCTGCCGGATATCAGCCTTTACCGTTTCCTTGTCCGGATGGCCTTGCATTGGCTCTGCCATGAGAAATCCCCTCCCTTTATATTTGTAGGAACATGTTAATATCTGGACATTTAGCAAGTATACTTGGCAAAAAGGGGCTGTTCAACCTGAATTATGCTTCGAAAACATTAAAAATTGAACAAAAAGGTTTTGGTCTCTTTGTCTCTAAGATGCTAATTTTCATAAGTATATCGTTATAAATATTGGGAATAGAATTGAATGGCTTCGGAGTTCAAATTACTTGGTTCCGGCATGGTTTTTTCTGGTAAAGATTCTTGCATTTGATGAGGTCTTGGGATATGATTCATGCACTCGGGTGCATAATCAGTCGGGAGTTCTCTGTCGCAGGATGCAGGATAGCAAGAAAAATCTTACACGCAGGGACATTGCGGCCAGGGCCGGTGTTTCGCCGTCGACAGTTTCGCGTGCGCTTTCTGGAAGCAGCCTCTTGCCGCGCGAGACGATTGAACGCGTTTGCGCGCTGGCTTCGGAGATGGGCTATCGGCCTAACATCCTTGCAAGGAGGCTGGCCAGGAATTGCAGCCTGCAGCTCGGCTTCGTTGTCCGCTCCGGGATTAACGGGCGCGGCCCCTTCAACATGTCCTATTATTCAGGGATGTTGGACGCGGTGGTGCAATGCGCCTATGGGCATGGCTATACGGTGTCGATCCAGCCGGTAGAGGAGGAGCTTCCCGGAGAGGCGGAGCGCCTTGAGGAACTTGTCCGCAGCCGTGAGCTTGACGGGTTGATTTTCTTGGGACTTACGAAAAAGAGCCCTCTCCTTTCCGCAGGCTGTCTGCGCGGCGTTCCCTTTGTGATGCTAGGTTCTCCCTCTCCCCTTCCCAGGCAGCGTGCGGTAAATTTTGATCACCGCCAGGGGATTGCGGAGATGCTTGCGAAGCTTTCAGAATTCGGCTACAAGAGACTTTTTTTCGTGGAGGGGCATCCTGACTATCTCGATGCCGGAGAGCAGAAGAAGGCGCTCCTTTCCTTGCTTCCGCACACGAAGGTCAGGCTTGCTGAAATAATTCCTGGCACCTATTCGCAGCGCTCCGGCTGGAGGGCAGTGGAAGCCATTGCCTCCAAGCTCCGCAGGCGTGACTGCGTGTTTCTTGCGAATGACCGCATGGCGGCGGGTTTTTACAGGGCGGCCTACGAGAAGGGCCTCAAAATCCCGGGAGATGTCGGAGTTGTCGGTTGCGACGATGATGAGCTGGCTTCAATTGTTTTCCCCGAACTCAGCACGATCCGCCAGCCGCGCGGGGACATGGGGCGCGCCGCCGTCGAGATGCTTGTCGGGATGCTTGGCAAGAAGTCGGATGCCAATATTTCCACCCGCAGGATTCCGGGAAGTTTTGTTTTGAGGAAATCGCTGTGCAAGCAATGCGCGGCGGCAAAATAAATTCAGGGAAAAGTGACTTCAATGCCTGAAGGCATGGATTCCCAAAACAAAAGGTTTGTGCTTTATGAGAAAGTATGCGAAAGCGTCAGAGATCAAGGTTGGCGTCATCGGTTATGGCGGTGCCTTTAACATGGGGCTTATCCACCTGAACCAGATGAAAGATGCGGGGATGACTCCTTATGCCGTGGCGGAAATCGACAAGGAGCGCCTCAAGGCTGCGGAAAAGGATTTTCCTGGCATCAAGACCTATGCATCGGTGGCGGAGATGCTTAAAAAATCCAAGCTTGACCTCGCGGTGATAATCACTCCCCACAACACGCACGCCAAGCTCGGGCTTCAATGCCTCAAGGCCGGTTGCAGCGTCGTCTGCGAGAAGCCGCTGGCCATTTCCACGGCAGAGTGCGATGCGATGATTGCGGAGGCAAAAAAGCGCAGACTTATCCTAAGCACCTACCACAACCGCCATTGGGACGGCAGCATCATGGAAGCGCTCAAGCGCGTTAAAGCAGGAGAGATCGGTGAACTCGTGCGCATTGAGGCTCATATGGGGGGGTGGAGCAAGCCCAAGGATTGGTGGCGTTCGAGCAGGTCTATTTCCGGTGGGATCCTTTATGATTGGGGCGTGCATCTTTTGGAATATTCCCTCCAGCTGCTCCAGGGCGCCGAACTGACCGAAGTGTCCGGCTTCGCCAAATGCGGCTTTTGGGGCTCTCAAACAAAATGGGGCAAGGATGCGAACGAGGATGAGGCCTATGCAGTGGCGCGTTTCCATACCGGGCAGTGGCTTACCCTCTGTATTTCGTCGGTCGACTCAAAACCCAAGGAAGGCATGCTTGAGATCACCGGCACCAAGGGTAGCTACATCATGAATTATGGCGACTGGAAGAAGATCACGCATTCCAAGAACGGCACCACTGTCAGCGAGTCCGGCCCTAACCCGGAATCACAATGGCCGCGTTTCTACCAGAACATCGCAGACCATCTGGTGAAGGGGGATACTCTGATTATAACTCCCGAATGGTCGCGGCGCCCGATCCATATTTTGGATCTGGCCTGCAAAAGCGCGAAACAGGGAAAGACTCTCAAGGCGAAATACAAATAAGGCAAGAAGGAGAAAAGCAAATGAACAGAAGACTGAGAATGGGCATGGTCGGAGGAGGCCCCGGCGCCTTCATCGGAGAGGTGCACCGCAAGGCAGCGCGGCTCGACGGCAGGATCGAACTCGTGGCCGGAGCCTTTGACATTGATCCCGAAAAGAGCCACCAGATGGGGCGGGAACTTTGCGTGGATCCTTCCCGTGTCTACAGCACCTACAAGGACATGATCGCAAAGGAACTTGCGTTACCCCGCGAGAAGCGCGTCGATTTCGTGTCGGTGACAACCCCGAACAACTGGCATTATCCCATCTCGAAGGACTTGCTTGAGGCGGGTTTTGACGTGATGTGCGAAAAGCCCATGACAATGACGCTTGACGAGGCGCTGGACCTTCAAAAGACCGTCAAAAAGACCGGGCGCAGCTTTGGGTTGATGCATAACTACACCGGCTATCCGATGGTCAAGCTTGGCCGCGACCTTGTCTCCCAGGGCGCACTTGGAACCTTGCGCAAGATTGTTGTCTGTTACCCGCAGGGCTGGCTTGCCAAGCCCATTGAGAAATCCGGGCAGAAACAGGCGGCATGGCGCACCGATCCGAAGCAGAGCGGGGCGGCAGGATGCATAGGCGACATTGGCACGCACTGCGAAAACCTTGCAGAATATATTTCCGGGCTCAAGATAACCGAGGTCTGCGCAGACCTTACCGCCTTCATCGAGGGGCGTCCTCTCGACGACGACGGTAATGTGCTTCTCCACTTCAACAGCGGCGCGCGCGGGGTGCTCCACTGCAGCCAGATATCCGTAGGAGAGGAAAACGGCCTCTCTATCTGGGTCTATGGCACGGAAGCCGGGATCGAATGGCATCAGGAACATCCTAATCAGCTTCTTTTCAAGCCCATTTCCGGCCCCGTCCAAGTATGGAGCCGCGGTAATGACTACGTGGCGAAGGCAAGCCCGGCGGCGGCCCGCGCCACGCGCATTCCGTCCGGACACCCCGAGGCTTTCCTTGAGGCCTTTGCCAATAACTACGTCAATTTTGCCGACTCGATACTCCTGAAGGAAGAGGGCAAGGAGGCCGACCCGATCGTTAACGACTTCCCGAAGGTCGGAGACGGTGTGCGCGGGATGGCTTTTATTGAGACCGTAGTCAAGAGCGCCAAGACAGAAACAAAGTGGACTAAATTCCCCGAACTCTAATCCTCAAAAAGGAGCAAATACCATGGCAAGACCAGTAACTCTTTTCACCGGCCAGTGGGCCGACCTTCCCATAGCGGTACTCGCTGAAAAGGCCGCCTCCTGGGGCTACAACGGGCTTGAACTGGCCTGTTGGGGCGACCACCTCGACGTGCGCCGCGCCGCCGAAGACAAGGACTATTGCAAGAAACACCTCGAACTGCTTTCCAAGCACGGACTCAAGGTCTGGGCGATAAGCAATCACCTTGCGGGCCAGCTCGTCTGCGACCCCAATGACGACAGCCGCTCCGACTGTTTTGCACCTGCGGATGCTGCCGGAAACGCCGACAAGAAACGCGCCTGGGCAGTAGAGCAGATGAAGTTTACTGCACGTGCCGCAAAAAACCTTGGTGTCAAGGTCGTCAATGGGTTCACGGGTTCGCCAATCTGGCACATGCTCTACAGTTTCCCTCCTGTCAGCGACCAGATGCTGGATGATGGTTTCGCGTACTTCGCAAAGATGTGGAACCCCATCCTTGATGTTTTCAAGGAATGCGGCGTCAAGTTTGCGCTTGAAGTTCATCCCACGGAGATCGCGTTTGACATCGTGACCGCCGAGCGCGCGCTGAAAGCGATTGGAAATCGCCCGGAATTTGGCTTCAATTTCGATCCGAGCCATCTCTACTGGCAGATGATGGATCCGGCACGCTTCATCCAATGTTTCCCGGACCGCATTTACCATGTGCATATGAAAGATGCCTCGCGGACCTTGGATGGCAAGAGCGGCATCCTTTCCTCTCACCTGAATTTTGGACAGGCCGGGCGCGGCTGGGACTTCCGCAGCCTTGGACACGGCGGGGTCAATTTTGAGGAGATTATCCGGGAATTGAACCGGATTGGGTACTCGGGGCCGCTTTCCGTCGAATGGGAAGACTCGGGCATGGAGAGGGAGTTTGGAGCGAAGGAAGCCTGTGAGTTCGTCAAAAAACACGACTTCAAGCCTTCTGCAATCCAGTTTGACGCCGCGATGGACCGCAACAAAAGATAGGTTGAATCTTCAAGTCAAATATCTGGTGCCGCTTCTCTTTCCAATAGGAAGAGAGCGGCGCTTATTTTTTAGGGATGAACGCGAGGTGAGAATTTCATACCAAGTTGCAATCAAAGACATAAGATTCCGCCCTTAGGGCGGGCAACGGTTTCGCCGCACCCGACAGGGTGTTTAATCCCTCGCCTCAGCATCCGCTTGCCTCGGAACTGGCGCAAACAAAATTGAGCGCCAGTATGAAACACCCAGTCGGGTGCCTCTGTACACCACCTCCCAAACTCAAAATACTATTTTTGAATGCAACTTGATATAAGCAATAAAAAGCCCCGCGTATGGAGGCAATTGCAAAACCAATGGAATTTTGGTGCGAAGGCTTTGCTTTTTCCCAAATCTGGCTCTTTTGAGCCCAGTTCCAGGCTAATGGCGCATTGCAAAGAAGACGATTGGCGCGAGTATGAGGGAGCCTACGGCGCTGGCGGCCATTGCCATTGTCATGCGCCATTGGACGAGTGGATTCAGAACCTCGGCCTCTTCGGGATTCTCGGTATTGTATATCACCATTACGGTATCACCGGCATTTATCTTCCAGGGCGAACGCCCGTAGCGATTCCTTACGGTGTGTTCTGCCTTGCCGATTTTGAATCTGAAAACAGGATAGATGAGTGTGGTTCCCTCATTACCCTCCTCGGTTTCTATCCTGACGACTTCTGCCTCGGTTTTTAGACACAAATCCATGTCTTTCCTTGTTTTGAGGTAGAAGAAAACTGCAAGTGCTGCCTCGACGAGACCGCCCAGCGCGATGATTCCCGCGATGATCAGAGGAATATTGTCATTCATGTTCAAAACTCCGCCTTGTTTTATTTTTCAGCCGGGTAAAAACCGTAAAAGTGCTTGAGTTCCATTCCGTCGGTGATGTCTTCGCCATGGGAACCCCTGCCGTTTCCGGGGGCCACATAGGCGCCGTGGTCGGGGATGAAGGCGATGAGACGGTCACATTTGCGCCACTGTTCATTGAAGGCCTGGGCAATTTTCATGAAAGCGGTGAAGTGATTTTTTGCGGCTTGCAATGCCTTTTCCGAGGAAGGCGTGCTTGCGTGGAGGGTATCGTCGTACTCCTGCTGGTAAGCGAGGATTACATCGTGCTCTCCCGCCTCAATAAGGGATATTGCGCGGCTTGTCACTTGATGGTCGTAGTCTTCGGAGAAGTAGCTGATTGCACGTTTTCTGAAGATGAGGTCTATGCTGGAATTCCTGACGGATACTATCGCGATGCGCTTTCCTTCGCGCAGCAGCGCATCGAAGAGCGTGTCGCACGTGAGCACAGGTTTTTCGTAGCTCTGTATTCCGTGTTTTTCCGGTGGCGCGCCTGTGAACATTGAGGCGAAGCATACCGGGGTTTTTGCCGGAAGCACTGCTCTGAGATCAGCCCCGAAGGGGGTGATTTCCCGAATCTTTGCAAAGTGTCCTGGTATTTTGCGCCCTAGATGTGTGCCGATTGCGTCAGGCGCGAAGAGCAGGCAGCGTTGCGGTATTTTCCCGTTGAGGCTTGTCCGTGCGGCCCTAATGATTTTTTGCAACGGAGCTGCGTTGCAGAGGGAGGGTAAAGGGATTCCCAATATTTCGCAGAGGGTGGGGGTGAAGGATTCTATTGTGGAGCTCATTTCGGGTTGCCCTCTAAAAAAGCAGGCCCGCCTGGATGGGCGGGCCTGAGGGTGAACAACGAAGACGTATTTCAGCGCATCTTCTGTCCGACGAGTTCGGCGCGGCGGTTCTTCGCCCATGCGGCCTCGTTGTGGCCGAGGTCTGCGGGGCGTTCCTTGCCGTAGCTGATGGTTTTGATGCGAGCGTCAGGGATGCCCTGCTTGATGAGATAGTCCTTGACGGCGAGGGCGCGGCGTTCGCCAAGGCCACGGTTGTATTCTTCGCTGCCGCGCTCATCGCAGTTGCCTTCCACGAGGACACCTACGACGGCATTCTGCTTCATGTAAGATGCGACCTGGTCGAGCTTGCCCTGTTCGGAGGTGCCGACGGTTGACTGGTCATAGGCGAAATAGACTGGCTGGAACTTCAGGCCGGGGATTGTGGTCCATTCGTTGCCGCTGGCCGGGAGGCCTGACCCATCAGTGAATCCGCCGGGGCCGCTGGGATCAAACTGGGCGCCGCGTGCGCCTTCAGCGCCGGGATCCGCAAGCGGAGGAGGAACCATGCCGTCGCCGGGAGCATCATCCGGCTTGAGCCAGTTGCAGCCTGCGCCAGCGATAAGAGAGAGAGAGAGAAGCCCGAGATAAAAACTCTTTGACCACTTCATAAAGCCCACCTGTTTTTTATATTATTGCTTGGTTTGGGTTGACTGAATCGCCACCGGCCGCAGAAGCGGCAAGTGAATAGCATAAATAAAATTTAAATACTTTCAATTGCAAGGGGAATATTGCTTTTATATTTATATTTTTAGTGGTAGATTAAACTAATGTGCCTTTTATTGTCGACTTGAAAAACCTTTAATGGCCTTACAGACTGGTGAGAAGGACAATGAAAATAGACTGGGGAAAATTGGGATTCAGCTACATGCCTGTGAAATCCCATATACGCCATACCTATGAAAATGGTGCATGGGACAAGGGAACTCTCTGTCACGAACATACTATTACGCTGCCGATAGCGGCGACTTGTCTTCACTACGGGCAGGCGGCGTTCGAGGGGCTTAAGGCCTTCAGGTGCAAGGATGGGCAAGTCCGCGTGTTCAGACCGGACGAAAACGGTGAGCGGCTGAACATGACGCTTCGCCACATCCTGGCGCCGGAAGTTCCGCGCGAACTCTTTCTTGAGGCTGTCCGCCGAGTGGTGCGCGACAACATCGACTTTGTACCGCCCTATGGGACCGGCGGCTCCCTTTACATCCGGCCCCTGCATATCGGCGCGAGCGCACAGATAGGCATTGCTCCGAGTGCAAAGTATGAATTCATTGTGCTGGTGACCCCCGTCGGCTCTTACTACAAGGGCGGGATTACGCCCGTGGATGCCCTTGTGGTAGAGGATTTTGACCGGACGGCGCCGAAGGGTACCGGGCATATAAAGGTTGCCGGAAACTACGCAGCAAGCCTAAAGCCCAGCAAGATTGCAAAGGAAAAAGGTTTCGAGGTGGCGTTATTCCTCGATTCCAAAACCCACGAGTATGTCGAAGAATTTGGCACGAGCAATTTTATAGGCATAACTAAGGACGGCGTCTATGTCACCCCTGATTCGCAGTCGATTCTCGGGAGCATCACCAACAAGTCGCTGATGCAGATTGCCAAGGATCTTGGGATTCCCGTGGAGCGCCGTGCCGTGCACAAGGATGAGCTGGGCGATTTTGCCGAGATCGGCGCTTGCGGCACGGCGGTTGTTATAACTCCCGTGCGGCGGATAACGATTGGGGACAAAACCTACAATTACGGAGAGGCGTGTGGTCCGATCCTGCGCCGCCTTTATGAAGAAGTCCAAGGTATCCAGTACGGAGAGCGGATTGACCGTCATAGCTGGATGATGGATATTTAATACGTGAGTTTCCACCATTCTGGAATGGCTGTTGTAGGGTAGGGGTCAGGGAGCCTTTATGAAGGATGCCAAAGTATCACTAGTCCTCCATGTGGGCATGCGGAATACCGCAGTCGTTGACGCAGTGATTGCCCGGCATCCCGAACTGAAACTTGAACGCATAAGCATAAGCTCAGTCGATGAGCTTTCTTCCTCTGTTGCAGGAATGAGCCCCGACCTTATCCTGCTTGAGCAGGATAAAAGGGAGGGAAACAGCGCCGCTCTCTGTTCTCTGGTCGAGAGTATTTGTGATGCTCCTATCTTGCTGCTTGCTCATCAGGGGGCGGTGGAATCTGCGCTGCAGACCCTTCGCGGAGGCGTTTACAATTACCTGACGGAACCACTGGCAGAGGGAGGGCTGTATGCGGCCATTTCAGATGCTCTCCGCATGAAGTCTGTCTGGCGTGAGACCCGGGAAAATAGCCATGCCCGTCTGAGCTCCTTCGGGAGGCTGATCGGCTCGGCCCCCTGCATGCAGGCGCTCTATGAAACGATCAAGAGCGTCAGCATGACTGATGCCACTGTCTTTGTTCAGGGCCCCAGCGGTACCGGCAAGGAGCTTGTGGCCCGGGCGATCCATGATTCGAGCCTGCGGGCTTCGAATGCCTTCATTGCAATCAACTGTGGAGCCATTCCTCCGACCCTTTTGGAAAGCGAACTTTTCGGCCATGAGAGAGGAGCCTTTACTGGTGCGGTCAGCCGTTCGGTCGGAAAGTTCGAGCAGGCGAACAACGGCACTCTTTTTCTCGACGAGGTTACCGAGCTTCCCCTCGACCTTCAGGTGAAATTGTTGCGCATCATCCAGGAGATGCAAGTTGTCCGGATTGGCGGCAAGGATGTGATTCCTGTGGATGTGCGCCTTGTCTGTGCAAGCAACCGTGATGTGGCCAGGGAAGTCCGCGAGGGCCGTTTCCGCGAGGATCTCTACTACCGTCTGAATGTCGTTCCCGTCAAGACACCGCCTCTCACCGAGCGGCGGCAGGACATCCCACTTCTTCTCGATCATTTCCTGAACACATTCACTTCGAAGTACAAGAAATATTTCTATGAATTCTCTTCCCAGTCATTGCGCCGCCTCTCCTCCTATGACTGGCCCGGCAACGTCCGCGAAATGGAGAACATGATCGAACGGATAGTGGTGCTTCACAACGGGGCGGTGGTCGAAGAAAAATTTTTGCCTGAAGAAGTGCTTGTGCAGCCTTTGCGCGAAGAAGAAATCCCCGGCTTCCCGGGAGAAATGGCGCTTGCCGGGAAATCATCGGCATTTATAGCGTCTTCTCAGGGCTCGGATACGGTTTCAGATGGAGTGGAACAGTCCCAGCTTCAGCGCACAGAAATACTGCCACTCTGGAAGCTTGAACTGAATATGATCAAGGCCGCGCTTGCCGAAACACGAGGCAACGTGATTGCCGCAAGCAAGCTCCTCGAAATCGGGCAGGCTACCCTTTATCGCAAGATCAAACGCTACAATCTTGACTCTGAGAAGACTTGAGAGGGTCTCTTTCCTTCAGATGGTTTCGAAAATCCCGCTACTTATTCGGGGGCATGGCGAATCATCTTTCAAAATCGGAATTCGGGGTTATTGTTCGAGGCACTGGCAAAAGGTTCTTATACGCATGCTAAAAAAAGCTAGGATGATAGGCATTGTAGGGGGCATGGGGCCTTGCGCCGGGCTTGACTTTGCAAGAAAACTTCTCTCCCATACCCCTGCGAGGAGGGATCAGGACCATCTCCCTTTGGCCATACTTTCATGCCCCTCGGAAATTGCCGACCGCAGCGCCTTCCTATTGGGGCACAGCGCGGAAAATCCGGGTTTCGCAATTGCCGGGATCATACTGAAACTTGAGGCGATGGGGGCGGAATTGATCGGAATCCCATGCAACACCTCTCATTCTCCCGCCATTTACAACGTAATCCTTGAAGAGCTTGCCCGGCATAAAAGCAAGGCTGAGCTTTTTGACATGGTACAAGAGACCGTGGCTTTCGCCAAGGCGTCTGGCATCAGAAGGCCGGGACTCATGGCGACGGCTGGAACATATGCCAGCGGCGTTTACGAAAAGGCTTTTGCAGATGCCGGGCTTGAATCTGTGATTCCTGGCAAAGCATGGCAGGATGCCATCCACGATTCGATCTACAACCCGGCCTATGGCCTGAAGGTGCAGGCATTCCCTCCGAGTGAAGAGGCGAGGGGACATCTGCTGTCAGCCCTAAGACACCTCAAGGAAAAAGGAGCCGACTCCATACTTCTCGGCTGCACCGAACTTTCACTTTCGATCTCGGAGGAATCCACGGACCTTCCTCTTTTGGACGCATCGGACATT
>Ga0154565_1102_pt2 | contig 11418 bp, 8 predicted proteins | sample RifGroF2_FD_105708 | JGI IMG/M metagenome (GOLD analysis project Ga0154565, IMG submission 105708) | Lentisphaerae bacterium GWF2_52_8 | reverse complement strand
CCCCAATTTCTTCTTGCGCTTTTTTGAGCCTGGTGAGATCGGTGCCAATCCCGAGATAGCCGGTGATTTCCCCGTCCACACTTCGCATCGGCGTTATCGCAAGCTGTACCGCAAAATGGGTGCCGTCCTTGCGGACATAAGTCCATTCCCTCAACTCTGAACCTTCGCGGCGGGGAATTGCGGCAAAGACGTCGAATCCCTTGATTGTTTTCCCAACTAGCCTGCTAAGTTCGGCGCTGCGCTGTTCAAGCTCAGTGCGCAGATGGAAGGACTCGGGAGTCTGTTTGCCAACTACCTCAGAGGCGCTGTAACCAAGCATCTTTTCTGATCCGGGGTTAAAGACGGTGATGAGTCCCTCATTGTTCGTTGCAATTATCGAGACCTCTGATGCAGCGGTTAAGAGGTTCTCGATTTTTGCGTTGGCCAAGGATAATTCTGTAACACGCTCTTCGATTTCCATTTCGAGCGTCTCATTCAGCCGGACGATTTCCTGTTCGAGTTTGTGCTCGCTGAGGTTCCGGGCTATGAAAATGAATCCATTGGGGGTTTTGTTTTTATCAGTCAGAAAAGTGCAGGACATCCAGGAGAAAAAGATCGTGCCATCTTTTCGGACATGCCCAATCTTAGCTGTCCTTGAAGCAGACTGCAGGACATGATCCTTAAGGGGGGCTACGCCTGTTTCAAACTGCTCTTTTGTGTGGAAGATGCTGATGTTGCGGCCAATGATTTCATCTATGGGCAGGCCGTGCATCTCGGCACAGGCCCTGTTGGCGAAACGGATAACCCCATCTAAATTGCTTATCACAATGCCATCCGCGGTCTGCTCCACGGCCACATTAAGCTCCCTCAGCATTCTGTCGTCTGCCCGCTGTTTTCTCCTTATCTCAGCCTCGCGGAGCTCTCGTTCAATGGCTGGTATAAGTCGCTGACGCCTATCTTTCAGAATATAATCATTCGCACCGTTCTTTATCGCGTTGACAGCATCCTCATCAATGACGGTGCCTACAAGAATAATGAAGGGGATGTCGGCATCTCTTTTCCTGAAGATTTTAAGAGCGCTCAAGGCTCTCCCGCTAGGCATGCTGTGGTCGGCAATCACACAGTCCCATTTGCTGGAATCAAGAAGTTTTTCGAAGCCGGATATCGAATTTGTTCTCTCAAAATTTAATGTGAAGCCAGCCTCTTTCAGTTCATTGACAAGAAGCATTGCTTCGTCTTCAGAATCTTCAATGAGGATTATATTGAGATTTTTTTTAGCGGAATCAAGTCCGGTTGGCGCAATGCTGTTTTGGGCTAGAGAAGAATTAGCAAATCCCAATCCGTCCTGCGATTGCAGACTTATGGCTTCATTATTCTCTTTTACTTTTTCCCCCATCGCCAGCCCCCCGACAAAGCCGAACGTTTACTCCCAATGACCTGTTTGGACAGTATGCTCTCTGCCAACAGCCGGTTTTAACGTATTCTAACAATAAGCGTAAGCATGACAATAGTCAAGTCTCACTGATTCGCAGCGAGTCCCTTATTCCTTTATAGCACGGAAGGTTAATCACGGCAAGATTATTGCTCCGAAAAATAATCAGCTTGCATAACTGTAGCCTTAAAGTTTGAGCTGGCTGGCTCTTCCTTTCCGCTACGGCTCAGGGAGCCCTCCCTGCTGATTGAGAATTCTCAAATCGATTCCATCACCAGGCTGCCCACCAAGAAAATGTGCCGAGACGCATCTTCCCTTTTTCAAACCCAGTAGCCTATGCGCTCGGCCTTGGTCCAGTGCTTGAATTCCCTTTTTGCAAGCTCCTTGGCGTCCTTCAGGAAAGCAGGGCTAACCTTGTTCCATGATGGGCATTTCAGGGACACTGTGAGGTAGTCCTCCTTGCCGTCCGGAATAAAATGCACGGGGTAGGTTTTGCAGTCAAGCGGCCTCAATTCTTCCGGCAGGGCACAGCCGTCCTTTTTGAGGAAGGGGCATCTGCCGCTTTTCATCACGAGCCTGTAAAGGCTGCCATCCTTGCGGACTTTAAATTCGAGTTTGGCGTTGCGCAGCCGCTCTATGTCATGACGTGAAAGGGTGATCTTGTCGGTGCCGCTGGAGAGGCAGCAACATTTTTTGCATCTTTTGCAGTAGGGGAAATTGATGTGGTTCTTCTTTGCAGCAGCCATAGTGTTTCTTTCTCGTTGTCTTTGTGATAATAACCGTGCACAGATATTTTTCAAATATTACGGGCAAGACTTGAAACGAAAAAACTCACACCTTAGATTCAGCCCCGGTCTTTTCCCGTAAAACAATTGTATCCATGCCGGGAGCGGTTTCAATACGCTGGAGAAGTATGAATAACGATGATCTCAAAAAGGAACTCTGGGAAGTCCCCGATGCCATACGCGTGATCGCAGGGCAGAGTTTGCCAATGGAACTGGTGGAACAAATCCGCGCGGGGCGTTTCTCCCACGCTTACTGGCTTGGGCGCGGAACTTCAAAGCTGGCCGCGATGTGGCTGGGAATGATGTTTTTTGAACTCTCTGATTTCCGTGTCTTCCATTTGCCGTTCAGTGTCGCCTGTCGGAACCCCGGCCGCGATCTTTCGAAAGTTCTTTATATCGCAGTTTCAGAATCGGGTTCAACCCGCGAACTGATTGAAGCCGTCAAATTGGGCCGGGAGCGGGGCACATACTCTTATTGCATCGTCAACAACAGGAAGTCCGAACTGGCGCGGGTTTCCGATTGCGCCACGTGCCTGGACCTCGGCCCCGGGGAGGGCTTTACCTTCAAAAGCTTTAGCGGCACGATCCTTCACGCCGCAAAGCTGGCGAACGCTGTTGGTGGAGGCCGCGAGGATCTTTCGGAGCTTCAAACGCTCGGAAACATGGCCGAGGAAATCCTGAAGGCAAATCCTCTTCAGGGACTTGCCGAACTGCTTCAGAAGGCCGAAAGCGCGTTCGTGATGGGGCGCGGCATACTCTCTCCTCTCGCAGGGAACATCGCGCTCAAAATCCGCGAACTCCCCCGAATTCCCGCCGAGCACAAAAGCTCCGAGGAGTTCCTCCATGGCTACGGAGAGGCATCAGCGCGTCCAAACTGCCTGGTGATTGTGCTGGCTGTTCCGGGCATCATGCTGGACTCTCAGATGAAAACCATACGCTACCTTGCGGCAAGGGGAGCGAATGCTGTGGTGCTTTGCCCGGAATCTATTGCTGGCATGATGCCAAAAGGGATCAGGGTGCTCACGGTAGCAGCGGGGGCCTCGAATCTGTTTGCTGGAGTCAGCATCACCGTCGCCGTATACCGGGCGCTCTGCAGCCTTGTGGAGATGCTCGGATTGGACGCCGACGATGATGATTTGGTGGGCAGGATAGTGTCTCCGGCGAGTTTCATGACTGATTTTCCAGAGTTGCAATGAACTTAAGAACCGCAGTTGAAAATCAAAAGACAATGCAAGGATTTAAAAATAAAGTACTGATTGTTTCTGACATTGACGGGTCGCTTATCGATCATCCCCACTGGGGAAATGCGACGCACGAACACAGAAGCCTCGCCTGCAAAAACCTGATTGAACTGCTCAAAAACCATCGCGTATGCCTCTGCACGGGCCGCTCACGCTATTACTATGAAAGCCTCCAGCAGAGCTATGCTGGCGAAACGGTTTTCCCCTGGTGCCTCGTGGCTGAATTTGGCGCCGAGATCTTTGTCGAAGGGGAACTCTTCATGGCAAAGCCCAGAGACCCATGTCTTATCGAACTGGAGGAAGAGCTCAGGTCCTGGGCAAAAGGACAGGGAATTCCGATCGACGACGATCCAAGTGAAAGCAGTGTCGAAGGCATTTGCTTTGAACCCAAAAGACAGAGCTTGGATATCGATTGGAACTTTGGAGAGGCAGGGCGTGACGGTTGCTTCATGACGGAACTTTCGGCATTTCTCGAAAAGAGCGCACAGGCGTCTAATCTCCGCTATTCATGCCATCCGGAAATGCGCCGCATCAATGTCTGTTCGTCCGGTTTTCTGCCTAAGGTTTCAGTTTGGCCGGAGCTTCGGCCCCTTTTGGGAAATCCCGAATCGCTCTGGGTTTTCGGCGATGAAAAAGTTGATGTGGACATGTTTCATGCCCTAAAAGGAATCTTCAGTGACAGCGAGGCGCGCTTTGTTGCCACTCACTCCAGGGTCAAGGGCGACATCAATATAGACTGCGGGGTCGAAACGATAGGCTTCATCAGGAATTTGCTTGCCTCGGCTCCTGGCAAAACGCATAAAGCATAAAAGGCCGGCAGGGCATCTCCATCATGTAAGAGCCGCCGAAGCGCACCGTGTAGTCCGGGACATGCTCCTTGATGAGCTTCCTGATGAGTTCGGCATTCTCGTATTCGTGATAGACGGCGATGGAAAGCCGCGGCCTGAATCTCTTCAGTGTTTCCAGCGCCCCGGCAAGCAGACGCAGCTCCGCGCCTTCCACGTCCACCTTGATGAAATCGATTCGTGGACAGGTTTGCGCAGTGACAAAATCATCAAGCGTGATTGTTTCGACAAGTTCCTTGCCGCCCTCGTCGAAGTGAGAGGCGCAGATTAATGACTCCACGCTGGAGAATTTTTCCGTCCCGCAATGATCGGAAAGTCCCTTGGCGACAAGCTCAATCTTGCCTTCTCCATGTGCTGCAAAAGTCTTTTCCAGCCCTTCTCTCAAAGCTTCGAGAGGCTCGAACGCATAAACTCTTTCCGCCCCTTTGTGCAAGGCATAAAGAGAAAAGAAGCCCTCGCATGCGCCCGCGTCGACCACATAATCACCTGCGCGTATTGAGATGAAGTCCGTCTCATAAACGTGAGGGTTTTCGCTTTGCGGAGAAAAAACCTCGTTATGGATCAGCTGCAGCTCGTGCTCCTTGAACACATTTCGCGGCACGAAAACCCGGAGTCCCTCAATCTCGACGCGCTCAAGTCGCTCATTCTCCGCTGAAATCCTTATCGCAGGCTTGTGCCTGTAGCCACGCTGTGCCAGGCGGGCTCCCGTAAGGCGCTCTGAAAGGGAAAAACTATAGAACGTCCCTGCGCTGCAGAAGGCGAAACGGAGCAGGTGTGAAAAATGGAGCAGCGGACGCAGGATGCGCCGTTTGTAAAATGCCAGGACTCCTCGCAAGCTTAACTCCTTTTCCGCAAATCTACCATTGCCGAGTCAACTTGCAATCATTGTTTTGAATCGCGTCATGCTTCCGTTATAGTAATGAAAGAATCATGGAGGGCGTCACTGGTGGCAAGCAGGTCGGTTCGTATTCCCGAGGACAAGTTCATCGAGCACGTCTACCATTACATGGGGCAATACGTGAGCGTCGAACGGCGCATCGCTTCGGCGCTGACCGAACATCAGGAAATCGAATTGCTCTGGAACAGCTACCTTGGCAACATCCTGGTCATAGACGGCATCATCCAGCACACAGACCGCGACGAATTCGTCTACGCCGAGCTTTTTGCCCATGTCCCCCTTGCCTGCGTCAACACCCCCGCGCCCCGAGTCCTGATAGTGGGAGGCGGAGACTTCGGCCTCCTTGAGGAAATACTCAAACATCCCGGCTTGGAATTCTGCGACCTTGTGGAGCAGGACGGCAAGGTTATCGAGTTTGCCAAGGAACACATGAAACACGTGCACCATGAATGCTGGCGCGACCCGCGCATCAGCGTCTCTGTCATGGACGGCCTCGATTTCCTGCGCGGCACCCAACGCCTCTACGACGTCATCCTCGTGGACGGTACCGATCCCGGCTATCCCGAAATGGACAATACCCTTTTCACCGACAGTTTTTTTGAGCTGGCCCGGCAGCGCATCGCGCCCGGCGGAATCTTTGTCATCGGCAGCGATGTTCCCTTCCATCATCCCCAGGCGGTTGCCCCGATTCAAAGACGCTTGCGCCGCCTCTATTCCTGCTCCGGAGCCTATCAGGGCTGCATTCCTACTTTTCAGGGCGGCATCACGCTCTTTGCCTACGGGCTTGACCGCGACAAGCTGCCCGACTTCGCCTCTGTCAAGCTGCCTCCGGCTCTCCGCTATCTCAATCCTGAGACTCTCCGCGCCAGTTTTGCCCTGCCGGAATACCTGAGAAAACTCGTGGACCTCGAAGAGATTCCCCCCTACGAATGGCGCGCCGAAGAATACCAGTGAAATGCTTGATTTGAATTTTGGAACACACGCAGCATCGCTTAATCATCAAAACGGAACATCCCTCCCTTGGTGGAAAAATAAAAATCGTCTCCCAGTCGCTTGGTGCTAATGGACTCGACGTGACCGTCAAGAAAGAGGACATTGTTAATCAGGGCGTGCCGCCCTCTAAGAAAGTCATTCAGATGTTTCGCACTGGTGATCACGCACGAGTTCCCGGGATAGGCATCACCACTCATTGCCTTTGCATATACACTGTTTCCGACCGAGCCGTAACCCGGCAAATATATATAGGTTGTTATGCCGTAGGTGTTGAAACTCCGTCCCCAAGTGTTTTGTGGCATTTCAAAATAGGGACCAAAATCCATTATCACACACTTGGATGACACGTTTCTGATCTTGTATATGTTCGGAATGCCAGACAGCATGCTGTAATTCCCGGCATGATACATATAATTCCCTATCCCGCTAATCTGGTTCGGACAGCGGAAAATCTTATCGTTATTCCTCCAACCGGCATAAAGCCGTAGCGATGCAGTCCACATAAGTCTGTTGTTCATACCTTCCGGTACGCCATAAGTCAGATATTCGGCACTTGTCGGATCCACCAGCATCGCAGTGGGCGGGGGAAACCCATAGTTGTCCCCCACGTATGAAACAAATAAGGAACCTGCCTGCCTGAGATTGCTCATGCAGAGCGCCCTTTTGCCGACTTCACGAGCCCTGCCGATGGCGGGAAAAAGCAGACTTGCCAAAAGCGCGATGATTGCAATCACCATCAGAAGCTCAATCAGAGTGAACAGTCTGTTTTTCAGCAAATAAGCATCTCGAAAAATTGCGTACTTATTTATAGCAATTTGGGTGTTTTCTGTTTTATGCTTAAATAATTTCCCATTCCAGCTGGCTATATTAGAACTAGTCTCAAAAGTCAAAAAGTCTTGGCTTGCGCTTCTGCGAAGCGCCCAGCGGGTTCGCCGCTGGAGCACGACTGGCGTGCCGCCAGTGTCGGATATCTCGCCCTCGCTATGCTGTCTCGGGAAGAAAAAATGACTTTTGAGATAGCTTCTAATTATTTTCAACATATTGATAAATCATCGTGTTATGGATATCTGATTTCGGAGTCTATTGGTTCGGCTTGCCTCGCTGTTTCAGTCCTTCGATATAGATTTTGTAGCGCGCCTGCTCGTGATTTTTTACTGACTTGAGCAGTTCGTCAGAAAGGCCGGTCGCCTTCTCAAAGTCACGGACTGCGCAATAGCTGCGGACAAGGGTCTCGATCAGGTCGCGGCGTGGAACTGAGTTTTGCGGCTTGCTTTGTGTCTCCTTCCAGATCGGCTCCAGAATCTCAATGGCCTTCGCGTAATCCTCCTCTGCGTAAGCGGCCTGTCCCAAAAAGTATTCCGCCCTAAGCTTGGTTCCAAGCTGTTTCTGCTGGAGTTCCGGAATTGCCAAAATCTGGGTCGCTTCAGCGATGACCGTTGGATAGTCATCCATCGTGTACGCTGTCTCGGCTATCTGGAGGCGCACGTTTGCAATATCGAAGACCTTGTCCTGCGGGATTTCCTTGATGCTTTCTCTGTATGCATCGATTGCGAGTTGGAGATCCTTTTTGTCAGGCTCTGAGTAGAAACGCACGGCGGCCTTTTTGTGCGTGTCGGCCAAAAGCCACAAAAAGGAGAGCTTTTCTCTCGCCTGGAGGGTTGGGAGCGTCTTATTCAAATATGCACGCGACTTATCGAATTGCTTTGTCTTATTCAGATACTCCACCATCTCCCGACCCATTTTCAGGAGGAGTTCGTCTGAATAGGATTTGTCGGCAAGAATCTTTTCATAAAGAGGGACAATCTCGTCCTCCCTGTCCAAATTTTTGTCCTTATAGGCACGGATTATCCATGAATAGATTCCGATCCTCATCACGGGGTCATCCTTGGCGTAGGAAAGAGCTCTTTCGGAATATGCGTCAAGATTTTCCGAAGGGTCCGCCTCCGCTACTCTCTGGCAGAGCTGGATTTGCTTTTCTTTGCTGATATCGGGAATGCTGAACGCTGACTCGATAATATCCTTTGCTTTCTTGTCATCGACAAGTGCGTATTTGTACAGGAAAAGCCCGTATTGCAGCGTCAAATCCGCCTTCTCATTGGCTGCTGTAGTGTTCTTTATGGCGTCTTCATACAGAGCGAGCGTATATTTTGAGCCAAAGAGTTTTTTCCCCTCAAATTGCTTAATGACGTTGAAATAGGTTCTCATTGTCGGCTGCCATGGGGCTTTGCCCGGTTCGGCGGAAAGCTTGATCATTTCCTTGGCTGATGCACTTGCTTCGTCGAGTTTGTTATCTTTGAGCGAGGTGTTGAACTTGGCCAGTTCGGCGGCATAGGCCTCACCAACTGAGACCGCCTTCGCTTCGGCGTTTGCCTTGGCCGCCTTCGCCTCGGCATCAGCTTTGGCTTTATCGGCAGCTGCCTTGGCTTTCGTTTCGGCAGCGGCTTTCTTGGCATCAGGTTCAGTGGATTTGGGCTCAGCAGCGTTTATCGCAATTGCCGTTAAGGTGCAGAAAACCGAAATTAAGATGATTTTATATCGCATGGTATTGTCCCCTCTTATCTTTTGAAGATTTTGGAGTTGAGGTATTCAGCATAAGCGGAATCCAGATCGTAGCCAAAGTTGAACAGCATATCTGAGGCCTTTTTGTAAAAGGCTTCCTGTTCCGCCTGTGACATCTTGTCAAAATCAGCTATGCCCGCGCCCAGGGCGTTCCGTTCGGCAATGGCCTTTTCCAGCCATGCTTCGCGGAACCCGAAGTCCTCATTCACATTCATATAAGTGTGAGGAAGCGTTGCAATTGTTTTCACATAGTATTCTTCCTTGCGGGGAGGGACTTTCTTGGGACTGACCTCGGTGCTGTTGGCGAGTTTTTGATAAGCCGTCCACGCCTTGAGGAGCGTTGTTTTGCGGATTGCGGTCTTCTGCTCATCGGTAAAATTCGGGAAGCGGATATACCCCGCAGAATTTGCGGCATGCACAACTCCGCCCCAGGTTTGTCCGCCGCTGGACGCCCAACGAATTACCGAAAGACGCCAAAAGTTATCTCGCTTCTCAGAAAAAGGAAGGCGGTCGAAGAGCGGCGCCCACGGGATGAAGATTTTTACCATATTCCCATTTGGAAGCGTGTGGGAGTCGATCTGAAGATGTCCCTCTATGCTGCGGAAACTGCGATCATCGACAAGCCACGGATATATTCCTTCAACCTTTTCTGTCGCAGAGCATATGAATTGGTAATAGTGTTCGATCTTGGAAGTATCGGCATCTCCGGGCGCAAAGAAGCATTCCAGCCTGCTTGCCGGAAGAGTGCTCCCCTTCTCAAGACACTCCTTGAATTTTGGCTCGCCGGCAAAAACCAGAACAGTAAAGCCCTCCTGATTGCAGCTTACAAAAAGTGCAGTCGGAGCCTTGTCTCCAACACTTTCACCTGAGACAGCCTCGCGCTGAAGGATGGGATCGGTCCATAGGAATGCTGCCGAATCACCGCCGTAGGGACAGAAATTGAAACTCCATTTTCCTGGCTCCTGCTGCAACAGAGCCTCATAATTTGCCGGAAGATCGCGGTATTCGACATCCAGCATGTTTTTCTCTGCCCTCAGGGATGGGGCCATGAGGAGTGCTGCGGCAAAGGCGACTATTGATGTCTTAATATATTTTTTCATTATTTGTTCCCTTCACGAACTTTAGCGAGCTCCATGAGAGTAAGGATACGATGGGCGGCACCGGTCCTGAAGGCATCCATGTCTGCTTTCTGACCGTCGATACGTTCCAGCCAGACAAGCTGGCGTTTCGCTTCCCGGGCAAGACGGATGTCTTTCGAGTCGCGATAGGCAAGCGCAAGCTGCTGGAGTTTTGTGGCATAACGAACGTCATCATAGGCTTCGCGTGCGCCTTCGATGGCAAGTTTGTTAATGAGGCCATTTTGCTGGGGATAAGCCATCATGAAATTACGGTAGTTGCCGTCGCCGCCGGGCCATTCTGCGAATTCATTCCAGAACGAGTATGTCCCAAGATAACCGTGCAGCATCTGCCCGTCGTAGCGGTCCTTGTACATAAGCAAGCCGATTTTGCGGCGGAACCATGCGGGGTTCTCGGCTCCCGGGAACGGATCGCAGTAGTTGATGGTTCTTCCGCCTGCGGCATGCCAGATGTCCGCCCATTCCCTGCTGATTCTTGTGGCTGAATCCATGTCATTGAAATCAGAGGTGAATTTGTGGAGTGAATCACTCATGCCGTGTGTCATGAGGCGCCCGTTGCTGAACTGGTGGTAGAGGTCCGTGCCTCGTTCTTGATCCACGACAATTGCGCCGTATGATCCTGCTTCACTGGTGCCACAGCAGTAAAAAATAACATCCGGACCGATATATTTCGTATAGAAGTCAGTCTGTTTCTTCAAATCCTTCAGGAACATCTTGTCCAGGATTTTTTCATCCTCTACGCTTATCTTTTCGAGTGGGCCGCCGAAATTTTTGGCCCAGAAACTTGGTTTTGGCGATCCTGCGCTGACAAGTTCCTTAAGCGGATATCCGGCTTTCTTCGCAAGCTCGATCTGCCATGGCGTGTCAGATATGCGGCTGGCATGCAAGAGGCTGTGTTCCTTAAGATTCTTTACCCCTTTGAAAAACAATTCCTTGCTCTCTGTGGGCGCACTGTTAATGTGGCTGTAATAAGTCCTATTGATGTCGTAATAGGTTTTTGCATCGGGCAGTTCAAATGGAAGTACGCGCAGGGAGATTGCTATTTCTCCTGCGGGTTGACCATCTGCGATCAGTTCGACTTTTCCGTCATAGAATCCGGGTGCGGCCTTTTCGGGAACATGGAAAGTGAGGTAGTACTGCTGATTCCGCCCGGCCTCTGGAAGCTCAAGCGGCTGAAGCGATGGGGCATCATAAAACGGGTCATTGACCTTGTCAAAATTGGACTGGTCATAGGCATACTGGCTGACATCCACGTACTTATCGCCGTGGGGAAAATGGAGGAGCAGCTCATTGGTCGTACGGATTTCATCCACGCGGATGATCTTGTCGTCGTTGATCAGGAGGTTCGGCGTCAGGACGCGCTGCCGCTTGTCGGCATGGTAGCTCATCCACGCACCGCCGGTGTGGAACAAACGCTTTACCAGCTTTGGGTCCAGATTCGACGAGGGTATCACATTGGCGCCATTCTTGAGATCGGAGACTTTGATCGTGAAGCTCTTCATCGGCTTGAATGGCACAACGACCAGCGACGCCGATTCAAACTCTCCCTG
>Ga0154565_1166_pt1 | contig 11516 bp, 8 predicted proteins | sample RifGroF2_FD_105708 | JGI IMG/M metagenome (GOLD analysis project Ga0154565, IMG submission 105708) | Lentisphaerae bacterium GWF2_52_8 | reverse complement strand
ATTCCAGCTATTCGCTCCATCATCATGCGCATTGATTGTATTGTTGAAGATATTATTGTAAACTGTATTGAGATTGCTAGACCACATCCACATACCATAACTATTGTTAACCAACCTATTTCTCGTGATTATGTTATTGGCAGAAGCCCCTAAATCTATTCCATATTGGTTCTTTGTAACAATATTGCCTCTAAAAGAATTGTAGTTGGAATTTTCATTCAGGATACCAAAAGTATTGTCGAAGAGAGTGTTATTCTGTGCGTTATTGATGGTGGAGTCATAAATCTTAATTCCGACAAGATTGCTATTAGCAGTATTATTCGTAAACGAGTTTTCATTTGAAGAAGAGGCAACATCAAATCCATACCCATTATTGTTCTCTACTAAATTATTCTGAAGTATGTTATGGCTTGCTTGGTAGAGTTTTATCCCATGGATATCATTATTTGATATTATGTTATCTCTTAAGGTGTTATAGTTCGCAGAAAAAGCAACATCTGCACCATGTATGTCAGGGTCTCGCGCCAAGTCCCGGGAGGCAATATTGAATCGACGGAGATAGCCGCCGCGGTGACTTCCGGCACGATGAACAATCTCTTCATCGGGAAAACAGGCGTCTTCTTCACGCCGGACGGGGACGAGTGGGATGCGCAAACAGTGGACTTCATAAAGCAGCCGGTATCTTTTTCGGAGGCGCTCAGAATGCCCTTCGGGCTTCTCGGCGACTTCATCAGGAGACAGAGTGAGCGCTTCACAACAACCCGCTACAAGGAACTCGAAAGCTCCATTGAAAAGGGACTGATTCAGCCTCAGTCCGCCACATCCGCCCCTGTGATTGCCGCGCCGCCACAATCCCAGAATAATCCTGGAGCGCCACAGCAGCATTCCGCCGCGTGGAATGGCTCAATACTTATGTTAGGCGGAGGTGTCGGAGTGGCAGCCCTCGGCAGCTCGTTCGCATTCATCACAAACATGCTCTCGAAGGTATCCCCCTGGAGCATCATGGCGGTGATCGCCGGAGTGCTTCTCTTGATCGGGGGACCGGTGGTGATAGCAGCTGCGGTCAAGCTGCACCGTCGCAACCTGGGGGTTTTTATCGAAGCCTGCGGCTGGTCAATCAATGCGCCGATGCGCCTGACCCGCAGCATGGGGCTTCTCTTCACATGCGAACCCGAGCTCCCGGCTGATGTCTCGCGACGCCGCTTCGAACTGACGCGCCTACTCCTGAAACAGCATGAAATCTCCGGCCATCCGCACAGAAAAACTTTCTGGGTTTTGGCCGTGCTTCTGGCAGGACTCGTTCTAGGTTTTTGGCTTGCACGCGCCCTGGCCCTTGATACCCGCATCATTGAATTCTTCAAGCTCTAAACTCAAGATTTTCCGGGAGGGATTTTTATGGCTGCCACAAAAAACACGTTCTCCAAAATCATTTCCGGCATTTCTCTCGCCTGCTTCGCGGTCCTTTGCCTGGCCAGCTGCCAGTCAGCACAAAAAGAGCTTCCGTTGTCCCCCTATTCAAACCGGGAAAAACAGCTGAACTTACTGCTCCCCGAAGGCTGGCAGCTCACGGAAAGCTCCGGACCAACCATATTCTTTGCCAGCGACAGCGCAGCACATGAAGACAGTCCAATGGGGACCTCGATCAACCTGACCTCAATTCCCGTGCCCGACGGGATAGGCCTTGAGCAGTTCTGTGACGAGAAAATAAAAAGCGCCGCCGCAAACTTCCAGGCCTTCAAATCCTCGGAATCACGCAATATCACGCTGGCAGATTCATCTCCTGCAAAAATAATTCTGTGCAGCTATTCAATCGGAAAATTCTCCATGAAGGCTCTCATCTGCATGACCGTGCATGACAAAGAAGGCTTCGTGCTTGCCGGGATTTCCGACGCCTCCTGCTTCGACAGGCACCTGGCACTCTTCGAAAAAGTCGCCTCAAGCCTAAGCTTCAGCACAAAATAAAAGACATCTCAAAAAACTTGAAGTCTCTGCCTGAATCATTCCGGGAGTTCTTGCCAGTAAGAAGCCTTGTGTCCGGAAAGACGGCCATCCTGGATAAGCCTCTTGATTTTGGCCTCGTAGCCAGGATTCCCTTCTTCCTTCTTTTTAGAAACAGCCGGAAGCGGAGTTGCCGCCAATGCCTCCTCCTGATTATCCGTATTATCCGTGGCTGCTTCCTTCAAAGCTTTGCCTTCTGTCTTTTTGCCATTCAGCAATTTTTCTGGCGCCGCCATGCTTATCGGCTCCGGGGCTTTGCCCTTTGCCTCGGGAGCTGAGATTTTCAATGGGGCTCCAGTATCTTTGGAGTTCACAGTTTTGATGCTTGCCTGCCTCTCTGGCAAGGAATCAAGCACAGTTTGAGAACTCTCGCCTTTGAAATTCCTTAGCACAAAAAACACCATGAAGGCAAGGGCGCCCAAGAGCAGCGCCATATAGATCAGCCCTTTGATTCTATCCTCTTCCCGTGCCTGATGCCTTGCAGCCGGCATGCGGCAACGGTCACAGGATATGCAGTCAAGCTCTCCTGCCCTGTAGATTCCAAGGTCACAACGCCCGGGTTTTACCAGAGGCAAAAATCTTCCCAGCAGCCGCAGCGAACCGAGTAATGCAAGGAATGCCCCTGAAGGACAGAGTGCGCGGCACCAGAATCTCAAGTAAAAAAAGGAGCTCGCCAGAATAAACGCCACAAACCAGAAGGTCAGTCCGGAAGATTTGATATCAAAGATAAAAAACGTCCGCAGGATATCCACATCGGCCAACTGGCTTACAATCCCAAAGGATGCCGCAACCACAATTATGAGCAGTATAAAATACTTCAGAGCCCGCCCAATCCGGAAAAATAGTTTCCCGGGCTGCAGCTTCAGGCCAAACTCCCCGACAAGCTCCTGCAAGGCTCCAAACGGGCAAAGATACCCGCAATAAAAATTTCCGAAGAGAATGGTCAGGACCACCGGCAGCAGAACCAGCAGCAGCGACAGGGTAAAGGAGAAGGGAGGAAGCTCAAGAAAGATCAGGCTGAAAACCTGCTGGGATGAATACTGCATGCCAAAGATAATGCCGCAAAATAAAAACACCACCACCAAAAAGGCCAGCCTGAGATTCCTTGTGAGAGCCATCCTTAAAAGAAGTGCGGCACCGGCAAGAACCAGGCTTACTATCAGCAGTAAGTTTTGTGTCGGTTCGCCTATCCTGGTATCGCGCTCGGGCAATTTTTCATTGTTGAGGATTTCTGCGGCAAACCTGCTCCCGGCTGTGCGCAGCGTTTCTGAAAGAGCCTTGGAGGAAATAGTAGCACCGCTAACAGTGTCCAATGGCTCCGAAAGTGAACTTGAAAAGATGTTTTTGCCAAAGAAGACAGGCTTGTTTTTAATGAGTTTCCTGAAATACTCCGGGGTCTCTTTGTTCTCCAGCACCACAAAGTTCTCAAGAACACCGCTCTTGTCTGTCCTGACAAGCAGCTTGATAGGTCCTCCAAAACCATTTACCCCCGAACAGAAATCCTCTGTCCTGAAAATGTACCCGCCTGTTGAGCCGTCCTTTTCGATCAAAACATAGCAATCGCGCGGTGCGGAGGCTTTGTCCAACAGCGCCAGCGATTCCCCAGGAAAGAGAAGCCCGGAGTGAGCCCTTGGAGAGTCGTCATCATCTGCTTTTAAATTTTTAGTCTGCCGTTGCCCATTATGGCAGAGTATGGAAAAAATAACACAGGTAGCTCCCAGCCATGCGAGAAATTGCCCGCTTGCCAGCATCGGCCTCGCCACAGAATCAAGCCTTGAATTGGCTTTCGAGGTAATCAGGAGCAGCGCCACGGTCAAGACTCCCAGGGACAGGAGTATCAAGGTGTCGCCGCGCCCGAGAAAAGGCAAAAGGAGGAGGGCAGTCAACAATCCTCCCAATGCCCCGCCAAGATTGTCCAATGATCCGATCAGCATACCCTCGTGCGCATCGCTTCCGCCGGCCAAGGAAATCTGTTCCCCAGCCATCGGAACAAAGAAGCCAGTCGAAGCTCCGGCCAAGAGGAAAAGAATCCCGAAAAGTACAATGCCCGGTGCGGCAGGAAGCATTTTCATACCCAATATCAAAAGGAGCAGCCCGCAAAATCCCAGCAGCACCGGACTGCGCCGCTTGACGCCTGAAAACTTTCTTCCAAGCAGCGCCCCTCCGCAAAGCCCCAACATGAACAGGGATGAAATTACGCCAAAATAAAGGAATAGGGAACCGAAGCAGATTTGCCATTGGAAAAGCAAAAGCAGGTTCAGCAGCATCCCCGAAAAAGCCGCCCCGAAAACAAGGAGCATCGCATCTCCGGGAGCCAGCCAGAATGACGAGATTGGAACAATAAGATCTCCAGATGCAAGCCCTCTTTGCCTCCTGCCAAGCGCACGCACCAAAATCCCCATGATAATGCTCAGCGCGGCAGCAGCCCACAAAGATGAAAGCATTCTTTGCGCGAAGTCTCGGCCAAGAAAGCCGCCCGCCCCGCCCTGTTTGAGGGTCAGGAGAAGACTGTAGAGGAATGATTTCGGCGAATCGTCACTGTTGCATAAAAGCGGCTTAGGCGTCCTCTCCAGCAATTCCTTGTACCTGCCGAATTGAATCCGCTCCCTGTCCTCCGGAAAAAAAGACCCGATGCTGTCCGCTGGCAAAACGCCCTTCAATCCATTCAAGCTCCTGATTCTCTCCGAAAGCTCCCTGGTATCCGCAGTCGCCCGGCCCTCAGGCCCGGATGCGAAAAAGATACTGCCTTCGCCTGGTTTCAAAACGATTTTTTCAAAGGCTTCGGATAAAGTGCAATACAATGAGGCTCCAAAATAACTGAGTTCCGAGCCCATAAAGTTCTCCCCGCCCGGAAATGAGACCGCAAAAACTCCAGCAGGCGAAAGCCGTTTTTTGAGCTCCAGAAAAAATTCCCGCGTGTAACAGCGGTTCGAGGAGAGGCTGTTCGGTTGCGGAAGGGCAAGCAGGATCATATCGAATTTGTCTCCGCTCCCCTTTAGCCAACCCCTGAGTTCCATGCCTGGCATCTCGACCCCTTCCATGCCCTTTCTGAAATCTTCCGGCATGACCGCTCCCAGTCGGGCTGGATATTCGGGGTCGGAACTCAGCCAGCTGACGCGCCTCATCTGCGGGAGCTCTCGAAGCTTAAGGCACAATCCAGCCTGATTCGCACCTATCACCAAAACGTTTTCCGTATTTGGATTCTGCGAAAGCAAAAGCGTAAGCATTTCCCTTGCCGCAATATCATTCGGGAGATTTTCACAGACAGAGCCCCAGGCGCTCACAACAAACTGATCCCTGTACATGCCGTAAAGATATTTCGCCTGCGCCGTGGCAAAGGAACCAGCACACCTTGAGTCCGGCAGCAGCCTCTCCCACTGTGACTGCTTGTTCACCGCAGCCCAAGCCCGTCCAAGACCCGAACATAAAATCACGCACGAAATAAAGACCATCAAAAGAGGGATAAAGGCCTTTCCAAGAACAGCAGAAAACTTGATATCCTGCCATGAGCGAATTGAAAGTGCGGCAGAAAACGAGAGAAGGGCAGATGCCGTCAAGAACACATTCTCCTGTTCCATTCCTGCTGCAAGCATGAGCGTAACCAGCAAGGCCCCGGCAAAACTGCCCAGGCTTTCCGCGATATATACCCTCGAAACGGGAGCCCTGCCTCCGGCCCAAGGACAGGCCAAGACAAAAAGGAAGCCCGTCAAAAGACTCATGGGAGCATTTCCGAAGAAAGTCAAAAAGCCAAGCTTTACGATTGGAAAAACCTCGTAATTCGCCACTCCGGAAAATGCCCTGGCATTAAGCAGAAGATAGTCCTGAAGAAGAAACGCCGGGACATAGAGAAGCGATGCATGTTCAAAAAAACCCTCCCTGACCTGCGTGAGCCTCCAAAGAAAACGTCCGAGCGCGGCCCCGGCTGCGATCCAAGCGAGCCATGATGCAAAAAAAAGCCCCGTCGAAAGTTCATTTCCTTCGAATACCGATAGGAAGTCCCTGAAGAGCAGGGTCTGCCCCATCAGTGTAAAAAGCCCCAAGGCAAAAATCAGCTGCAGTTTCCCAAAAGAAGACTTGTCCATGTGTTCCTACTTCATTCCCATTTCTTTTTCACCAAATACTATCGCCTCAAAAACCGTAAACTTGGCCCCGCTCTGCCAGGCGTTCGAAGAAAGTCCCGCCTTTAATGCCAAGTGGCTGAGAGTCTGCTCAAGGTTCCATCCCTGTTCCGGCGCAACCTGCGGGAGAAAAACAGCGGAACGCCCATCCTTGCTGAGAGTCATTCCATGTTTCCCTATGACAATATCCTTGTACGAAAATACCGGCTGCGGAGGGGTAAGCGCGGATATCTCAAAATCCAGGCTGGCAAGTTCAGTGCCGCTCACTTTTGTGAAACGCCAGTCGTTCACCCCTGCGTTGACCGCGTGGTCCATGACCGCCTCATATAGTGCGCGGCGCGGCGATATTTCACCTATGCAGCCGCGAAGCTCGCCGTTCTTATGAAGCGTCACAAAGGCCCCCATGACTTTTTTCATGGTTGGCGTAATGCTTATTCCAAGCTCGCTTGGCTCGGGTTTCCTTTCATTTTTCAAGTAGTATTCAAGCGTCTTGCGGGCAAGACTCAGAAGCGCCTTCTTGTCATTGTCTGAGAATTGCCCCCCGGGTTTTGACCACGCCCCAGTGAACACGATACTGTAGTAACTCACCGAATTGCTGTAGTCGTTTGTAAGCTGCCCGGAGCTGCTATAGTCAAGTATTTTAGGCTTGCTGTCCCTGGGAAGCATTTCCAGAAGCAGGCTTATAGGTTCGACTCCGCAAATCGTATCGCCAGTTTTTCCGATGTAGGCGCGGAAGGAATCAGCATTCAGATTCATGATGCAGTCCACAGCACCCTTGTCAAGCTCCTGAAGCTTTGCGGGGATATTGTCCCTGAACGGAAGATAGTCATAATTTGCGCCGTAGTGAGTGAAGTCTGAGCTTGCCACAACGAGGGTCTTTTCATCCACCATTGAACGGAGTATATCGGCCATCTGCCTGCGGCTTTCCCTGTCGAGGATGCCCACGATGATTGGAACCAGCTTGAAGTCCTTGAGCACCATTTGAAGCAGCGGCACTTCGATCTGTGCGCTATGTTCGTCGCAATGGATTGAGGAGGATCCCGAGAAGAGCGGCATTGGGCGCAGCTTCTCAAGGAATTCCGTATCCAGCGGGACTTCCCCGAGCGGCGTTGAGAAATGCGTCGCATCCGGCAGGCTTGCCTTCTTGGCCAGAGGATAGCGGTGGCTAAGGGCGAGCACGATTACCCTCTTGTAGGAATGGCCCTCAATGGTTTTCAGTCCGTATGCGGCAGTCTGTCCTGAATATTGGTATCCTGCGTGAGGCAGGATCAACGCTATGGGATCCCCTTCAATTTTCGGAATCTCAGCCTTGGCAAGAAAGCCGCTGAGCTGGGCCTCAAGCGTCGCACGGTCCGCACTGTACCAGGAACCTGCAAGGCTCGATGGCAGGACTTTTTTGGCCTCATCAGCACAAGCCTGAGCAGCCATGGCAATAAGACAACACATGATGATTTGAGTCAGAATGAAGCGCATTTTTCTCCCCTCCTCCTTTATTATCCGGCCCAAGGGCCCGGCTTTGAAATCTTGTCGTGATCAAGCTTCTTCAGCGGACCGGGGTAGCCTTGCGGCATCATCGCGCGCCGCACCCGTTCCGGCAGGAATTCCGCCAGTGACTTGAGTCCAGTTCCCAAAATAAGCGCAGCAATTCCCGCAAGTTTTAGAAAACTCCTTCTTTTCATTCCCACACCCCGTAAATTTCCTTGCCGCACTTGTAACATTTGCCGTTTTTGATCTTGTTTTCCATAACCGAATAACGGATGCGCCTAATGAGAAGCGCGCCGCAAGCGGGGCAGCGCGTATTCTCCGCGTCCGGAAGCGAAACGTTGCCGATGTAGACGTATTGGAGTCCCTCCGCGTGCGCTATCTGCCGCGCACGCAACAGAGTTTCTTCGGAAGTTGCGGGAAGATTCCTCATGCGATAGTTCGGAAAGAAGCGAGAGAAGTGAAGCGGAATTTCCGGGCCGAGTGTTGAGCTTATCCACCGCGCAAGGCTTTTGATGTCCTTCTCGCTGTCGTTCAGTGTCGGGATGAGGAGGTTTATGACCTCGATATGCAGTTTGGTGCTGCGTGCCTCCTCAAGCGCCGCCAGTACCGGAGCGAGGGTGGCACCGCAAACATCCTGGTAGAATTTGTCGCTCATCGCCTTCAGGTCGATGCGAGCAACGTCGATCCGCCCGCAGAGTTCACGGAAGGGAGCCTTGTTGATGTAGCCCGCCGTTACCATTATGTTTTTGAGGCCTTTTTTGCGCGCCAGTTCCGCGCTGTCAAAAACATACTCATAGAAGATGACCGGATCGGTGTAGGTATAGGACAGCGACTTGCATTTGTTCTGCATGGCAAGCGCAATAAGCTCGGCAGGAGGGACGCTGTAAGCATCCACCGATTCCGGGGCTGCCTGAGATATTTCCCAATTCTGACAGTTTTTGCAATGGAGGTTACAGCCGGCAGTGGCAAGAGAAAAGGTGCTGCTGCCAGGCAGAAAATGGAAAACAGGCTTCTTCTCGACAGGGTCGTTGTGAAGCGCGCAAGGGAATCCGTAGGTGCTCGCCACCAGCTTTCCATCGATGTTGATCCTCGCCCGGCAATCACCACTTTCGCCACGGCGCAATATGCAAGCACGGGGACAAAGTTCACACTGGACAGGCATTGCAAATCCCCCTTTTCAGTTCATTTGAAAAGTTCCGCCAGGGGCTCGGAATTTTTGAGCCAGTCAAATTTTTCAAGCGCACTCTTTCTGGCGTTCATCTTTTGTTCCAGCACAAGTCCGGGCTGTTCAAGGCAAGTGGCTGCCTTTGCCGTAAAATCATCAAAATCGATGTCGACAAAGGGCCAGTAATAAAGCTCCTGAGTCTTCGACTTTATTTTCACGGTAAGCCCATTGACACCATCAGTGACGAATTCGTTCCAAGGTTCGCCGTCGGGAACTATCAGCGGAAGCCCGCAGGAAAGGGCTTCGCAAACAGTCAGCCCAATGCCGTCGAGCCGCGCCGGATATAGGCAGACGTCCCCGCGCTGATAGAATCCGGGCGGCTCCGCGGAACCGCTGACTATCTCGATATTGGAAAGTCCATCCACGTTCATTGCCTGCTGCGAATGCAGCACAAATTTTGCACCATGCGGGGCAAGAAGCTGCGCAAGTTTGAGTACCTCCAAGGTGCCTTTGCGGTTGTTGGAGTACATCCCGGCATTGTGGAAAAAGACTGGTTTCGAACCGTGCAGGCGGGTCAGATATTGGGGAACAAAGAGATCCGTAAGCGTGCCCCAAGGTATGTAGTGGCAGTTGGGATGCCAGGAAAATGCCGAATAATGCCGCCTGGTATTGCAAAGAAGCCCGTCAAAGGCTGAGAAAACTTTCGGCGGCATATGTCCGTCCTCGACCGTGTAATAGTCGATGTAGGACCATATCTCAACGCCATGCTTGCGGCACCATGCAACTATCCCCGGGTCGTGCTGCTCGTTGAAAAGCACTGCGTCAATGCCATTTTCCCGGAGCCATTTCTCAAACTTATCCTCAGACACCGCCGTGCGTCCCATGCCCTCACGATCACCGGACCAAAAGACGTTTGCAATATCCCAAAAAGGGTCGCCCTGCGCAAAAGACTCCCCGCCACGCGCATAGACAAACACCTTTGCCCCGAAGCCCTGCAGCGCCTTCATATACTGATAGGAAACCATCGCAGCGCCGCGATGGAACCATGTGGTGACTATGCCTACGGTCTTCATAGGACGACTTTTTGTTTCAGTTTCCCCATGAGGAATTCCGCAATGCGCGCCGAGGCTCTGCCGTCACCATAGGGATTGCGGACATTTGCCATCGAACTGTAAAGTCCGGGCTGATCCATCAGGCGGCTTGCCGCGGAAAAGATGCTTTCCTCATCCGAGCCCACAAGCTGTGCTGCGCCAGCCGCCACAGCTTCGGGCCTCTCCGTGGTCCTGCGGGTGACAAGCACGGGTTTGCCGAGAGAGGGGGCCTCTTCCTGAATGCCGCCCGAATCCGTTATAATGAAATGGGCTTCGCGCATCAGGTACACAAATGCCGCATAGTCCAATGGTTCGGTGAGGAAAATGTTCCCACAATCGCCCAGCATCTCGTGAACCGGCTTGCGGACATTAGGGTTGAGGTGTACAGGATAGATGATTCGCAGGTCTTTGCGCTCCGCAAGCCTTCGCAGTGCCAGACAAAGGTTTTTGAGTCCAGTCCCAAAGTTCTCCCTGCGGTGGCCAGTAACCAGCACAAGTTTTCTGGCATCGCATGGAGGACAGCTGCCGTCAAGCCTCCTTTTGATTTCAAGCTCGAAGCCGGCGTCGGTGTCAAGGCGCGCGCAAAGATTGAGAAGCGCGTCTATCACGGTGTTTCCGGTTACTGCGATGTTTTCGGGGCGGACGTTCTCGGCAAGCAGGTTTTTCCTTGCTTCCTCGGTGGGCGCAAAATGCCAAGAGGCAAGCGCCGTCGTCAATATCCGGTTGCTTTCCTCTGGCCAGGGGGCAAACCTGTCGCCGGTGCGCAGTCCAGCCTCTACGTGACCCACGGGGATTTTCTGGTAGGAGGCGGCAAGCGCCGACGCAAAACAGGTGGTGGTATCGCCCTGAACGAGCACGGCATCCGGCAAATGGCTTTGGAGCAGTTCCGTAACTCCGTTGAGCACCGCAGAACTCAGCTGCGCCAAGGACTGGTTCGCCCTCATCAGGTTCAAATCCATATCAGGCTTCAGGCCGAAAGGAAGGAGCGCCTGGTCGAGCATCTCCCTGTGCTGGGCTGTCGCGCAAAGCCGCACTTCACATTCGGGAATCGTCCGCAACTGAGCCACGAGAGGAGCCATTTTTATGGCCTCCGGCCGCGTGCCGATTATGACGAGGATCTTTGGCATTTTTTGTCTTTTTCCTTGCTCTCCTTCTGAAAAGTAGTCTTTTTCAGTGCAAAGTAAAGTTTTTTTGCCTGACTTGATGTTATATTTACCCAGGCGCTTCGATTATGGCCTCAACACAGGATATGTACTTTGCGCATTTGCTATGTGAACGTAATGGAACAGAATGCCGGCTGGGGGGCAGAGTGCTTCGTAAACGAGGCCCTCCGGCGCCTGGGCCACGAAACAATCACCCTCGACTACCGCGCGCACCGTCATGAGCTGGCCTCGAAATTCCGCGAGCTTCCCGACTTTGACGCATTGCTGCTGCAGCGCGGCGAGTTCTTTCCGGCGGAACTCCTCGCCGCAGTCAAGCGCCCCCTCTTCTTCTGGGCAAGCGAACTCGTCTCGCGCCGCCGCGATCAGGACAGATTACTTTCTTCGGGGCTTTTCTCCCATGTCTTTCTTCACGGCATGGAATGCAAAAGGATTGTCACCGAGAACGGCTGGCTCAGCAAAGACAATTGTTCTGTAATCCTCAACGGCTTTGATGAAG
>Ga0154565_1160_pt1 | contig 11528 bp, 11 predicted proteins | sample RifGroF2_FD_105708 | JGI IMG/M metagenome (GOLD analysis project Ga0154565, IMG submission 105708) | Lentisphaerae bacterium GWF2_52_8 | reverse complement strand
TCTTCGGCCTTGAGACCCAAGCTGATGAGCATTGCCGCCAAAACCATCACAACTCGACTCTTGAGCATATCGCCTCCCTTGTGACACTTATTTGAAAGATTTTCTCATACAGTTTTTAGGCCTTGGGAAATCTATGATTTTGTTTTGCGATACCAATGGAGCATGTATGGCACAGAATTGATTGCAAAGGCGTCAGTCATCTTGGCATGGAACAATCCTGCACGGGATTGACTGATGGGGCCCAAATTCATATTCCCTTGCCATGCTTTGACCATCTGAAAATGGAGGTGTGGTTTGATTTTCTTGAAGCTTATGCCGAAGCCGGTATTTCCCAGGGTGCCAAGAGCCTGTCCCTTCTTCACCGGGACATCCTTTGCTATTGCAGGCGACACTGAATCGAAATGACAGTAATAGTATAAGATTCCGTCATCGCCCCCAATACATATGATTCTTCCCCAAAAGTCATCTTTGTCTACGCCTGGAGTGAATTCCCTGTAGGCAACTACTTTCCCATCCGTGACAGAAACGATAGGTGTTCCTATTGGGGCGGCTATGTCTGTGCCGAGATGGAAACCATAGTCTACTCGGTTTAGCCAGAGGGCCAGATTCTCCCATTTTAGGCCAGGCACAGGATAAGTATATTTGTTCTTGGGGGTCAACGGCAGTCTTGCCTCTTGCAGGAAAATCCGGGCATCTTTTTTTAGATTTAGATGGCTCATGTTATAATCCATTCCCATGCCATCCAGCATAAGTTTTGTAATGTCAAGGCCGACCCGTATTCCCGACAGTTCCGAACAATAAGACAGTTTTGCCGCCTCCCTGCCATCTTGTACGGAAAGGATTTTTGACTCTCCTTCTATTTCTATTTTGATGCTGTTTCGGGAGCTATCCTTTAACATTATCTTTTTTGATGCCCCGCTGCTTAGATGGATTTCGACAATATCTCCTTTGTTCATTTCCAGATAGATGGGCAATCCGTTTGTCTTCATCGACGTATTTACCTTTTCTCTGGCCCGATACATTGTCCTTAGACGGGATAAGATTGCCCTCTAATTTCTTGCTGGAGCAGCTTCATCTGCACATGGCATCTTATTGCTTCATGTTCGCAGCATTGGCAGATTGGATGTCTCCTTCATCCACTATGCATTCCTGTCTTTTCAATTCCTTCTGGAGTTCCATTATGCTTACTTGTCGCGGGACTAGTCCTTCTCTCAACGACAAAACCGAGGCTACTCCGGCGGCTTGCCCCATTACGCCGCACTGGGGCATGACGCGCAGGCTGCCGAGCGCTTCATGCGTACAACTGGCGCAGCGTCCGGCCACAAGGAGGTTGTCAATCTTCTTCGGCACCAGTATGCGGTAGGGTATCTGGTATTTGAAGCCTGGATCAGGGCGCACTGTCTTCTTGTCCATTCCTATTCCCGAACAATTATGGATGTCGATGAAGAAGGAGCCATAGCCGATTGAATCATCAAAATTCTTCATCCCCAGGACATCTTCTTTCGTGAGCAGATATTCGCCCACGATGCGCCTGCTTTCCCGCAAGCCTATCGTGTTGGGCGTTGAAAGCATGAAACAATTTTCCAGCCCCGGAATGTATTTGCGATAGACTTCGATTGTCTCGTAAGCCTGTTTGCGGGCTTCAATGGTCGCGCGGGTCAAGTCTTCAGCTTTTGTGGCGTCGATGCCGGTCACATGGGTGAAATTGATGCCCAGCTGATCTGGCCGGGTGGGAGTCCACCACCAGCCCATGACCACGCTTTGAAACGGGCGCATGTCCCCATTTTTCTGCGCCTCGGCCCAGACTTCCGAAAGGTTCCAGGGTTTTCCGGCCCGGAACTCATTGACCTTCTTGATGTCAACCCCGCCAATTGTGAACATCAGAGTCACTGGCTGGCAGGCGCCAGTCCCCTCTTCTCCCTGTTCAAAATCACAGCCGGCACGGGCGGCGACATCACCATCGCCAGTGCAGTCGATAATTCGTTTTGCGCGGATCAGCTGTCGTCCATTCTTGTTCTGAACTATAGCTCCTTTTATCTCGCCATCCTCCACAAGAGCATCGGAGAAGAAGCTGTGGTAAAGCAAGTCTACACCATCTTCCTCCGCCATCTGTTCGAGGACGAGCTTCATGCCCTCAACCTCAAAATCCACCGAGGAATTGGTATGGATTCCAAACCCGGCCTTTGTCACGCGTTTGGCGATTTCAAAGGTGACTCCGCCAACGACACGTTCAGGAGAAGACCATGCGGAGTAGAGGCAAATGTGTCCGTGTCCTCCAGCAGTTGCAACTCCGCCCAGGCAGTTGAACTGTTCGACTATCATGGTCTTTGCGCCCATCCGCGCGCTTGCAAAGGCGGCTGAAACACCGGCGGGGCCTCCTCCGACGACCAGTACGTCCACGTTTTTCGACACAGCTGCTTCGCTGTTCCCGGACACGGATTCCTTAAACGCCTGTTTGCTCATGTTTTTCACCTGTTAGTTATGGGCATTCGCCAGTTTCTTTATATTTTCCAAAAGTAAGAATCTGCATTCTTCGGGGAGCAGATATTTTTCTTTTGAGAAGACGGAAAGGGCAGCTTCCCCTCGTTCGTAATTGAACGCCATTGAGCAGTTTATCTTGTTGCCGGCAAAATCCTTCATGTAAAGAAATCCGTGCCGTGTCACGCTTTCTTCGACAAGTTCATACAGCTTGTCCGCAGTAAATTGATTTGAGCTTTGTTTTTTGATGCTCTGGTTGATGATCCGCAATGCTGCTCTTTTGCCTTGCGCATGGCTGAGTATTAAGCCCAGGGAAGAGAGATGGACGGGATAGCTTGAATCGTCAATTAGCTTGAAAGAGGCCGTCTTGTCGGTTTTTGAAAAGTACAACAGCCTCTCATCAACCAATGTCGCAACCGCGGCGTCTAGTCCTGTCTTGTTCTTGATCTGGTTACAGGCCTCTGCCGCCCTGCTTATGAGAGGGAAGCTTTCCATTGAAATGCTGCCAAGCACCAGAACTCCTATATCGAGGGCAAAGCTGTGGAAGTCTGGCTTATAGACAAATTTTGCCTTTTGGAGTGATTGGAGCATGCGAGTTGCGGAAGTCTGGTGAAAGCCTATCTTTTCGGCTATGGCGGAGGCAGTCATTTTTTTGTTTTCCGCGAGGAGCTTGAGTATCTCCAGTCCTCTGTCAAAAGATTGGACGCCAGTTTTTTTCATCACAGGCCCCTATTCCCTTTGATACAATGCATAATAAGAATAATACTTGATAAAACGTGTTCATTTAAGCTATAACTATGAGTATAGCGCATTGTTATGTAAAAGTCAAGCCTTTTCTTCAGGATTTGGACTCGTTTAGCTTTTTATCTTGATATGAGCTTCTCTGCGAGTTCCTTGCGTTCAGGGATCGAGAGGGCTGCGCCTTTGCGTGTTACGCATATCGCTGCCGCTTTGCAGGCGTTTTTCAGTGCCGTTTCCACGGGAGATTCCGCAATGATATCTGCGAGGAAGTAGCCTATGAAAGTGTCCCCTGCGGCTGTTGTGTCAATTGCTTTGACCTTCTCCGAAGCTGCGCAGAATTCCTGTTTTGCGTCCTTGTAACGTACTCCGCGTGAGCCGAGCGTGAGCACGATTGCCGCCTTGGGGTATAGGGCCGCGAGCTTTGCGATTATTTTCTCTTCTTCCTTTTCCCCGCTTAACTCGGAGCCCTCGATTTCATTGAGGATAAATGTGCTTACGAGATCCAGTGGATAATCCCTCAGTTCTTCGCTGATCGGGGCGGGATTCAAGGCTATTTTTAGCCCGCGCGCATGGGCGAGCCTCATGATTTCTGGGATTGAGCTGATTTCGTTTTGGAGCAGGAGCCAGTCGCCCTCTCCGAATTTTTCAAGGGCTGCCGCGGCGTCTTCCGGGCTGATATCATGGTTTGCGCCTCCATGGAGTATGATTGAATTTTCCCCGTTTCCGCTGACTTGGATGATGGCGTGTCCGGTCGAGGCGCTTGATATTTTGGTGAGGGAGGCGTCAACACCGGTTTTTGCCAGGAATTCCTTTAGCCAGACTCCATCGTGTCCGACCTTTCCGGCATGTGCGACTGCTGCGCCTGCACGTGCCAGGGCCACGGATTGATTGCAGCCCTTTCCTCCGACGAAACTTGAATAGCCTCTGCTGGCCAGTGTTTCTCCGGGGCGAACGAAGTGTGGCACCTGGTAGACGTGGTCAATATTCAAGGATCCAAAATTCAATATCCTGGCCATTTTTGTGCTCCCGTCCTGATGAATGTCAGGATAAGATATACCATGCGGAGAGAGCTTGCCAGGACTGGAAGCTTGTATTAAGATTTTGCGGGGATATTTCTTAACGGGTTCTATGAGCATGGAATTTTGATGGAGAGAATGATCAAGCAGCCCAGGCGTTTTTCAAATCTTACGATCTCATGGGGCATTTATCTTTTTGCCTTTTGCCATAGCCTGCTTATCCTTTTCTATGGGCAGAGTGAGGGGCTTTTTCCTATGCCTGTAGAAGGGACCGATCAACTCAGCATGCTCCAGGCCGCCGCAGGGATTTATCGAGGTGAGATGCCAGGGCCGGGCTATATGTATTCTCCTTCCTACACGCTTTTTCTTGGTCTGCTGGTCGTCGTTTCGGGAGGGAATCTTCTCTTGATGCGTATTTTTCAGGCGGCGCTCTGTGCGTTGATTCCACTTTTGATATACAAGCTTTGCCTGAAGCTGAGGATCGGGCGCGAGTCTGCTCTTTGCGGAGCCTTGCTTTATTGTTTTTATGGACCGGCGCAGCTTATTGCGCTGGATTTTTTGCGTGCGGCTCCCTTGGGCCTTTGTTTTGTGGCTATGGCATATTTGCTGACAGAGGCGTTGCTGCGAAGGAGCCCGTGGCGCTATTTTTCGGCGGGAATCTGTGCCGGCCTTTGCATACTTGGGCGCGAGAATTTCATTCCTGTGGTTTTTTTGCCATTTGTGATGATGGTTTTCAAAACTGTGCGATGCCGTGTCAGGCTTGCAGGAGGGGGGCTTTACATCGGGGCCCTGTTGCTTGTCCTTTTGCCGCTAATGCTGTTCAATCAGATTCGTTTTGGCGCCTTTTCAATAATCCCTGGACATGTGGCGAATGTGATGGGGGCCTATCATGGTTCGGACGCGTCTCCGGCATGGGGAATCATTGAGCGGATTCCAGGTCAGGCGTATAAGTTTATGGCATCATATGAGATTCCCAACAGCCTTTCCTTCTACGCACATCGGGAACTCATAGACTACCTGCAAATCTGCGTGATTCCTTACAATCTCCTGATTTCTCTGGCGGCTTTGGCTCTTTTCCTGAGATGGCGGAATAAGGAGGTTCTTTTCGTTGGATTCCTTGTGGCGGCTTATGCGGGCAGCATGCTTTTCTTTGAAATGTTTTACCGCTTCAGGATTCCTGCTGTGCCACTTCTTGCAGTTCTTGCAGCCTGCGGGCTTTCGGCTCTTTTTAAGAAAGGGGTTATCAGCCTTAAGATTGCGGCGCTTCTTCTTGCCTTGGGGATTTTTGTCTTTACCTGGCAGTCCGCGGATCTTTTGCGGCCTGCGGGAGAGCGCAGGGCCGTGCTCCGGGCGCTTATCGAAAACGGCCACATTGGAAAGGCCGAACGTATGATTTTATCGCTTGAAAAATATGACGTGCCGGTTTCTGAGCTCAAGGAACTTCTTGAGCGAGAGAAAAACTCCTCAATGTCTCGCGATGGATTCTGAGAATGGCAGCTGCATATACAAAATACTCGGTGATAATTCCCACCCTGAATGAAAGTGACAATATCATAGAAATGATCAGCAGGGTGGATAAGCTCTTTCCGGGCGAAGTGGAAATAATCGTCTCCGACGGAAATTCCAGTGACGATACGGGATTGCTTGTCAGGTCTTTTGCGGAGTCGCATCCGAATGTTCGCTTTCTTTCAAATTCTGGGGACCCTGATTTAAGTCCTTCCGTTGTTCATGGCTTTGATGAAGCATCGGGCGAGTTCCTTGCCTGTATCGATGGAGACCTTCAGCATGATGAAAACTGCCTGCCGCAGATGATGGCTCTCCTCGCAGAGGCGGATATGGTCGTGGGAAGCAGGTATCTTGGAGAGGGGGGGATTGACCGGGACTGGCCTTTTTTCCGGCGATTGGCGAGCAGGGCCGGATTCTTAGTGGTGCAGATTCTGACCCGGACGCGGCTTAGTGATCCCATGTCTGGTTTTTTTGCCATCAGAAAGTCCTCCTTTCTTGCTGTGAGGGAACACTTGAAGCCGAAGGGCTTCAAGATCATGCTTGAATTGCTGTTGAGGCTCAGGAAACTGGAGCCCGGATTCAGGATTGAGGAGCTGGGGATTAAATTCCATTGCCGAGTCAAGGGCAAAAGCAAATTCAATATTCAGGCGGCGCTGAAGCTTATTCTGATGCTGGCAGAGTGCCGGTTTGATGCGCGGAGGTCTGCTAATTCGCCACGATGAGAGAGGCCTTTAGCTCAGTGCTGCCCAGCCTGATTATGTCTCCATTTTTGATTTCACAGCTTGGCTGGATTGTGTTTTCCGGGAAGGAGAGGTGGCGGGCCGTGAGCTCCTGCTCATTGACAAAGGTGCCGTTTTGGCTGTGCATATCCCTGATTATCACCCGATCGGGCTGGATTACGTCAATGCGGCAGTGATGGCGTGATATTTGCGGGTCGGCAGTCTTCGGAATGATTATCATGCAATCTGCAGATCTGCCTATCATGCAGGTCATGTTTTCAGAAAGGCTGTACTTCTGCCCGGCCATTGGGCCATTCATTATGCTCAGTTTCAGCTCGATTGCCATAGTACACCCCCGAATATCTTTCTGTTTGAGACCGACTGCGCCTTATTTTTTCACGGACTCGTCGAGTCCGGGTAGCTCAGGGAAAAGTTCCCGCAGCTTTTTCAGAAGAAGCTGGGGATCGAGAGGTTTTAGTATGTAGCCACTGATTCCGAGCGTTGCGAGCTGTTTTATGTCGTCGCGCTCAGTGTGTGCGGAACATATCAGCACAGGCGGCAGATTCTTATCGAATTCCTTCCGCGCCTCGCGCAGCAGCTCCATTCCATTCATCTCGGGCATTACAAGGTCGATTATGACAAAGGAGAAATGTTCGGCTCCATGCTCGTGGAGCTTCTCAAGCGCCTCATGTCCGTTTGCCGCCTCAATCACCTCGATATTGAGCTTGCCAAGGATTCCCTTCATCATGTGGCGGAGGAGAAACGCGTCGTCCACAACCAGTGCGCGGTGGCTGGGATGCATGATATTCGTTTTTGAATTAGATCCTGTTGGCATTAGGGCTGATTTTCAAATTCTTTTTGTTGCCGGTCAAGATTCTGGAGCGACTTTTATAGTATATCGGAATATATTTATTTTCAGATTAAATGCAAATTCTTTTATGGGCTTAATTCAAAAAGGAGTGGAGATGGGTGTTTCGTCTGCGGTAGCTTTGAGCATTGCGGGCAGCGACAGCGGGGGTGGCGCTGGAATACAGGCTGACCTCCGTACTTTTGCCGCCTTGGGTGTCTTTGGCTGCAGTGTTGTAACCTCTCTGACCGCACAGAACCCCTGTGAGGTGAGGAAAGTCCTTGCGATACCGCCTGGGATGGTGCTGGCGCAGTTGTCGGCGGTGATTGACAAATTTGACGTGCGCGCCGTGAAGACCGGCATGCTTGGAACCCGTGCTCTGGTTCTTGCCCTTGCCCCGGAACTTGCAAAACTAAAAATCCCCCTCGTGATTGACCCCGTGATGTTTTCCACCAGCGGAGCGAGTCTTCTTGCTCCTGCTGCTCTTAAGCCTTTTCAGGAAAGAGTCTTGCCTTTGGCAGCCTGGATGACGCCGAACATTCCGGAGGCTGAATTCCTTGCACAGAAAAGACTCGTATGTGTTGCCGATATAAAGGAGGCGGCACTGACATTTTCCTCTCGCTGGCATTGCGGCTGCATTCTCAAAGGCGGACACTTGAGCGGGAAGGAAGGAGTTCTTTGCGACATAGTGGCTTTTGAAGGCAAAAGCTACCAGCTCTCGGGTCCGGCCTTGTCCATACGAGGACATTCTTCCCACGGTACTGGCTGTACCTTGAGCTCCGCCTTTGCCGCGGGGCTGGCAAAAGGATATGACTGGGATAAGGCCTTATGCAGGGCCAGGGCTTTTGTCTGCGGCTCACTTGCGGAGGCTTTGCCGGTAGGGAAGGGAATAAGGGCCATGTTCCCCCCAACTCGCGGATATCTTAGCAAAATCCGCTTGCAATTGCTGTCCTGATTGACTATACTCAAACTTCGTTTGCCGATCATCTGCGGGACATGAAAACATGAAATTGCTCAATAAATTGCTTTTAATCTGTTTCTTGGCAGTGCTTCTTCCCTTGCCCAGCCCAGGAAGCAGCACAAAAACGAAGATTCGCAGCACTCTCTCCAGTGGGCACACCTACGTCTATCTCCAGGATGTCGCCAACTATTATGGCTTTTGCTTTTCCACTACCAAGGAACGCGGCACTATCTCAAACAAGTATTCCCGCTTCGTTTTTAACTACGACAGTCGTCGCGGTACTTTCAACGGAGTCCAGATCAATTACCTCTATGCCCCTTTTCTCCGGGGCGGACAGGGTTTCATCAGTGAACAGGACTTTCGTTGCCTCATAGACCCGCTTCTTCGCAACAAGGCTCTTTACCGCCATAAGATGCGCCTGGTTGTGCTGGACCCTGGGCATGGAGGTAACGACAAGGGGGCAAGCAGCTGGCTCTATCGCGAAAAGGATCTTAGCTTACAACTGGCAAAAAAAATCAGGACTCTCCTTCAGAAGAAAGGGTATACTGTGCTCCTGACCCGCGAAAGCGATTTCTTTATCAGCCTCGAAGGCCGTTGTGCCGTAGCCAATCGAAAAGGCGCCGACCTTTTTGTCTCCATCCATTGTAATGCAGCATATGACCGCTCAATCAATGGCATAGAAACCTTTACCATGCCTCCTGCTGGCGCTCCTTCAACAGCCTCCGCAAAGTCTGATGCCGGGAAGGCGCTTGGCAACAAGTATGATAAAAACAACTTCCGGCTGGCCTACGAGATCCACAAGAGCCTTGTGCTTAAGACAGGCGCCACTGACCGGGGTCTCAAACATGCCCGTTTCTATGTCCTGAAAAACACCTCGTGCCCCTCGGTCCTTGTGGAGGCGGGTTTCCTATCGAACAGCACGGAGGAGCGTTCCCTCGGACGCAAGGAATACCAGGACATGATAGCGCAGTCAATAGCTGACGGCATCGTCCGTTACGATAAGGCGCTGAAATAGCAGCATTTTTTTTGTCACTTAGGCGAGATGACTATGAGCTGTCCGCGCAGTTCGTACTTGAGGCCGAGTCCGGCACAGATCGAGTCAAGAGTTTCTTTGAGGCTGATTTTCTTGGTGGCGAATGTGATTGCTGGCCATTTGGGATCAGCGGGGTTCATCCCTTGAAACTGGATTGATACGGGAGCCTCCGGAACGCGATTCTTGTAATCCTTCTCAAGCTTGAGCATGGCCTCCGCGAGAGGCGCATCCTTGAAGCTTATCTCCTCGAATAGCTGTGAATTGAAGGGATTTTCCTCTGGCATGGGAGCCTTTGTTCCTGCGCTGGGCTGTGAGCCGGGTTCTTCGTCCTTTCGCTGTATCGGGGCTACCTTGCGCCATTCGGTTTCGGCCATGGCCTCTGCCCTTGTTGCAGCAGAGCGCTCCTTGGCTATCTCCAATGATTTCCCATGTATTTTCTTGAGTTCGCGTGCGGCGTCCTGATTGTAGGGATCAAGGCGGAGTATCTCCTCAAATTTCTTAATGGCGTCATCGTAGCTGCCGGCGGCGGAAAGCGTTTGTCCTTGTTTCTTGAGGACGGCGATTTTATCTTCGCGGCCTTTTGCATTCGGATCGAGCGTTGCGAGGCTGGTGGCTGCCCTGTATTGCATTGCCTTGAGTTCCTTTTCAAACCTTTCTTGTGCGGAGGCGCAGCGTATTGCGAGCTTGGGATCCTGTTCCTCTGCCTTTTTTAGGAGGGCAAGAGCTTTCGTATAGGACTCAGGATTTTGAGCCTTGTCCGCCTGCGTTCCCATTGAAATTGCGTAATCATAATAGAAACGGGCAAGTTTCTTGCGAGTTGCATCCGTTGTTGAGGCATTTTTTTCGCTGGCTTTCAATGATTCGAGATAGAGCTTCTCCGCGTTTTCCCAGTTCCCATTGCGCGCCTCTGCCTCGGCTTTTTTGAGGGGAGTGCCTGCGCTGCTCAAATCGGTGTTTTGGCAGCCGGAAAAGAAAGAGACGGCTGTCGCGAGCAATAGGCTTTTCAACAATGAAGAAAACATGGCGCACCTCACGGGCTGTTTTGTGTGGATAACAATGCCGCAAAAGCTTGGAATATCAAGGCGGGATGATTTGGGCCCTTGATCCGCCTCGCACGGAGTTGCCCATGATGATTTCATCGGCGGAGAAGAGATCTTCCACATGAAGAATGCCTTCTATAGCGCTGAGTTTTTTTATTTGCGAGCTGCGCCAGATTCCGGGTAGCAGCCCGCAATCGATCTCGGGCGTGTACCATTGTCCGGCTTTCTTCAGGAAGAGGCTGGAAATCGAGCCCTCGGTTATTTCGCCGCGTTCATTTTGGAAGATGAGTTCATCGAAGCCTTCCGATACTGCGTTGCGGTACTGCTCATCGTAGAACCGGCGCTGTGTGGTTTTGTGGTAGAGAAAAAGATCCTTGGAGCTGGTGTGTCCGGCGGCGAGTTTTACGCGGATTAGTTCCTTTCCCCAGCCCGGAAAAGTGAGGGGATGTGCTTCGGTTTTTGCGTGTCCGTCTGCGTAAACGAGGAGGCGGACGCGGGCAAGTTTTGAGCTTATGCGCCGGGCCGCATCTGCGAGGCATGCTCGGACGGCATCCGCATTCCAGTCCCGTTGAAAGTAGTGCTGACTGGCGGCTGCGCGGGCGAGATGTTCTTCCAGGAAGGCATAGGCTTCAGTATCGGTCCATAGGATTGTCTCGAGGATCTCGAAATCAGGGAGTCGGAACGAAGTGAAAGAACTCTTGAGCAGGGCTTCTCTCCATTCGGAATCCGGGACTGAATCAGCCACGATGCCTCCCCCAACGCCCAGTTCGGAAGAGCCGGGGCCGTTGACTAGCGTGCGAATTGCGACGTTGAGGGAAAAGTCCCTGTTCGGCAGGAAACAGCCGATGCTCCCGGTATAGAGGTATCTTGGAGAGACTTCAAGTTCTCGGATGATCTTGGTGGCGCGGACTTTGGGCGCGCCTGTTATGGAGGCGGCGGGAAAAGTCGCGGCGAGGACGTCACAGAGGGAGCAATCGTTTCTGAGCGTGCCATGGACTTCGCTTACCATCTGATGGAGTGTTGCATAGGTTTCCACGTGGAAGATGGGGTTTACGCTGATCGAGCCGGGTACGCAGATGCGCCCCAGGTCGTTGCGGACCATGTCGACGATCATGATGTTTTCGGCGCGGTTTTTGGGGTCATCTGCAAGTTCCATTGGACGTGCTGCGTCGAGGTCTGCGCGGAGC
>Ga0154565_1113_pt2 | contig 11694 bp, 6 predicted proteins | sample RifGroF2_FD_105708 | JGI IMG/M metagenome (GOLD analysis project Ga0154565, IMG submission 105708) | Lentisphaerae bacterium GWF2_52_8 | reverse complement strand
ATCAGCGCGATAGTCTTCAGCACAGACCCCGGCTTTGTCCCAGAGTCGCCACCTTCAAAGGATCTGGTCTTCAACGGATTCGTGCCGCCATCTGAAGCAACGAAAAAGGATTGGACACTCTTGTGTTCCCGCCCAGGGGCTTTTCCCTTTGACCAAGCCTCAGCAGAACTCCAGAGACACTGGCTTAAGTGGAGGCGTGATTTCCTTGATAAACTGGCCACTTACAACGGCAAAGATTACAATTGGGCGTATTTGGCATCAATGCTTTACTTTGATGAGGAGCGCAACTTGATAGCGCGCCCTTCCCAAATCGCCTCGCAGGCCAGGTGCGACGACAAGGATACTTTCTTTGCCGGTTTGACCGGAAAGGATTTCAAATCAGATGAATCCGCAAAGAGCCAAGAATGGAAGCATTTTGTCCACGATAGCTGGGGCTATAAGCAGGACGGCATTAAGCCTGAGTCGGAAAAATCCGAATGTTTTGCGGAGCTGGAAATGCCAAGGGAGGGTGAATACTACATCTGGCTGAAGTATTCCTATCAGAAAGATTCCAGCTTTAAGCTGATTGTCAGCACTAAAGACGAAAAACCATTATTTGAAAAGGAGCTCAACTCTGATGCAATGGGAGGCACCAAGACAAACCTCTTGTGGGCTGATTTTGTTGCGGAACTTCCAGTTGGGAAACTTAAAATTGTGCTCCAGGGAAAGAATGCCAAGAAGGAAGCGGAGCCTTCAGCGGTCACAGCCCTCATTATCACCAACAGATCAGACTTTAATCCGGACAAATACTACGACATATCCGACGGGGAAAAAATTGGCACGCAATCAACCGCATACTGGCTGATTCCTGATCCATGGGGAGCCGTAAGCCGCTTCTCTCCTCCCGGACAACTCGTTCAGCATAAACACGGCCTCCCTTATGTCTTGGAACCTTTGGATGCGGAAATGCTTAATCCTGCTGAAATCAAACTTGAGGCCCGCCGAGGAGAGCTAATATCCCAGCTTGTAATACTCCGCAACAATCAGGACAAACCTTTGAAAATTACGCCCGGGCTTGACAGCAAGATACCGGCGTCTCTCAGGCTGCTGGCGTACACTCTTACCGGCAATGGAAACTGGTCGCCCATGCCCCTCCTGAAGCGCAAGACCATTATCGCGCCTGCATTGCAAAACACTGGCATATGGGTAAGCATCGACTGCCGTAATCTTAAGGACGAGGGCGTGTATCCGCTTACCCTTAGCCTTGGAGAAAATAAAATCAGATTTGAGATTACGGTCAAGGGGTCAATCCTTGAAGCACCCGTTCCGATTGTCGGCGCTTGGGCAAATCCGTATCCTCGCACAAGCTCATGGGATTGTTTTGCGGACATCGGCATCAATTTGCTCTACGGCACACTCATCACCAAAGAGCAAATGAATAAATATCGCATCAAGCACATAACTGCAATGCCGCACCCAGACTTCAATGAGCTTAGCCCAGAATCAATAAGAAAGGCTGTCGAGCGCATTAAAAACATGGGGCTGGACTACTCCGATTGGTCATGGTATCCCATGGATGAGCCAGGAGAGAAGGCTCTCCCAAAATGGCTTAAAATAGCTCAGGATATAAAGTCCGTCGATCCCAGGATAATGCTGTGGTGCAATGTTGGAGAGCCGCACGGCGTAAAGTTTGAGACCGTAATGAAGACCATGCCGTTCTGGGATGTCTCCTGTCCTTACATAGATCATTTTAAAGTGGCCGAGCGGCCCGGGAATGCGGAATATAAGGAGGCGCTAGATAAGACCGGCAAAATCAAACTTCTCTATACAACCCCTTGCCTGTGGTGGAATGAAAGACGGTCAGATGCGCCCCACGATATGCTTGAACTCGGGGAATACACACTCAAATACAAACGTGATGGCTGGGCTTTTTTCAACCTTATCTACGGCGAAATATGGAATGATCCCTACGGTGGCAACCAGGATGGCGGTGTCGCCATTTACCCGGCATCGCATGGGGGGACTTTCAGCTCACGCTACATGGAGGCAATTCGTGAAGCCATCCAGCGCTGGAAGAAGGCGAAACTCGAAGAAAAGAACGCTGGAGCCGCAAAATAATGCATACATGGCATATCTTTGCATCGCTGGAATGCGGTGGATCAATCCATTGAAAAATTATCTCAAATCGCAATCTGAAACATAAAAAAAAGGAGGTAAACATGTCACTGAGAAAGCTGTTGTTCGTCCCGCTTTATTTCGTAGCGCAGCTCGCACTGAGCGCAGCAATATTTGAACTGGCTCCCGCAGGAGCCGAACCGGGAGCGATCTACGTCAGGGAAGGCGAAGGCTCACCCGGCGAGTTCAATCCACCTCCATGGAGTCCGGCAAAGGCAAAAGATGTCCAGGAGTACATGGCGCAGGCTGACCAGCACTGTTTCAATCAGGCAATATTTGACCTTCAGAATATGTTCAAAAAGATGTATGGGAAAGAGATTCCGGTAAAGCTTGTGAAGGATACGTCGGAGGTCAGATTTCCAGCAGTGATACTGGGTTCCCTTGCCGCCGAAGCCCCTTTCGGAGGGACGCTCAAGGACGAAACGGCAAAAAGTAAATACGGAGAAGGATTCCGCGTATTCACCAAGGACAAGGCTGTCTGCATCCTTGGCTCAGGAAGATATGGAAACGCATACGGCATTTATGAGCTTCTCAACAGGATGGGAGTCGATTTCCTCTTCCCCGGTGAACTCGGCGAAGTGATACCCTCAAATCAAAATCTGGCCATTCCAGACATTCAGACGGAGCAGATACCATCATTTGTCATCAGAAAACCGTGGGCGACAGGATGGATCAAGGCAAAGAAGAACGAAGGAAGGGATATCGCAGTCTGGCAGATCCGCAACCGCATTCAGGTTTACCGCAACCTTACTATCGAATACGCCGCAGGAGGCCACGTCTGGGATAAGTTCCGCGACAAAAAATACAACAAATATTATGAACAGCATCCTGATATCGCTTCATTGCAGATACTGCCCGACGGGACGACAAAATACAGCCGCTGGCAGATCAATTCGACAAATCCTCATGCGATAGAAATGCTTGCCGACTACATCAGAGAGACATTCGCCACAAACAATTACCCGAAGGACAAGGATGTCACGATATCCGTAGGACCGGCGGACGGCGACGGATTCTCGCAGGATCCCCAGACAATGGAACTAAGAAGGCTGCGCCGCGACCCGGTGACAGGCGATTGGGACAATACAGACCTTGTAGTAAAACTTACGAATGATCTGTTCGCAAAACTCCTTCCCGAATACCCGAACCTCAAACTCGGATTCTTCAGCTATCACACCTACGCCAATTTCCCTGTCCGCGAGAAACCGAACAAGAATCTCATCCTTGAGATAGCCGACATCACACAATCGCGCTTTCACGGAGCCTGTGACTCTGAACGTGCTCCTTCACGCATGCTCTACAAGGATACTCTTGAACAATGGACAAAATACGGGACAAAGTTCTACTTCTGGCATTATGACTGGAACCTTGCGGACGGCATGCTTCCCTACACGCGCATTCGCATAGCTGGCGAGGATATGCCTTATGAGCACAAGCTGGGCGCGCTCGGATATCAGACTGAAAGTTGTTACACCACAAGCAACAACGCACCGCACAATTATCTAGAAGCCAAGCTGATGTGGGATGTCACCAGAGACTGGAAGGTAATTGTCAGTGATTTCTGCGCAAAGGCATATGGAAAGGGCGCCGCGCCGATGGAGGAATACTATCACTTCATAGCGAACAAGCAGGCTCTTTCCAGCGATGAGACCGGTTCTTATTTCGGCTATCCTGGACGTTATTCGAAGGAAGATGTCCGGAAAATGGAAAAACTCATTGATAAAGCGGAGGACCTTGCAGAATCCCCCAGTGAAAAACGCAGGGTTGATCTTGTCCGCTATCCTGCCGAACAGCTGAAAAACTACCTCGACTTCTACGAAGCATACACGGACTTCGAGTTCGAAGACGCCCAAAAAGCGTATGACAAGATGATGGAGACCTACAAGAAGGAAGATGCAAAGACCGATCATACTCTCAACGCAAACCGCGCAGGAGGGCTCGATTACCCGAAGTATTACATCAAGCCGTTTGTCACGGAATCTGTCAAATATTCTTCCGGACCTTACAAGATCATAGAGAAAGTACCTGAAAGGATGAAGTTCGTATATGACATGGACGATATAGGTGAAAAACTTGCATATATTTCGCCGCTTCTTATTGACGACGAATATCCAGAACTTTCCACATACAAGAGCACGCTGAGCCGTCAGGGCGGAATCGGCTTCAAGAAAAGCGGATCTTCGATCTGGTACAGGTCAAGAGTCGCCCTTCCTAAGCTCAAACTTGCCAAGGACGAGGGCATTGGGATTTTCCTCGGCGGATTCGACAACAACGTGACCGTTTACATTAACGGGGTCAAGGCAGGAAGCGCAAAGGGATTCCTCAATCCCGCAGTTTTCGATGTCACCGATCTTCTTGACAAGACAGGAAAAGAAAATTCCGTCGTAATCAAAGTGACAAGGACAGGGAATTCCGAAGCCGCAACAGGCGGCCTGATATATCCGTCATTCTTCTTCCAGGGGCCCAGACTGCCTGCGGACGAGAAGAATCCAAAGCCAGAGGAGTTCAAAATAATGCTCCCCGGAGCCGCAGGAAACTAAAACAACCGATGGGCCAGATTTTTGATCGGAGATCACTTTCATCCGCTCCTGTTTATCATGATCCGGCCTCTAACATCCTGATGCAAAGAATATAGGAAGTACTTTCATGAAAAAAGCATGTAGCATGATTCTCCTTGCAGGTTCCGTTCTATTCATTTCGCTCCCTCTATGGGCGCAGGACGAAATAGAGCCTGTTCAAACCATAAAATATCCGCATGGCATGCCCAGCGGCATCACGGTGAAAGATGGCTTTGCTTATGTCGTGAATGGCTGGTCACGGGGAAGCGCAGTGCTTGTCTTTGACATTCGCAAAGCGGAACAGCCCATTTACTCGGAGGGCGTGGCCATTGCTGGTTACCCAAAAGACTTATTGATCCAAGGAGATTTCGCATATCTTCCTTCAGGATTTGGCGTGATCGTGCTGAAAGGCATGAAGAATGGCAAGCCGCAGTTTCTAAGAAACATGCTCCTCGATTTCTCTTCGCAGAATACAACGGCTCAGCGTGCAGCCATAGCAGGAGGCATCCTATGGATTGGCGGCAAGCATAACTGGAGGGCAATGGATATAAGCAGCCCCACCGAACCAGTGCCGGTTCTGGATAAAACAGGCCTCGATCCTGCAGAAAACCTAGTTGGCGATGGAGACATGCTGTATTCCTGGAAGGGCAAGGAAATAAAAATATACCAGGTTAAAAATGGCTTACCGCTAACAGTTGGGAAGTTTGAGGCAAAAGCTCCAGTGGGTCAGCTCCTGGTTTCAGACAAAACCCTTTTCGCAAACACAAATAACAAGGAATTCAGTTCTTATGATATCTCAGACCTATCGACTGTGCAAGTTAAAGCTTCGCTGAAGGGGGTAATAAGCGCAAGGTTTAGCCAAGGAAAACTCGTGCTATTGCTCGAAAAAAGCAGGATTGCACTCATAGAGGATAATCTCTCAGAACTCAAGGTTGCCAAGGAATTTGAATTGCCCGAATGCCCGCCGTTCAGGGCCTTCGATCTTTGGGGGAACACATTCTGCGCAATTTCCGGCTCGGATCTCATGATTTTCAATTTGGGAGAGACCCCGCTTAGGCAAGTGGCATCAATCCCGATTCTCAACAATGAGGGATTCATTGCAGTCCTGGGCAATATTCTTTACGCCTCTGTCATTTCAGGAAAGAATATCCATCTCCTGGCATTTGACTCATCACGCCCCAGAAAAGATTCATGTTATGATGCTGTGATAAGTTATCCTTCCCCAGAGAAGACCTTCATTTATTACAACATCACAATGAGCACCCAAGTAAAACAGATTGGGCAATATCTGATAGCAGGCGGAGGCTTGATTGACATAAAAAATCCGCTCAAGCCCGAATTTGTACGGACTATAGGCGCACCAGCATCGGCAATTAAAGTCGAAGCTCAAAAGGCATTCATGGCACAGGGTTCAAAACTGACGATTGAGGATGTCTCAAAGCTTCCCGAAAGCACGACGTTAGGCGTTTACAAACCGGAAGACAAAGACAAGAAAACTCTCATAATTGATGTGGAGACAGACGGGCAGTTCGCCTACATAATCAACGGATCAAAAATAGAGGTGCTCGTCGTCAGGAACCCCGGCAAGATAGAGATTGCTGCGCAAATGGAGCTTTTTCGCGCATGCGGACTTTTGCGGCTCGGGAAATATCTCTATGTCCCGGCGGCGGCAGCAAGCCCGGAGAAGACGCTCGCGGTCATTGACGTCTCAAATCCAAGCAAGCCTGTTCTGGTGAAAAAACTTGATGGAATTATAAGCGAAGGCTCAAATACAATCATTTCACATAATGGGAAAATATTCCTTACAGATGGCAACATCATTAAAGAGCTTGATCCTGCCAAACCTCTTGATTTAAAACTGAAGGCCATTTATTCGGGAGCCGCTTTAGGCAGTCCGGAAGCAATAGGCGGATATACCTCAATTTTTGCCGAGGGAGACAAGCTCTACGGGAAAAGATATTCCAGGATCGACACCTGGAAAATTAAAGAATAAATCATACAATCACAGAGGAGACCTCAAGATGTTTTTGCGAAATGCCAGCTTATTTTTTCTCACATTTTTGGCCTCGTTTTGTATCGGGGCGCAGGAAGATGATTACGGACAGAAAGGTGATGTGTATTTGAATGGCTGCGGAATGGCCCTAACTGGGAACATTCTCTACATGAGTTCCGGCTCGGCGTCATTCTCAAAATCAAAGGCTCTTGTTGCGGTGGATATCTCAAAAGCAACGGAGCCAAAGCTTCTTTGCTCGCTTCCCTTAAAAGGCTTTCCGCAGGATATCGCAATATCGGGGAAAAATGTCCTGATCGTTGACGGTCTCAGATTGTCAGTTATTGATGCAGGAAATCCGTCTGAACTCAAGCTTCTCTCTGAGCTTCTTTTGGATGAATCACCCATGAAAGGCCCTCAGGGAGTGGCAGTACAAGGAAATTACGCATTTTTGGCATGCCGGACGGCAGGCCTTAAGGTTGTAGACATATCAAATGCGACATCACCCAAAACAGTCGGATCATGCCAAACTACGGGCTTCGCAAGAGGAGTGGCTCTGAAGGAGCATTTTGCCTACATGGCAGATGACACAAAAGGCATCACAGTGATTGATATTGCCAATCCGAGCAAGCCTGTCAAAACAAGGACATATCCCATCGACTGCGGCACGGCGGCAAAACTCAGAATCAACGAGAACATTCTTTTCTTAGCAAATGGCTTCACCCCGCTTGAATCTTACTCCATGTCCGATGGAGGAAAACTCGAGCATATTGGTGCATTGCGGGCTTTAAGGAATATGCAATACTATGGCACATATTGCTATGACTTGGCATTGGACGGGGCAAATCCCGCAAAATATGCATACCTTGCGGCAGGAGAGAGCGGAGTTGTCAGTGTTGATATATCCGACCCTAAAAAACCGCGTCTTCTGGGAAATTGCAAGGAGATTCTCTACACAGGAATCAAAACGCTGGTACTAAATGGGACTCTGGTATATGCAAGCGACGAAGGCAACCGCCTCATAATTCTCAACGTCTCAAACCCAGAAAATCCAAAGCTCATTGGAGAACCGTTAATACTTTCAAAATAAGCGAGAAGCTCCGGAGGCTCAACGCACTGGATCAGATACATGTACATGAGTTTTCTCCCGTAAAGCGGCTCCCCAGGCGCTAAGAAAAACAAGACTTTTGTCCAAATTTTTCAATAAGCCTAGATTTTGATGGGCTAATTTGAGTTCATCTTTCCAGTGCTTCCCTTCCTCGCTGGGATCAGCCTAAGCTTCGCGTTTTATACATTAATACGCGCATTACGCGCACGTAGTTGATTTCACCTCATTGAGCCCGTATATTACCTCTTGTGTTTTTACGTCAATTTGCCGCCTTGCCGAATTTGACGGGGCGGAGCTTGCAAAAATTCTGAAAGAGGGGAACCGTGTATAAAAACAAGAGCATTGGCGTAGTCGTACCCTGCTACTGCGAAGAAAAGCAGATTGGCGGTGTCATTGAAACGATGCCTGATTTCGTCGACAAGATAGTCATCGTCGATGACAAGAGTCCTGATGGCACTGTCGCTGTTGTCGAGTCATACATAGAAAAGCAGCCTGGCAGAATCATCCTCATACGCCACATAAGGAACAAGGGGGTCGGAGGCGCAATATCCTCCGGCTACATCTGGTGCCGCGACAACGAGATGGATGTTGCTGTAGTCATGGCTGGCGATGGACAGATGGATCCGCTCGACCTTCCAAGTCTGCTCGACCCTGTCGTCGAGGACAAGACTGACTATTCCAAAGGAAACCGGCTCATCACAGGCGAAGCCTGGAAAAAAATCCCCAAGATTCGCTACTTCGGCAACATGAGCCTCACGCTGATGACCAAGGTCGCCAGCGGGTACTGGCACGTGACAGACTCACAAACCGGCTACACCGCACTCAACAAAAAAGCTCTCAAGCTGCTGCCACTGGGGGACATCTTCTCCGGCTACGGAATGCCAAATGACTTCCTAGTTACACTCAACATCTACGACATGCGCGTGATGGACGTGCCAATCACTCCGCTCTACGGCGTGGGCGAACAAAGCAAAATGGTGATCCATCGGACTGTGATCTCTCTCTTCAGGCTCATGATCCAGCTCTTCCTGAAGCGAATGCTGAAAAAATATGTCATCCGCGACTTCCATCCCCTGATCTTCTTCTACGCGACCGGCTTCTTCCTTAGCATACTGTCACTGCCGTTTGCGGCAAGGCTCTTCTATATCCTGATACTAACCGGGAACATCAACGTTATCAACGCGATGGCGACTGGGTTCACGGCGATCATGGGCCTGCAGTTTCTCTTCTTTGCGATGTGGTTCGACATGGACTACAACCGCGAACTAAATCCTCACAGATAAATTCTACTTCAACCCAATTTTCAATTCGGAGATTCCTCAAATGAATTTAAAGGGGAAAAGAATCCTCGTCATCGGCGGCGCCGGACTAATAGGCTCACATGTTGTTGACGAACTGCTCAAAACAGAAGCAAAAGAGATCATTGTCTATGATAATTTCTGCCGGGGAACAAAGGAAAATCTTGCCAGCGGCCTAAAGGATCCCAGAGTATCCGTTTTCCCCATAGGCGGAGACATCCTCCAAACGGATATTCTCACCAAGGCAATGGAAGGCGTCGACGGCGTCTTCCACCTGGCGGCCTTGTGGCTTTTGCAGTGCCACGAATATCCACGCGCCGCCTTCGATGTGAACATCCGAGGCACCTTCAATGTGATAGAAGCCGCCATCGCAAACAAAGTCAAAAGGGTCGTCTACTCATCAAGTGCGTCGGTTTATGGCAACGCACTTGAGCTGCCCATGACAGAGGAGCACCCATACAACAACGAAACCTTCTATGGAGCTACAAAGATTGCCGGTGAGCACATGTTCAAATCGCTCGGAGCAAGATACGGACTGAACTGGGTTGGGCTCCGCTATATGAACGTGTACGGGCCGCGCCAGGATTACAAGGGCGCCTACATCGCGGTAATGCACAAAATTCTGGACAGGCTTGAAAACGGGATGCGCCCACAGATTTATGGCGACGGTTCGCAGCAATATGACTTCATCCACGTCAGGGACGTTGCGCGCGCGAACATTTGCGCGATGAGCTCCGAGGCTTCAGGCAAAAACTACAATGTCGGCAGGGGCCTGGGCACCTCGATAAAGGAACTGACCGAACTGCTGATACGGCTTTCATGCTCAAAACTGGAGCCGGAATACCTGCCGTCCGGGCTGACCTTCGTAACCAATAGAATCGGATGCCCCAAGCTTGCAGAGCGCGATCTCGGCTTCAAATGGACAATCGACCTTGAGGAAGGAATGAAAACCCTTATCCGCTGGCGCAAAGAGCAAGTCTCCGGGAAGGCGAACTAGGATGGCATTCAGGATTCCACTCATCAAGCCATATATCCCGGAGGAGTCAAAAACCCTCCTCATGAAAACCATCGACAGCGGCTTTCTTACAGAGGGACAGGTGACAAGGGACTTCGAAGCTGCATGCCGTGATTTCATCGGCTGCAAGCATGCGCTCGCAGTAAGTTCCTGCACAACCGGACTTGAGCTTGCCCTGCGCTGCCTGGGGATAGGGCCAGGAGATGAGGTCGCCGTCCCGGACTACACCTATCCGGCAACCGCTGATGCCGTTGCCATCTGCGGAGCAAAGGCACTCCTTGTAGACGTGTCCCCCGAAACACTTCTGATCGACTATGACAAGCTTGAAAAGGCTATGAATCCGCGCGTCAAGGCGATCATGCCGGTCTCCCAGTTTGGCAACCCGCTCGACCACGAAAGACTGGCCCTGACAAAGAAAAAATGGGGGGTAAAAATCATCGAGGACGCCGCGTGCGCTTTCGGTTCCGGGTTCAAGGGGATCAAAACCGGAAATATCGCAGACATAAGCGTCTTCAGTTTCCACCCGCGCAAATTCATCACCTCAGGAGAAGGCGGGCTCGTAACGACAAACGACGCTGAAATGGCGTCATGGATGGATTCCTACAAGCACTTCGGTCTTCGCTCCGGACCGACAGGCCGCGAGGCTGCCAGCTTTGCGATGCTGGGTACAAACTACAAGATGTCAAATCTTTTGTCTGCGCTGGCGCTGCCTCAGCTCAGAATGGTCGACAGACTTATGGAAAAGCGACAGCACCTAGTAAACCGTTACAGTTCCCGGCTGCTCGGCAAGCCTGGCATTCTCGGCCTGCAAAAAACCGGCGCAGGAGGAAAGCATTCGTATCAAACCTTCGGGGTTTTTGTGGAAAATGCCCTCAAAACAATAAACGCATTGCGCTCACAGGGGATAGAAGCCCAAATCGGCACCTACTGCCTTCATGCGCAAACCGCCTTTGGAGATGCAAGCGTATTCCCTCGCGCCGGAGAAATGAGCGGAAGCAAATGGGCCTACGCACACTTTTTGGCCTTGCCCCTATACCATGAAATGACTGAAACAGAGCAGGACGAAGTGATCACAGCGCTGCTCGCAAACTCTGGTAACTGACCCATGTGCGGAATAAGCGGCGTATTCAATTTTAATTCTGTTCCGGTTGAAAAGAGCGTTGTCGCTGGGATGACGTCCGCACTGGCTCACAGGGGGCCGGACGGCGAAGGGATATTTGTAGAGGGGCCTGCGGGGCTTGGCCACAGAAGACTGGCCATCATTGACCTTTCGCCCAAGGCCGCCCAGCCGATGAGCAGCTCAGATGGAAGCCTCGTAATCTCCTATAACGGGGAAGTTTACAATTACCGCGAACTGCGGCGCGAACTGGAGCAAGAAGGCTGCCAGTTCAGTTCCCAAAGCGACACAGAAGTCGTACTGAACGCCTACGCTAGATGGGGCGCAAGCGCAGTCCGGCGGTTAAACGGCATGTTCGCTTTCTGCATTTACAATACGAGGACAAAAAAACTTTTCATCGCGCGGGACAGGTATGGAATCAAGCCCCTTTACTACTGCTTTGTCGAAGGTGCGC
>Ga0154565_1167_pt1 | contig 11734 bp, 14 predicted proteins | sample RifGroF2_FD_105708 | JGI IMG/M metagenome (GOLD analysis project Ga0154565, IMG submission 105708) | Lentisphaerae bacterium GWF2_52_8 | reverse complement strand
GAAGGGTGCCTTGACGGTATCTATTAGGGTTATTTTGTCGGCAAGGATGAGGAAGGCATTATAGGTGCTGCCTTTCTTTGTGGCATAGCCATGGAAATCGCGAAGTGTCCAGTCGATTGCCCCGACCCAGTAAACCCTGTCGCTTACCCTGACCGCTTTCATGAACTGTTTCATAATGCCTGTTTGCAGCTCCCTGTTTTTTCCATAATATGCGACAAGAAGACAAGGCTCTCAAGTCTTCGGTAAACTATATATATTGTTGTAATTGCGCAGGCCGGTCTCCCGGCCTGCTCATGTTTCTGCTCAGGGATTGAACTTGACGGTAGTCGAGCCTGTAGGCATCATGAAGACTCGGGTGCCAAGCTCACGGTCGATCATGAAGAGCCCCTCGGTGGAGGTCTTGATCTGCTTGAGGCTCTGGATGATCTCAAGCGCGTTTGCCTCCTCCTCGACCTGCTCGTTCACGAACCACTGCAGGAAGCTTGCTGACGCGTGATCCTTGTCCAGGACGGCCTGGTTGACAAGGTCATTGATGCGGCCTGTCACGATGGTTTCGTGGTGGTAGGCGTCCTCGAAGGCGGCAAGCGGAGTCTTCCATTCGTTTTTCGGCGCCGCGATGGACTCAAGAATGACTTTGCCGCCGCGCGCGACCACGAACTCGTAGAACTTCATTGCATGCACCGATTCCTCTTGTGTCTGCACCCGCATCCAGTTCGCGAAACCCTTGAGGTTCACGTTCAGGAAGTGCGCGGACATCGAGAGATAGAGGTACGCGGAATAAAGTTCAAAATTTATCTGGCTGTTTATGGCTTTTTCAAGTTTTTTGCTAAGCATGGCTTACCCCTTCCAAAGACCGTGTTTGTTGCAATAGATGCGGAGCACGAGGCCCGCCTGTTTCTTCAGGTAGAATTCAGCCTCGGGCTGCTCGCCGGGCTTCATGTACCTGCGATTGACGTAGGGGCCATTGACCACCTCGATCCATTCAATGTAGTGGTCCTGTTCCATTGGGTGCGGAACGGCGCCCACCTTGACCTTTACTCCGGCGCTGCCCTCTTCAAGGACCGGGACATGCTTTTCCTTGCCGGTGTCGGCGGTCTTCTCGTCCATCTTCTTCATTGGCTCGCCACAGCAGCTCAGGTTGCAGCACTCGCCTGCGGCGTTGAGGACTTCCAGCGTGAGCTGGTTATTCCCGCACATGTAAACTTCGCTTCTTTTTGTCATTTTGAATTCTCCTTGATCTTGGTTTTTTTACCGGCAATCCCCCCTTGGAATCGCGCAGGCAGCTTTATCTTAGAACTCTTCCGAAAGAACTATGAAATATTCCGATGGATGCTGGCAGGCCGGACATTTTTTAGGCGGAGTTTTGCCTTCGTGCACGTAGCCGCATTTGCTGCAGGTCCACTTGACGTTTTCCTTGCGTTCAAGCACGCTGCCTTCCTTGACATTCTTGAGAAGGGCGAGGTAGCGCTCCTCATGGTGCTTTTCCGCCACGGATACCATCCTGAAAGTGAGCGCCACATCCCTGAATCCTTCCTCTTCCGCGATCTTTGCAAATCCAGGATAGAGGTCCGACCACTCATGGTGTTCTCCCCCTGCGGCTTCCCTGAGGTTCTCGGCTGTGGAAGCGATGATTCCCGCAGGATAGGAAGCGGTGATTTCGACCATGCCCCCCTCAAGGTATTTGAAGAAATTCTTTGCGTGAATGCGCTCCTGTTCGGCTGTGGCTTCGAAGATGTCGCCGATCTGCAAAAAACTTTCCTTGCGGGCCTGCGAAGCGAAGTAGCTGTAGCGGTTGCGCGCTTGAGCTTCCCCTGCAAAGGCGGCCAAAAGGTTTTTTTCTGTTTTGCTTCCTTTAATGCTAGCCATTTTTTTCACCCTCCAGTTCTTGTTTCCCATTGTCTTCTTGGATTTTCTCTATTGCACATTTTTTGCACAATCCCGTAAATTCTATGGCGCAACCTCTGATGAGCTCACCATCTATCAGGGTTCCCAATATTCCATCAAGCTCTGAGAGCTTGGGTAGGTGCAAATCCTCGACCGCATCGCAATCCAAACAGCGAAGATGGTGATGCCAGCCGGCACGACCATCGAAACGCTTTTGTTTGCCGGTCATTTCAATTTTTGCAACTTCGCCTGCTGTCGACAGCATCTCAAGGTTGCGGTACACCGTGCCCAGGCTGATCTTTGGCAGCCTTTTCCGGACCATCATGTAGAGTTCGTCGGCAGTCGGATGGGTATCCACCTTCCGCAACTCTTCCAGCAGCACTCGCCGCTGACTGGTATTGTTCAATTTCATGTGAGTTCAGCACCCCCTGTGCGTTATTAGTAACAATTATCATTATTTTTAAAAAATCAAGTTATTTTAGGATAATTCCATGGTTTATTTTACATTTTTTAAGAATTTAAACTCTTTAGATAGTCTATCCATGCGTTCATGCCTTCGCCGGTTTTGGCGCTTAACTCAAAGATGAAAGCGCCTGGGTGAACGCTTCGGATATGCTCCCGGCATTTTGCCGCTTCCCAGTCGAGATGAGGAGCCAGGTCGGTTTTTGTAATAAGCACCACGGCGGCCTCCGAAAAGAGCACGGGATATTTTACGGGTTTGTCTTCTCCCTCGGGCGTCGAGAGCAGCGCGATCTTGCAGTGTTCGCCAAGATCAAAGGCGGCGGGGCATACCAGGTTCCCCACATTCTCAATGAAAAGCAGTTTTATCCCGGGAGTGACAATCTCAGGAAGCACTTTTGCTATGTGTTCGGCTGAGAGATGGCAGGAGCTGTAGGTTTCGATCTGTTTCACAGGGGCTCCGCGTCCGCTCAGACGTCGCGCATCGTTGTCTGTCCGCTGATCCCCCACGATCACGGCGCAGGGCAAATTGTCTTTCAGGAGTTCGAGGGTCTTTTCGAGGAGGGCCGTCTTGCCAGAGCCTGGCGAGGAGATAAGGTTGAGCGCAATCACTCCCCGCTCTGCAAGCCACTTGCGGTTCTGCCCGGCTATCTCATCATTTGCTGCCAGCACCTTGGAGGCCACGGAAACCGTGCGGGATTCCTCGTTATGGTGTGAGTGTTCGTGCTTGTGCTCATGGTCATGATCATCGTCATGTGAATGCCAGTGGCCGTCATGCTGGTGCATGTGGTTTTTCTTGCCGCCATGCGCCGCATCTTTCCTGTGTTTGTCTTTGGGCTCGCCGCAACCGCAGTCCTTGCACATGACTATTCTATCTCCATTGATTTGAACAAAAATTCCTTGCCGCCCACGATCTTTACTTCGCTTCCTCCGCAGTGCCCGCAATTGATAAGGGGCAGTTTCGCCCCTGACTCCTTTTGACAGGCACTGCAAAATATTTTTACGGGCATCTTTTCAATTGTCAAACTTGCGCCTTTGGCGAGACTGTCCTCGCAGAGCGCATTAAATGCAAACTCAAAGGGTTCCTGCTCGACTCCAGCCAGCGGCCCGAGTTGCACAGTAACGCTCAAAACACGCTTTGCCTTTTCCCTTCGCAGAATCTTTTCTACCTGCAGGAGCAGTGATTCCGCGAGCGATAATTCGTGCATGATTCAGCAAATCCTCGGTAAAAGCTCGCCACTGGGCATGTCGACGATGCGCCTGCCTCCCGCCACTGTTGCCAATAAAACGCGTCGGACTCCCTCTTCAGCATGTCCGATAATGGCCGCACCCGCCGCTTCTGGAAGGCCGCGCCATGCCTCCAATATCTTTTCCGCCGCATCGGCTGCGCAAATCATAAGGAGCCGCCCTTCGCTGGGCGAACTCAAAAGTTCAAGGCCGAGCATTTCCGCGAGCGCCTTCGCCGCGGGCTCATAAGGAATCTTGGCTTCCTCAAGGACGAGCTGGCAGGGTGCTGTGGCAACGGCCTCATTCAGTGAGGCTGCCGCTCCGCCACGGGTTGGGTCTCGCATGAAGCGTACAGAAGCAGCCCAGGGCTGCGCGGCTGCCACGAGGCGATGGACACTCCCAGTGTCGCTTAAGGGGCCTTTTTTGATGGACTTGGGTTCGCGTGCCGCGAGGATCGCCATTCCATGACTGCCCAAAGGGCCGCTTGCGATAATAAGGTCGCCGGGGCGTATTTTTGCCGGGGAAAGTTCGAAGCCGGGAAGGGCCTCGGCTATTCCGGAACTGTTTATGTAAAGGGAGTCGCACTGTCCGCGTCCTACAACCTTTGTATCCCCGGTCACCACCTTGACTCCGCAGCTTTCGGCTGCCTCCTTGACTGAGTCGAGCACCTGCCGTAGCGTGTCCAAGGGCAAGCCTTCTTCAAGGATAAGCGAAAGGGAAAGCCAGAGGGGGCGCCCTCCTGATACAGAAAGATCATTAAGCGTGCCGTGTACCGCCAGATGGCCGATGTTACCTCCTGGAAAAGACCAGGGGCTTACCACAAAACTGTCTGTGGAAAAAAGGATCCTGGAAGAGGAGGGCACAGGAAGATTTGCCGCATCAGGAAGTCCCTGCAGCGGCCCCTTGCCGAAGCGTGGAAGTATTTCCGCCTCGATCAGCTCTGCGGACAAACGTCCGCCGCCGCCGTGGGCTATTTGAATAGTCCCGCTCATCAAAACCCCTCTTGGACCATTATTTTCTGTCTGCAATATGGTACATTCGAAATATCCTTGGTTTTTATTCAAAAGCAAATCTTTTTTTTGCTCAAATCAATCTCATCTCCCAAAAGATATTGAAAGCAACAAATAAAAAATAGCTTTATTTCTGCGAGATCTAAAAATCAACACTTTATGCTGAATGAATTGGTCTGCTTGTTATGTCTTATCGCGAGGCTGTATTCCAAGCGAAATTCACTACGACCTCCTTAAAAAACAGCTCCTCTCATGCTAAATTCCGTCATGGACTTAAGAGTTCAATACTGCTTGGTTACAGTGCTTTATTGAACTTAAAACACTAGTTATTGCAAGGAATTAGGCTTATGAGTGTTATGAACTTGCGCCCGCATCATGTTCTTGACATCGTTACTAAGTACGGAAATGGCGTGGAATTCAAGCCGCATCCATACGGCCATGCCGAAGATACTGTGGCACAAGCAATAATATCAGATATGGAATTGAAGCTTGAGTTCATTGTTGGTGCCGATGAAATTTGTTATCCATGCAAACACTTGGGTGCTGATGGCCTGTGTGATGACGTATTATCTCAACTTGATCCGCCTATCTCAAAACAGGAATACAACGATGCCCTTGACTGCCGATTATTTGCCTACCTTGGCCTTGTCCCGAAGGAGACCATGACAATCCGGCAGTACCTGGAGATTGTCAACAAAAAACTGCCAGGCATCGAAGAAATTTGCACTCATCCCAAGCAGGATCCGAAACAACGTCTGGAAGGCCTCATTCGAGGCTTAGTCAAACTTGGCATCAGATAAGCATCCATGATGTTTTTCTGACTGGAAAACACAGATTTCCGGTGCTATTAGGTTTCCCCCTGTAACCTTATTTTCTTATAGAAAGGCTGACAAATGATTTCTTCCGCCGAACTCGCCTCCCTGGAGGCCAAGCTCTGTGATTTCAATGCCTCAAACAGGAAATTGGCCTTAAAGGAATTCCATGCGCAGTTTTCTTCCGGCAAGCTGGAGGCCAAGCCTGCGACTCAAGAACACAACATGCATTGCCACAGCTTCTTTTCCTATAATGGCTATGGTTTTTCCCCAAGCAGGATCGCTTGCTGGGCTCGTCGTGAGGGCCTGTTTGCGGCAGGGCTTGTGGATTTCGACGTCCTCGACGGAGTGGACGAATTCATTGCGGCTGCAAAGATTCTCGACCTTCGCTTTTCCTGCGGAATCGAAACCCGTGTCTTCATCCCCGAACTTGCCGCTCATGAAATCAACTCCCCTGGCGAACCGGGTATTGCCTACCATACGGGTGTCGGTTTTTCGAGCTCGGCGATTCCGGAACAGGAGCGCAAGTTCCTCGGCGGACTGAAAAACAACGCCGCTGCCCGTACTCGTTTTATCGTGGATCGCGTAAACCCTTTCCTTGCCCCTGCCTCAATTGATTTTGAGCGCGAAGTCTTGAGCCTGACTCCGTCAGGCAACGCCACCGAGCGGCATGTCTGCGCCGCCTACGAAAAAAAGGCCGCAGCGCTCTTTCCAGAACTTTCAAAACGCGCGGCATTCTGGGCGGAAAAACTCGGACTCACTGCGCTTGACGCCGAAAAGACAGTCAAAGATTCTGTCAAGCTTCAGGGGCTTATCCGCGCAAAGACCATGAAGTCCGGCGGTCCCGGCTATGTCAAGGCCGACCCCAAGTCCTTTCCGGCCCTTCTTGATTTCAATGCCTTTGTCCGCAAGTCCGGCGCAATCCCCACCATTGCCTGGCTGAATGGCGAGTCCTCCGGCGAGGCCGACATTAAGCGTCTTTTCGAAATACACGAGGCCGCAGGCGCTGCCGCCATCAATATCATCCCGGACCGCAACTGGGACTTCCCCGATCCCGCCGTCCGCGACAAGAAGGTTCGCGAACTCCACCGGATAATCAATGCCGCAAAGGAACGCTCCCTGCCCATTATAGTTGGCACCGAAATGAACGCACCCGGACAGAAGTTCATAGATGGCTTTTCGGCGGAACCTCTCATGCCATTCTTGAACGATTTTATTGATGGCGCGGCTATCATGTTTGCCCATACCTTGCTTGAACCTATGGGGCTCGGTTATCTCAGCGACTGGGCTGCCGCAGAGTTTTCCAGCCGTCCGGCAAAAAACAAATTCTTCGCCGCCTTTGGCCGCAATACGACACCTGTGGGGTTCTCTCAGAAGAGGCTGGAGATCACAAAAGAATCGCTTCATCGCCAGGCCATCGCCATGGCCTGAGGGCTGTGAGCTGAGTTCCATCTTTCTTGACGGACATCTGCTTTTGCTTATATTAGAGACTAGGCAATATCAAAAACCCGGAAGGAGCTTTATTATCATGAAATGCCCAAAATGCGAGAAAGAATTAGCAAGAAAGAAAATTGACGGCATAGAATTGGAAAAATGTCCAGGCTGTTCTGGAATCTGGTTTGATTTTGATGAGCTTGAAGAGCTCATGAAGAAGGAATTCCAAGAGTCTTTGGCAGCTAAGGATTCCACGCAAAAATCTCTTGACAATGTTTCTGGCATCTGCCCTCGTTGCGGCGGCAACGGCAAATTGATACCCGTGTATGACCGGATCAATAACATACACATAGATTCATGCAAGGTCTGCTACGGGAAGTGGCTTGATGGCAGCGAATATGAAAACCTCAAAAACAAGTCTCTTATAGAGATCATCAGAAGCATTTTCTGATAAATTATACCGAGTTGCGATCAAAAAGATAGTAACGTCAGGATTTCGCCCTTTGGGCGAGCAGCACTTTCGCCGCTGCACCACGACTGGCGTGCCGCCAGCGTCAGGCACTTCGCTCTGCTCAGAAAAATGTTTATTTTTGCAAGGGGACCCCGGACGGTTCCGGGTTCCCCTCTGCACTCCTCCTCCTGAACCCAATACTAGCCCTTTGATTGCACTCTAAATTTATACTGGCTGCTCTTTTTCAAATCTTATGTTTTTGTGGATATCAGTTTTTTGGCGATGCGAGCGGGATTTCGGCCCAGGGGCGTTTGTAGAGGGAAGAGCTGGACTGGAAAAGGTTGTATTTGACGATGTGGCAGAAGGCGGCGATGCCGTCTTTCCAGGTGATTTTCTTTCCTTCGTTGTACTTCCTGGGATTATAAGAAATGGGTATTTCATAGATTGAGAGGACGCGCGCGCGCGCCACTTTTGCGGTGATTTCCACCTCGATCCCGAAGCGTTTCGACTCCAGATTGATATTTTGAACGACCTCGCGACGGAAGGCCTTGTAACAGGTTTCCATGTCGGTGAGGTGGATGTCGGAAAAGCAGTTTGAGGCGAACGTCAACACTTTGTTTCCCATCTCGTGGCGGAAGTAGCGGACGGGGCCGGGCGTGCCCATGAAGCGCGAACCGTACACGACATCGGCCTTGCCGCTAAGAAGGGGCTCCAGCAATATGGGGTAATCGGAGGGGGAGTATTCGAAATCTGCGTCCTGGATTATGACGAATGGTTTCGTCGCCTCGCCTATCCCTCGTATCACTGCCGCCCCCTTGCCCTGATTGACGTTTTGCGAGAGGAGCTTGATGCGCGGATTTGAACGGAAGGCTTCAAGGCGCTCGCGGGTGTTGTCGCGGGAGGCGTCGTCAATCACTATGATCTCTCCCGCCTCGGGGCGGGCGAGCACCTTTTCAAGAATGCCGGCAATGGTGTTCTCCTCATTAAAGACCGGCATTATCACGCTGAAGACGGCATCGCTTTGGGACATTGAAACCCCCGTGTGATTTTAGTTTTGGCCAAGCTCGGCGGAACGCTGCGCAGCGGCGAGCACGGCTTCGGCCACGAGGCCGCGGAAGGACCCTTTTTCGAGGACGGCGACGCCTTTTGCGGTGGTTCCGCCAGGTGAGATCACCTGGTCGCGCAGGACGGTGGGGTGGGTGCCGCTCTGCTGGACAAGCCTTGCCGCGCCAAGTACTGTCTGTGTGGCGAGATGCATTGCCTTGTCGCGGGGGAGCCCTGCTGCCACTCCACCATCGGCGAGTCCCTGGATGAAATCGAAGACATAGGCCGGACCGCTGCCGCTGAGCCCCGTTACCGCATCCATCAGATGTTCGGGCACGAGAAGCGCCGCCCCGACCGCCTCAAATATTAGTTCGCAGTGGCGCAGGTCTTCGGAAGAAACGTAGGGAGACGGCGTATAGGCTGAGATTCCTGCGCCGACAAGTGCGGGCGTGTTGGGCATCACGCGGATGACCCTCTCGACACCGCTGAGTTCGGTCAGGGTTTTGAGTTTGACGCCTGCGACGATTGAGATGAGCAGCTTATCTTTCAGGAGGGGAGCGCAAGCTGCCAGCGCCTCGTGGATATGCTGAGGCTTGACGGAGAGGATCACGATTCGGGCGTTCGAGAGCGCCTCAGCCTGTTTTTTCGAGCCATGCCCGCCCGTGGCCTCGTGGAAGTGTGCGAGCGCCGTGTCGGAAACCTCGTAGGCGCGCAATGACGCTTGGGGAAATCCTTCCCTGAGTAATCCGCAGGCTATGGCGGTGGCCATTTTCCCTGCCCCAATGAAGGCTATGTCGCCTATCGAGTTAATGCTTGAACCAGAATTCTGCTTGTCCATCGCTGCGCTCCAATTCTTCATCCCGGCCTTTGTGCCGCTCCCTAAATATAGCTCCCTGTCTCACTTAATGAAAATAAAATATGATATAATGGCGATTCCGAGGATGATTCTGTAATACCCAAAGGGCTTGAAATCATTTTTGGTGATGAACTTCATGAAGACCGCGATGACAAGCCATGCGACAAAGAAGGAGACGGCAAAACCAAGCAGGAGCACCTGGATTTCATGGGGCGTAAGCATCCTCTCCGCTTTCAGGAGTGAATAGGCCGAAGCCGCGCACATGGTGGGTATCGCAAGGAAAAAGGAAAATTCAGCGGCCACGAGACGGGAGGCACCCAGGAACATTCCCCCTATGATTGTGGCGGCCGACCTGGAAGTGCCGGGGATCATTGCAAGGCACTGGATCACGCCAATCAGAAAGGCCTGCTTGTAGGAAAGGGCTTCCGTCGAGTTTATTGTGCTTGTCTTTTTGCGGTTCTCAAGGAGTATCAGGATAATTCCGCCCGTTATCAGGGCTATGGCGATGGTGAGGGGATTGAAGAGGTAATGCTTGATGTGTTTGCCTAGCAGTCCGCCTATGATGAGTGCCGGAATCACGCCGATGGCGGCCTTTATCCAAAGGTCGAAAGTCAGGAACTTATCATAGAGGCTTTTGGTTTTCCCGAAAGGCCAGAGCCTTTTCCAGAAATACACCACCACGGAGAGTATTGCGCCGAGCTGTATTACAATGTCGAAGAGTTCCGCGAAGGGGCCGTTGAAATCCACAAATTTGTTTACGATGATCAGGTGTCCGGTTGAGGAGATCGGAAGAAATTCGGTTATGCCCTCGACGATGCCGAGTATTATCGAAATGACAAATTCATTCACGTAGGTTTCAGCCTTTCCTTTTGAGATGTTTTATCCTGCGAAAAACCAGGCTGTGGAATATAGCCGCAGGGACGCTATCTTAACAGGGAATGAAAAAAGAGAATCCTCATAAAAATAGAATTTGCGGGCAACCCTCCGGCACGGCCATGGAAATCTTCTCCGCCGCAGTTTCCGGGCTCGCAGCCTGGGAGTCTGATGGCCTCAGTCTTGACGATGTGCTCGATTTCCGCGCGCCAGCCAAGATACGCCGAAGCATCAGCAGCATACTCTTTGCGTTCTTCCGCAACAAGGCTGCGATAGAGGCGCTGATAGCAGCGCACAGCCGCGAGAACAAGCCCTCCGTGGCTCGCGTGCTGAAAGTGGCCCTTGCCGAAATGCAGTTCCAGACAGGCCTTCCCAGGGAGCTCGCCGCCAGCATTGCCGTTGACTACGCAAAGGCGAAGTTCGGGGTCAGGCCGGCGGGTTTCATCAATGCGGTGCTGCGCCGTGCCGGCACTCTTGAGATGGATAAATTCCTTGCAGGACAAGCGGAGCATGTCCACCTGAATCTGCCTCGGGCCCTTTACGAGAAATGGAGGTCAGCGCATGGTGCGGAAAAGCTGTGCGCCTTGGCTTCTGCGCTGCGGAAAGAGGCTGCCTTGTCGTTTCGTTTCACCGGGGAAACCTGCGCAACAGAGGAGCTATTGGCAAAAATTGAGTCTAAAGAGCTTGTGCTTCCCGAATGGGCGGGCGGCTACAGGTTCTTTAGCACGGCACGCTTCGAACTTCTTGCAGAGTCCGGGCTCTTGAAGGAATCAGGGATTTACATACAGGATCCTTCGACAGTTCTTGCGCCGTCGCTGCTTCCTCTTTCCGGGCATGAGCGGGTGCTTGACCTTTGTGCTGCGCCCGGGGGCAAGGCTGGCTTGTTGGCGGAAAGGCTTCCAAAGGGTTTTCTGGTGGCCGGAGACCGCTCGTGGCAGCGTCAGCGGAGGACTTCTGAGAATCTTTTGCGTTTTTCCGGACGGACTGCGGTACTTGTTTCCTCGGCGTTGGAACCGGCGTACTGCCCGGGGAGTTTTGACGCGGTCCTGCTTGATGTCCCCTGTTCAAACACAGGTGTTGCGAGGAGGCGGCCCGATGCACTCTGGCGCTACACGGAATCCCGCCAGGCTGAACTTGCCGCCCTCCAGAAAAAGATGCTTGAGCAGGCCGCCCCCCTGCTGCGTCCGGGAGGCTCGTTGGTTTACAGCACCTGCAGTATTGAGGAGGAGGAGAATGCCGCGCAGGTTCGCGCTTTCCTTGAGTCCCATCGGGATTTTTCTTTGCTGCGTGAAGAACGGATTCTCCCCTCGGCTTTCCACGACGGCGCCTACGCGGCGCTTCTAATGCTTTCTGCAGAATAAGAGACCCCTTTTTTTGTGGCCTAATTGAGGCTTATAGCGAGTTGCGAGCATAAAGTTAGTGATAAGGATTTTCGCCCTACTGGGAGAACAGCGTTTCGGCGGGGCCGAGCGGCCCTTCAATTACTGTCGCTCAAGTTCTTTTGCGCCAGTCAGAGTCGGCGCAGAAGACGAGGCGTGAAGGGGCTGCGCCTCCGTGGTCAAATTTCTCGGCCCAGCTTCGCCTGCCTTGGGAAACCTGCCTTGGGAAAAAAGAGGAAACATATCCATGTTTGCGGGGGACACCGAATAGTTTCGGTTTTCCCCTGCACCCTACTTCCCTAACC
>Ga0154565_1174_pt1 | contig 11740 bp, 16 predicted proteins | sample RifGroF2_FD_105708 | JGI IMG/M metagenome (GOLD analysis project Ga0154565, IMG submission 105708) | Lentisphaerae bacterium GWF2_52_8 | reverse complement strand
CGAAGTGAAGGCAAAAATCTTCATGTCGGCGGGGCTCATGGACTACATCTGCCCGCCAAGCGGCGTCTATGCCGCCTATAACAATCTCAAGTGCCCCAAGGAGATCATCAACTACCAGTTGCCTCACGGAGGCGCCGGGCCGGAGCCGAAGGAAAAAATCGAAGTTTACCTGAAGGAAGTCAAAGCGGGAAAAGCCCCTTAGGGGATGATTCGTCAGTCTGAATCTGACGGAAGGGCATCTTTCTTTATTTTTCCGCGGAGGATGGCGCTTGGATTCTCGTCAAGGGCTGTGAGAAGCTCCGAAAGAGATGAAAGCGTAGCGTTGAGTCGATGGAGGGTATCGTCGAGAGATTCCCTTGCCGAGACTATGCTTCTCGCGGCATCCCGGACACTTGCGGCGGTATCGCCGGGGCGCGTGGAATCAATGTGTTCCGTGGTTTTTGCGGAAAGGTTTGACAAGGCGCTAAGGTTTTTAGAGATTCCTTCAAAAATATCCTGAAGCCGTTCTTTTGTCACGATGCTGTTGATGCGCTGGGAGCTTTCCTCAACATTGCGCCCGATCTCGTCGACCTTGCTTATGATATTGTTGATGCGGGGATCGTCAATGAGCCTGTTTGTGGCCTTCAGTGCGGCGGAAAGGTCTGCGGCAATGCCCTTGAAGTCAATGCTGCCAAGGCCGGCAAGGGTGTCGCTGACACTTGTTTTCAAATCACTCCACATGGACGCAGTGGAAGGCAGGTAGAAGATATTTTTGAGGGCGCTTCCGGGTATTTTTGGAATCCCGTTGCTCTCATAGTAGTCGATTTCAACATATTTCATGCCTGTGATGCCTGAAAACTCAAGGCGGCAACGCAAACCATTTTTGACCTCCTGCCGGAAAAACCTGTCGAAAAGCTCTTCGGCGGGGATTGCCTCATCGGCATCTCCCGGGCTGAGTTCGATGGAGGTAAGCGGGGTTTCCATCTCAACGCTGATAAGCTTGTCGCCGCCGCGAATCAAGATATTTTTGACCTTGCCTATCGGGACGCCGCGATACTTCACCGGAGAGCCCACCTCAAGTCCCTGCACGGATTCCTTGAAGAGCGTGTAGAAACGCACCTTTTTCTCGAAAAGGCCCGAAAAACCTATAAGGAAAAGAATTGTAAACCCTAGGACAATGCCCGAAAGCACAAACAGCCCGAGTCGATATCTGTTGGCCTCAACCATAAATTAACCCAGCCTCAAACTTTTTTAGGAATTCATTACACTACTGCAATACGCGCCCGGATCAAGTGCTTTGCGGGATTGAGCCGGCAAGACGCAACGATGCGCCCCGGGTCATGAATTCCCGGACCCAAGGGTCAGGGCTCTTGTCGCGCAAATACCGGGGATCCCCCTCTGCGACGATACTTTTCGTCTCCTTGCTCAGCATTATCACGCGGTCTGCGATTGTAAAGATGCTGTCGAGCTCGTGGGTAACCACCATGATTGTAGTGTCGCATTCATCACGAAGGCGGAGGATCAACTCGTCAAGCCGGGCGGAAGTTATCGGATCCAGTCCGGCGGATGGTTCGTCGAAAAAGAGGAGTTTTGGGCTCAGTGCCATGGCCCTTGCAAGCCCGGCGCGTTTCCTCATACCGCCGCTGAGTTCCGCGGGCATGTAATCGCGGAAGCCGTCCATTTGCACAAGGTGGAGCTTTTCGTCGACAACGGCCCTGATCTGCTTTCTCGAAAGGCTTGTGTATTCCTCAAGGGGAAGTGAGACATTTTCCCCAACCGTAAGAGAGCCCCATAGCGCACCGCCCTGGTAGGTTACTCCGAAGCTGCGCATGATCTCTCGCCTCTTGTCGCCTGAGGCTTTGACGATGCTTTCCCCATGTATTATTATGTCGCCCTTTACCGGGCAGTAAAGGCCGGTGATATGCTTGAGGAGTGTGCTTTTGCCGCAGCCCGAACCGCCAAGTACCGCAAAGACTTCATTGGGGTTCACCTTGAAGTTGATATCGTGGAGGATTGGCTCGTGCCCGTAAGAGGCGCTCAGGTCAATCACTTCAATGACAGGATTATTGTCTTCCGGCATCGTGCTCCATCACCTTCCTATTATAACGCCAAAGATCACGGCGAAAATGGCGTCCGCGACGGCAAGGAAGAAAACGCTTGTCACGACAGCGGAAGTAGCGGCGCGCCCGACTCCCTGCGCATCCTTGTCCGATTCGAAGCCTCGCATACAGCCGACCGCAGCAATGATAAACGCATAAACGACACTCTTAATGAGGCCTTCCGCAAAATACATGGGAGTAATCGATATGAGCGTCCGGTTGTAATAGGCGCTCAGGGGCAGTTCCAGCCGAGTATAGCCCACGATAAAGCCACCGACTATCCCGACAAGATCTCCAAAGATTGTGAGAAGTGGAAGCACGGTTACCAGCGCAATTATTTTGGGAATGACCAGGAAGCGGCTTGGCACAAACCCCATGGTAAGCATTGCGTCAATCTCTTCCGAAACCTTCATGGTGCCAATTTCAGCAGCGAAGGCCGAGCCTGCACGCCCGGTAGAGATAACCGCAATCATCAAAGGCCCCATCTCCTTCACGATCAGCACGGCAACAAAGTCCGCAAGGAAAATATCTCCGCCATACTTGTGCAACTGCAAGGCGCCTTGGAAGCCCAGGATAAGCCCCATAAGAAAACAGATCAGTGCACAAATAGGCAGTGCGCCCGAACCGCACATGTCCATGTAATAGAGGGTTTCGCGCCAACGTATCTTGCGTGGATGAAGAACGGCATAGGCAAGTGCTATGGAAAGCTCCCCGACAAAGGAAACCATGCTGGCGACTGCCCGGCCCACACTCCATCCGGCATCGCCAACAATCTCCACATAGCGCGCAACTTTTACTGGCATCAGAACCTCCCACGCAACAGCAATAAACAGTGCGTCAGAAAATCTGACATCATTGGAGGAAAAATCAACCTCTTGATGCGGAGAAGATGCACCATGAAGAAGCAAAGAAGAACAAGGCGCTGCAGTCGTGGCGCAGCTTTAGGCTTGCGCCGATATGAGTTCCTTGTAAGCCTGGAGCAGTTTATTCCGTATCTCCAGCATCATTTTGAAGGAGACATCGGCCTCTTCCATCTTCAGGACAACGTCCTGTATGCTGTTGGTCTCTCCTTTGGCAAGTTGCTGCAGTGAGACATCAGCGTCCTTTTGCGACTGGTCCACCTCGCTGATAAGCTTGGTGAGGACTTTCTTAAAATCCTCGTCCATCCCATCGGGCGCATTGGCGCCCACGCCTGGGATTTCGGGCTTGAACTGTTCGATCTGTTTTAGCATGAGTTCTGGAGAAATGCTGTCTATCATAAGTCACCTGTTTTATTGCCGCCCAAGCGTAATAGTTTTGTCGGCTATATCCCGGCTCTGCTTGATCACAGACAAGTTGGCTTCGTAGGCCCGTGTGGCTGCAATCATGTCAACCATTTCCTCGATGGGTGAGATATTTGGCATCTTGACCATGCCTGTCTTTTGATCCGCAGACGGGTGGTATGGCGCATAAAGCTCCAACGGCTGGCGAGGATCTGCAACAATGTCCTTCATTTTGACGCCGGCCAGATTCTGAATGCCGTCATGCCCAAACTGCTCACTGTACACAGCCTCAAAAACTGGTATCCTGCGGGAATAGACCTGTCCATTTTTGCCGGTCGATTGGACGTTAGCCAAATTGTTTGCTGTGATTTCCATCCTTGCGCGCTCGGCATCGAGCGCACTGGAACTGATTGCCGCCGCCGGAATAAGTTCAATAGCCATAGCCCATTTCCTCCTACTTGGAAGTGATCGCCGATTTGATGATGTTTATTCGTGTGCTAAAGGCGCGGTTCAAGAGACTGTAAAGCACGCCATTTTGCATCATCTCATTCATTTCACGGGGGATAAGCACGTTATTCCCATCGACCTTCGGCTCGTCTTTCGTATCCTTTACCATCTTGCCCCTGACTTTTCCAAGTGCCTGCATATCATCTGCGCCAATGGCGTCCGCAAGCTTCTTTTGGAAATCGATATCCAGGCGAATGTAGCCGGGAGTTTCGGCATTGGCGATATTGTTTGCAATGACGCGCTGCCGTTCCGTCGCAATCTCCATCAGCTTGCTGCTGAGAAGAGTCGTATCATCAAAAAATGGACTGTTGACGGACATTCTTTTTTCTCCTTAGCTTTTATCACCTGCCCATATATTTCGCAGCAAGTGTGCCAGGTAGCTCAACCGGCCCGGAAGCGAAGCATTGCATCGTCAATATTCTCCCATATCCGATAACGCACCGGGTTCTGGGAATTTTCTATAATCACCTGTTGGGCACGCGAGTTCCGCATGTTCACGACAATCGGACTTAAAAGATTAGCGGTTATGTCTTCGACGTTTTTGCGCACAGTGACCAGGCTCAAAATCATTGCGTCTGTCGGTCGCTCCAGTTCCAAAAAGCGAACATTGTCCTCAGGAAGCACAAGGTTATAGTCCGGCTTTATTAAAAAGGTTCCGATAGAGACAAAACAAAGATGCGAACGTTCAAGCGACTGCATGAACATGAAGGGCTCAATCTTGTCGTTGAAGAGAAAAACATATTCCTTGACATCCTCAAACCCCAGTATGCCCTGGGGGAAACGGAAGATGTTTTCAGGCCGCACCGACTTTAGTATGCTATGCGTCTGGCGACTGATTTCCATCGCGGAAGTCCGTTCGAAATCTATTGTACTGCTCATTGTCAGGCCCTCTCTGTTTTTTGCCTTCCAGTTTGTCTGTCCCTAATGCAATCACTGTGCCAGGAAAGGCCAAGAGCAGAAAACAGAGAGAGAACAGCAAGAGCTAAATAGTTTATAATAAAGGAAGTAATTGACAGGAATTATTCTTTTAATGAGTGTCGCAAAGCACTGCTTCCATGTTGCAAAAATTTCCCAATGGCATGGGAAAGAGACAAGACAGGAAAAATTTTCCGGGTCGAAATCAAGGAAGGAGTGCCCAATATGATCAGGGCTTGTTCGGAAAAAGCTTTTTGAGGTTGCTAAGGCTTTCTTCGAGATTCTTGATCTTATCGCTGCTCTGGACGGCGTTGACGTTTTCCTTGCGTATCTGTTCGTATATTTCCTGGCGGTAAACAGAAACCTGCCGGGGCGCCTCGATGCCAATATGCACCTGGTTGCCCTGAATCTTGAGCACCTTCACCTGGATGTCATTCCCGATAATGATGCTTTCATCCGACTTCCTTGTCAGAATCAACATAAGCTATGGCCTTTTAAGCGGGGCGCAGGGCGCCTCATGCGTTCTTGTGTCTCTTTTCGAAGGCCTCAAGGCCCTCCCATATACGATAGCGGACAGGATAATTCTCATCGAGAATAACCTGTCGCCCGACGCGCGTATCCATATTGATCACAATCGGAGCAAGCAGATTCGCAGTGGTATCCTGCGGATTGCTCTCCACTGTCACCATAGAAAGAACCAAGGCAGCAGCCGGGTCTTTGAGCCCGAGTATCGAAAGGTCCTTCGCGGGGATGCGGATTGAATAATCGGTGCAGATAAGAAAGGGGTCGACGCAGACAAAGCCCAAATCATCAAGATCAAGGGACTTCAAGTAGACGAAAGGCTTGATTTTGGGATTCAGTATGACGACGAAGCGCTTCGAATTCTCGAAGGCTGGCACGCCGTCCTGAAAATAAAAAACAACGCTCGGATCAAGAACGCTGACCACCTTCCGGGGGTATGGCATATTCTCGCTTGCCAGATCGCTCCAGTCACCCTGATTTGTATCCCGCTTTATTTTCATTACCGATTACAACTGCCTTTTCAATAATGACGCCGCAGATTAGATGGTAAAATATTCATGCTCTCCCGGTATTTTGCAACCGTTCTTCGCGCAACTTTGTAACCTTCTTTCTCCAATTCGAGGACAATGTCGCTGTCAGAGAGGGGTGAATAGGAGTCCTCACGCTCAATCAGCGCCTTTATCGCGTTTTTGACGACATTCTTTGAAACCGAGTTGCCGTCCTCTGTCTCGTAACCCGTCGAAAAGAATTGCCTGAGGGGGAAGAGCCCGTGCTTGCAGCGGAGGAATTTCCCGGACACCGCCCGGCTGACCGTCGTTTCGTGGATACCGACTTTCTCGGCTACCTGTGCCATCGTCATGGGGCGCATCGCGTTCATGTCTTTCAGAAAAAACTCGGCTTGCATCTCGACGATTGCCCCGGCGATTTTCCTGATTGTGGTCTGACGCTGAATGATGCTGTTTATGAGATAAACACCGGAGCGGATTTTTTCCTTTACGTAGTCCCGGGTCTCCTTCGGAGTGTTCTGATCTTCCAGCAGTAAGCGGTATTGTTTGCTGATGTAAAGGTTCGGCAGATAATCGTTGTTAACCTTGACCTTGAGCTCCCCAGCCTCCTCGCTTATGATCACCTCCTCGTGGACATATTCGTGCGGGCTGACGGATTCCGTGCTAAGGCGCGGGTTCAAAGCCTGCATCTCAAGAATCACATCCTTGAGCTCCTCGATGCTGATATCCATTTTCTTCGCGACAACCGGCAGATGGTTCGCGGCAATCTCGTCAAGGTAATCGCGCACGGCAATGTAAACGGGGGTATCCTCCTGTCCCTTCCTCTCAAGCTGCAGGAGAAGCCTCGTCCTGAGGTCTGGTGCAGCAACGCCGGGGGGCTCAAGCTGCTGGACTATCGCAATCGCCTTGTTGACCATTTCGAGATTCTGCCCGGAGGCCATGGCAAGGTCGGCAGGATGGCTTTTGAGATAAGCATCGTCGTCGAGCCCGGAAATCACGACCTCGCAACAGGAACGGAGTTCGGGGGCAAGCTCAAGGAAACGCAACTGGTCGAGAAGCAGTTCCTGAAAGGTCTGCTCGACCGTCACCGATTCAAGGTAATGCTGGCGCCGTTCCTCCTCCTCAGGGGAAGGCCCGGCAGCCCGTTGCGAACGGATGTAACGGCTCTCCTCGTCCATTTTGAGGACCTGGTTGAGCCACTCGTCACTGTCAGCAGGTTCCGGCGGGGCGTCATCGGGTTTTTCAGAGTCGAGCACGGGATTCTTCTCAAGCTCGGCGTCAACCATCGCCTGCAGCTCAAGCACAGGCAGGAACAAGAGTTCCAGCGCCTGAATCTGCTGGTGCGTCATCACCTGTTCTTGACGCAGCGACTGTACTAAATTCTGTTTCTGGCTTACATCCATTTCTTGGACATTTCCCTAGATGATTGCGTGGCGCGTGCAAGCACAATATATCCTGTTCCGCTGCACATGCAAACGGCAAGAAGCCAGTATCGCTTGAGAAGCAGGCGCAAGGGGATCAGGCTCGGCCCAAGCGCGATTTTTCTATCGGACACCCCGGCTTGACGGCTTTCCCGCCGCACGCGGCAGATTCATAAAGGGCTGTCAGTATCTCTATGTTGGTCCTGCCGTCAGAAGGCTCGATAAGGGCGCGCTTATTGTCGCGGATGGCCTCGATCACATTCTGGAGAAGAAGCGAATGCCCGTGTCCGTAAACGTTCGGAGCTTCCTGCGAGTATTCCTTCATTATCTCCGCATCTTCGGGAAGCGGCTCCTCGAAAGCCCAATGGACAATCTTGTTGACGGCGTGTCCGCCGATGATCACAGAACCCTTTTCGCCTAGCAGGCTCAGGGAGCCCTCAAGGTCTTTCGGGCGGGTGGCAACAGTGGCCTCAAAGGTGCCAAGCGCGCCGGAAGCAAACTTGAAGATTGCAACCGCGGTATCCTCGACCTCTATTTTCATGAGCCGCGCCGCGCCAAGGCAGTTCATTTGCTCCACAGGCCCCATAAACCACTGGAGAAGGTCTATGTGGTGGCTCGCCTGCTGCGACATGACGCCGCCGTCGAGCGCCCAGGTGCCGTGCCAGTTGTCCTGCTCATAGTAGGACTGGTTCCTGCTCCAGCGGACACGCACGGTTCCTTCGACCATCTTGCCGAAACGGCCTGCCTCGAAGGCTCGCCGGGCGGCCTGAACAGCCTTGTTGAAGCGGTTCTGCTTGACGACAAAAAGACGAGCCTTGCTGGCTTCGCAAGCTTTGATCATCTCATCGCAATCCGACACACGGAGAGCCATTGGCTTCTCGACAATGATGTGTCTGCCGTGACGGGCAATGTCTATGACATGTTTCGCATGGTAACCTGTAGGCGTTGCAATGTCGACAACCTGGATTTCCGGATGCTTCCGCAGCATCTCGTTATAGTCGGCATAAAAAGGCACGCCGCCATATTTCTCGGACTGCGCCTTCGCCTTGGCCTCGTCAATATCTGCCACAGCGACCAGTTCGCCATCAATCTTCCCCGAGCTAAGCGCCGCCAAGTGGTTCCCGGAAACGCGCCCGCAGCCGACCACCCCGAATTTTAGTTTTTTGCCCATGTTCTCTCTTTGCTGTGATATTTTGAGTTTAGTTAAGATATTATCGTTTGCTGAGCGCCGCGTTTCTTGGCGCGGAGCATCATATTCATCGCCAGCCACGCAAGCGCAAGTATCAGCATTGCGCCGCCCACATAGGCCGCACTCCGCAGCGCCGAACCCTGTGCCGCACCGCTGCCGACAAGCACGCAGGGAACAGCTTCGGGAATAACACCAATAGCCGTCCCTACGATAAAGTCAAAATGCCTGACTGGAGAAAGTCCGAGAACAAGGTTGACAAGAAAACCATGCACCGGCATCTGCCTGGCTATGATGACCGCCGGTATTCCCCCTTTTGCTACAAAATGCGAAAGCTTCTCCGCCCGCGGCGAATGCCGCACGACAAAAGCGCGCCCGCCCCAGCGCACAAAAAGAAAAACCACATAATAAGCAAGCAGGGTTCCCACCTGGCTCCAGAGCATCCCATACCAAAAACCAAAAGCCATCCCTGCGATGGGGCATACCAGAAGGCGCGGCAAACCAAGGGCTATAAGAATCATCACGGAAGGAACAAAGATCATCGGCGCCCAGAAGCCCCATCCCCGTATCGCCTCGCTAAGCTCGGGGACGCGCTGAAGCCATTCGCGCAGAGGAGAAAGGTAAGCCGCAACAATCGCCAGGGCAAAAAAACCGACTATAAGGAATTCCTTGCGGAAAGACTTCTCCGCCTGTCCGGCGGGAGGAGACGTCAGCAGTTCTCCGCCATCTCCCTCAGGGGAGCCTGGCTCCAGAACAGCTGATCCAGGGACTTCAGGCGGCATTTGCTTCTTCCTCGGCAACACGCGCCCCGCGCAGGCTGCGCTTGCGGAACCAGCGCATCGCAAAGCAATCCACTATGCCGCGCCACATGCGGTTTCCAATCCCATATTTCGAATAGCCCCGCGTGCGGGGGCGGTCATTCACAAGTATCTCCAGCACCTTGTAGCCCTGAAGCCGCAGCAGAGTCGGAAGGAAGCGGTGCATCCCGTTAAAGGCGGCAAGCTGCCAGAGAGCAGAACGGCGAAGCGCGCGATAGGTGCAGCCCGCATCGGAAATCCTGTCACCGGTAATCGTGTTGCGGAAGGCGTTGGCAAGCCGGGAGGATATCTTCTTGACAATCGTGTCCCTGCGCTTACGCCTGACTCCGCAAACGCCTGCCACATCCTCCTTGAGGGCTTCAAGGAGAGATGGGATGTCGGCGGGGTCATTCTGCTGGTCGGCATCCATCGTGACAATGATTTCGCCACGGGCATGGGCAAAACCGGTAGCCTGTCCGGCACTCTCGCCAGAGTTGACCGTATGGCGGATTATGCGCAGCCAGGGACGTGAGGACTGAAGCCTGCGCAAGACTTCGAGGCTCTGGTCGGTGCTGCAGTCGTTGACGCAGATAACCTCGTAACTGCGGCCTGTCTTGTCTAGCACAGGCTGAAGCTCAAGCATCAGCGGTTCAAGGTTGTCCTCCTCGTTGAAGACGGGTATGACAACCGAGATTCCCAAGCTGCTTTTGCTGGATTCCAAAACCATCTAGATCTCTCCTCAGTTTTTGTAAAAGGCCCTGATCGCTGCACACACTGTGTCCACTTCCTCCTTGCTAATCCCAGGGAAGAGAGGCAGCGAAAGCATATGGGCACAAGCCTTCTCGGCCACCGGGAAATGCCCCTCGCCCTGACACAGATGGGCGTAGGCGGGAAGGACGTTCAGGGAATACGGATAATGGACTGCCGTATCAATGCCGTTCTCCTTGAGGTATTTTATCAGCGCCTCGCGGTCGGGGACGGTGATGACATAAAGGTGGTAGACCGGCTCAGTGCCGGGCAAGACTTGCGGAAGGCTGACTTGGGCAAGGCCTTTCAGCCCCTCATCGTAGCAGGCGGCTGCGCTGCGGCGCGCGACATTCCATCCGTCGAGCTGCGGCAGGCAGATGCGGAGGAGCGCAGCCTGAAGCGCGTCGAGACGGCTGTTGATGCCCTCAAACTCGTGCAGGTACTTGCTCTCGCGTCCGTGGTTCGAAAACATGCGGATCCTGCGCATCACCACAGGGTCCTTGGCGACGACTGCTCCGCCGTCACCAAAACCGCCAAGGTTCTTAGACGGGAAAAAGCTGTAGACTCCGGCATCGCCCATCGTACCGACAAGCCGCCCCTTGAAGCGGGCGCCCTGGGCCTGCGCGCAATCCTCAATCAGAATAAGCTTATGTTTTGTGGCAATCTCGCTTGCGCGGTCCATGTCGACCGGCTGCCCATAGAGGTGGACGGGTATCAGCGCCTTGGTGCGAGGGGTTATCTTGCTCTCGGCCTGTTCAAGGTCGATATTGTAAGTGCCGGGCTTCAGGTCACAGAAGACAACACGCGCACCCGTGAGGCTTATCGCCTCTGCGGTGGCAATCGCGGTATGGACTGTCGTGATTACCTCGTCACCAAAGCCTATCCCAAAACTCTTGAGCACGGCAAAGAGCCCGCTCGTGGCGCAGGCCACACCGCAAACCTCTTTTACGCCAAGCCACTTAGCCATTTCAGACTCAAAGCCCTTAACTTCGGGGCCGCCGATGTAATGTTCGCTCTCCAAGACGCGCTTGGCGGCTTCCACAAGGGCGGGACGCAGCGGACGGTGCTGCCTGTCCAGATCGACAAATTGCACTTTCTTCACAAGAGTATTCTCCATCTAAAATCGCCGCTTCCGGCAAGAGACAAATAAATAATCCGATAAGATATCACGCAGCAATTAGCTTTCAACTGCAGGCAAGTGCCGGAGATGGCATTTTGCCCAAAGAAATGCTAGAGTATCCATTCAAAACCTAAGGAGGGCTCCCATGAGCAAATTCAAAGTACTCGCCGTCATGTTTGCAAGCATTGCCGTTCTCGTCGGATGCGTAGTCCAGTCAGTACACCCCTTCTACACAAAGGAAGCAATCGTAGCAATACCGAAAGAAATGAAAGGTGAATGGCAACAGCTAAAAGAGTCAGGAGAGCCGGGAAAAGACATATCCCCCTGGTCTTTCACTGATAACACAATACTCACGGTCGAGGAAAAGAATGTCAAATCCACACTTGAAGCAGTTTATTTCAAAGTCGGAGAGAGCCTCTTCGTGGACTGTACTGCCGGGGAGCCCGACAAAGAGCTGCAAAAACATATGAATGGCTACTGGCTCTTTTCCATAGCCCGAATTCATCATGTCTCAAAAGTGGAACTCTCCGGCGACAAGCTTTCTCTGACCCCGCTCAACTACGAGTGGGTGGAAAAGAACCTCAAGGCCAAAAACTTAAGCCTCCCCCACGTACTGCGCAAGGAAAAGGACAATGAGGAAGGCTTTCCCCTCTTCACTGCCACACCAAAAGAATGGATG
>Ga0154565_1097_pt10 | contig 11849 bp, 8 predicted proteins | sample RifGroF2_FD_105708 | JGI IMG/M metagenome (GOLD analysis project Ga0154565, IMG submission 105708) | Lentisphaerae bacterium GWF2_52_8 | reverse complement strand
AGAAGGCCTATCGCGGCAAAGGCCGCTATTTCCGATTCATGGAACCAAGGCGCGCCATCGAAGAGGTCAAGAACATCATAGCCGGTTTTAAGACTCCGACAACCCTTTCCTTCGTGGACGACACCTTCAACTTTGACCTCAAATGGCTCGAAACCTTTTGCGAAATCTACAAGAAGGAAATAAACCTGCCCTTCAAGGCGATGGGGCGCGGCGATCACATCACCCCGCGTTCGGCGCAGGTCATGAAGGACGCAGGCTGCATAAGGTTCGTGATCGGTGTTGAGAGCGGCAATCCGGAACTTCGCAAAAACCTGCTCAACCGCTTCATCACCGACGAACAGTTTTTCGCTGCGACAAAGGCACTCAGGGAGGCTGGCATCCAGGTGCAATCCAGCAATATCTGCGGCTTTCCCGGAGAAACACGCGAGGACATGCTTTCAACGATCCGTCTCAACGCGCATGGACGCGTTGACTTCCCCACCTGCGGAATCTTCTGGCCCTTCCGCAATACCGACATCTTCAAGCTCTGTATCGAAAAGGGTTATATCGACGAGTCCTTCGATGAGCACATCGAAAAGATTCCCACCTTCTTCGAGAACTCAATCCTGAACTTCTCCGACGACTTCAAGAAGTTCCTGAGATTTAACAGCAAATCCTTCCCGATGCTCGTCCACATCTACCGGAGTTTCCTTGAGTTTCCCCCTTCGATCAGCGCTGCACTCGTGGCCTGGTTCGAAAGCATGTACCTCAGTGAAAAAATGGAGGACATGCTCACGGAAGACGTAATGCTCAAGCACACCAGGGCATTTGAGAACGGTCTCTACAAGGACATGGAAATACCGCTTCTCAAGGAGATCGAGGAGAAATACGGGATGCAATTCCCCGATCCGGAAATCGTCGGACGCAGAGCCGAGCCAGACAGCGTTATACCTAAGAAGTAATGCCCTTGAAACCGGTGGCGATTTCTGGCATGGCGAGATCTCTCTCTGATAAGCCCTGCGGCTTAAGCGGCCAGGGAATATTCATCGGGGGTGAGTCAAAACGCACTCCGCCCTCGGCCGCCGGAACATAGTCCGCAGTGCAGAAGTAGAGCAACTCGCTTTCGGGTTCCAGCGCCTGAAAACCGTGCGCGAAACCTTCAGGGATCACGATCATTCGCCGATTCTCGGCGGAAAGCTCGAACGCAGTCCACTGGAGAAATGTTTCTGAGTCTTTGCGCAGATCAAGAGCAAGATCCCATACTTTGCCCCGGAGACAGCTTACTATCTTCATTTCAGCGAAAGGCGGATTCTGGTAATGCAAGCCGCGTATCATCCCGCGTTCCTTGGTGATTGAACGGTTCACCTGCCGTATCGTCCGTGAACCCATTATAGCATGGAGTTCAGGGAAGCCGAAGAGCTTTGTGAAGCTGCCGCGATGGTCTTCAAAGGGCTTTGGGGTCAGCACTACGACATCGGGGATGGCGCTTGTTTTGAGCTTCATTCCGGACCCTCCATTCCAGCCTCGCGCTGATAGGCGCTTATTTGCGCTTCGGAAAGAAGTTTTCCGTTAAGCATCCATTCCCTGTACCAGTCTGCAGTCATCGCAATAGATTTTTCCCAGTTCCACGCGGGTTTCCAGTTGAGGACTTTCCGCGCCTTGGAACTGTCAAGGTATAGAAGCTTTGCCTCGTGCGGTGAATTCGTCTTCACATGCTGCCATTTGAAATCCGGCCAATGTTGCGCAAAAGAATCCAGTACCGTGGAGACAGCGTGATTCGAGTCCTTCGTCGGCCCGAAGTTCCAGGCGCAGGCACAGTCTTTTTTGCCATTGAGGAGCCTGGCTCCAAGCAGCAGATAGCCCGAAAGACAGTCCAGTGCATGCTGCCATGGACGCGTTGCGTTGGGACTCCGCACCTCAAGAGTTTCTCCGGCTGAGATTGAACGGCAGGCGTCTGGGATCAAGCGATATTTTGACCAGTCGCCACCTCCTATTACGTTGCCCGCCCTTGCGCTTGCGACAAGCGGCGAGCCTGCTTCCCAGAAAAAGGATTTGCGGTAACTTGAAGTCAAGAGTTCGGCCGCTGCTTTTGAAGCGCTGTATGGATCGTGTCCGCCCAGGCGGTCTTCCTCGCTGTAGCCTGAATCGTGCTCGTAGTTCTCGTAGCATTTGTCGGTTGTGACTATGATCGCAGACTTGACGGAGGGGCTGCGCCTCACAGACTCCAAGACGTTTGCAGTCCCCATCACATTTGTCTCCCAAGTCTTCAGGGGATCTTCATAGGAGTCCAAAACGAGCGGCTGTGCGGCGAGATGAAAAATAATCTCAGGCTTGATCTTTGCGATATATGCCAGAAGTGCGTCAAGATCGCGGATATCGTGAAGTTTTTGGGGAATCCCCAGTTTCAGGATATCCCAGTGATTCGGTTTTGTGTTGGGCGGCAATGAGAAGCCAGAGACTTCTGCGCCGAGCATTTTGAGCCAAAGAGTAAGCCAGCTACCCTTGAAACCGGTGTGCCCAGTTACAAGAACCTTCCGTCCACGGTATGTTGCGGCTATTGATTTCATTCGATTTGTTTAAGGCCGCCAAACTGTTCAGTTCCAATACTTCCAGGGGGCCTTATTCTCTTCCCATATCTGATCGAGCACCTGCTTGTCGCGCAGGGAGTCCATAGGACGCCAGAACCCTTCGTGCTTGAACGCCACAAGTTCCTTTTCCGAACAGAGCTGAAGCATTGGAGCCTGTTCCCAGACGGAGTTGTCGTCTTCGATGTAATCGCCAACGTCCTTCTTGAGTACAAAAAATCCGCCGTTTATCCAGTTGCCGTCTCCGGATGGCTTCTCCTCGAACTTCAGCACCTTCCCGCCGCCATTGATCTTCAATATACCGTATCTTCCCGGAGGTTGCACGGCGGTTACGCAGGCTTTTTTCCCGGACGCAACTGCAAATTCATGTAAGGCCTTGATGTTGATGTCCCCTATGCAATCGCCATAGGTCATGAAGAAATGCTCGCCGTCAATGTAGTCGAGTACTTTTTTTATGCGGCCGCCGGTCATTGTGGCAAGGCCGGTGTCAACCACGGTGACTTTCCATGGTTCGGAGTAGTTGTGATGAATCTCCATCTTGTGATTCTGCATGTCGAAGGTCACGTTTGACATGTGCAGGGAATAGTTGGCAAAATACTCCTTGATGAGGTAGCCCTTGTAGCCGCAGCACACGATGAACTCGTTGTAGCCGTAGTAAGAATACATCTTCATTATATGCCAAAGTATCGGCATTCCGCCGACTGTGACAAGTGGCTTCGGCAGATTGCAGGTCTCTTCAATGAGCCTTGTTCCCATGCCACCGGCAAGAATCACCGTTTTCATTGTTTTCACTCCCTTTCATCTATTCCTGATGGACACAAAAAGACTGGGCTGCGCCTATCTTGAGTCGCAAATATACAACGCAATACTTGTGCCAGCACCCTGGAAAGCTCCAATCCCTGTCCATTAGCCTGAAAAAGATGTTATCTCAGTCCTTTGGGATGTAATTTTCTACATTCCTGTAGCCTTATCTGCCACCTACAAACCGTTTGAAATTCCGAAACTCGACTGATACGATAAGGAAAATCCGCAAGGCACAAAAAACCACCCGCGTAATTTGGCCGTGAACGTCCATCGATTTTTGAGTCTTGCGGATGGAGCCTTGAGAGCGAAAGCTCAAGACAAAAGATAAGCATGGCCAAACACAGCTTATAGAAAAAATTGTTTATTAAAGGGCTTCTTTAATTCTCTTCCGCTTGGAATCCGCCGCAATGGGGATACATTAGCTTGTCTTAACAGTATTCGCTTTTGCGTTCGATGAGATGTTTGTTTATCATTTGTTTTCTTAGGCAGTCGTCCTTTCGAGCAGCTAAAGTTCAGCATGGAAATTATGTTAGGACTATGGTTGAGTCGCGAGGCGAAATGCCCCCATTGGACATGCTATATGCTCTCTGGGTTCGTCGCTTAATTTTGTTGCATCAGGCCTGAATTGCTAAGGCAAGGCCTCAAGCCGGAGAGAGTCATTATGAGCAGTCTTCTTCCCTGCCTTGACATAGGGGGACTGAAAATATCGCCCCCAATCATCCAAGGAGGCATGGGGATAATGGTCTCCGGACCGAGCCTTGCATCAGCCGTTTCAAACACCGGAGCACTGGGTGTGCTTGCAGCCGTGGGCAGTGGAGAAGCTGGCGATTACAAAGGGATGGGCGTCGTCGAGAGGTCCGCGCTCGGGTTAAGGGACATGATTCGCAAAACCCGCTCGGCAACTCCAAATCCTATTGGCGTCAATATCATGTGCGCCCTGACCAATTACGCAAGCCTTGTCAAAGTAGCTGTTGATGAACATGTTTCCGTGATCATCTCCGGCGCAGGGCTGCCGCTTAAGCTTCCCTCTTTCGTGAGTTCCCGTGAGATCAAGCTGATCCCGATTGTCTCCTCGGCCAGGGCTGCCAACTTGATTTGCAAGGTATGGAAGGCCAAATACTCCAGGCTTCCGGATGCACTCATTGTCGAGGGGCCCCTCGCAGGCGGACATCTCGGCTTTGCCATGAGTGATATTGTTGCATCGCCGGACTCGGAACTGGAGCGCCTTGTGACGGAAGTCCTTAAGGTAACCGCAGAATACGGTCAAAAAAATAACTGCAAGATACCGGTCATAGCTGCCGGCGGAATATTCGACGGCAAGGATATAGCGCGCTTCCTGAAACTTGGAGCATCCGGAGTCCAGATGGGTTCCCGCTTCGTCTGCACAGATGAGTGCGATGCCTCGCCCGAGTTCAAAAACGAATATATCAATGCAAAGCCCGAAGACATAGTCGTTCTTCACAGCCCGGTCAAGATGCCGCTCCGCGTCATCCGCAACAGCTTCGTCGAAAAGATACAAAACGGCGCCACTGCAAACTTCGAGTGCCGCTACCACTGCCTCTTCACCTGTGAGCCCGACAAAACCGCATACTGCATTGCAAAGACTCTCCTTAATGCACAACGTGGTAATTTCGATTCCGGCTTTGCACCCTGCGGAGCCAACGCTCATAAGATTGACAAGATCGTCCCAGTTCGTGCACTGGTGAACGAGCTTGTCAAGGATGCGGAAAATACCCTTTAAGGCCCTATCCCTTTATGACATAGACGATGCTTCGCGCAAACAAAGCCTGCGCCCAAGCTCTCATCAAGAACAAGCAAAACAAGGACAATATGCCCAGCCCTGACGAAACACAAACCGAAAGCAGTTTCCGCGAACTCAAGCTGACAGAATCTGTGCTCGAAGCCCTCAAATCACTGGGCTATGAAACACCGACCCATATCCAATTGCAAGTCATCCCGGAAATGCTCGCAGGCAAGGATATCATGGGACAGGCGCAAACAGGCACCGGCAAGACCGCCGCTTTCGCCCTTCCGATAATCTCACGCTTGCAGATTAAAAACCTTAAACCCCAGTGCATTGTGCTCACCCCCACCAGGGAACTTGCAATCCAGGTCGCCGAATCATTCAGGAAGTACGCCTCGCACACGAAAAACTTTCAAGTCCTTCCCATATACGGCGGACAGCCTATCTGGCTCCAGCTGAAGCAACTCACCCGTGGTGTCCACGTCGTCGTCGGCACTCCCGGGCGCGTCATGGACCACATACGAGGCGGCTCGCTTGACCTGAGCGGAATATCATGCGCAGTCCTGGACGAAGCTGACGAGATGCTCCGCATGGGATTCATTGAGGACGTCGAATGGATCCTTGAAAAGACCCCAAAGAGCCGTCAGACCTCCATCTTCTCCGCCACCTTGCCTGCTCCCGTGCGCCGCATCGCCGAAAAACACATGAAGAACCCCGTCGAAATAAGCATTGCAAAACGCACGAGCACAGCCGAAACCATCCGGCAAATGGCCGTAGGGGTCAGCGGACAAGGGAAGCTAGAGGCGCTTACCCGCATACTCGAAACCGAACCCTTCGACGCGATGCTTGTCTTCGTAAGGACAAAGAACCAGACTACAGAAATTGTCGAGAAGCTCATGGCAAGAGGCTATGACTGCGCAGCCCTGAACGGCGACCTCCAGCAACGCCGCCGTGAAAGGACCATCGAAGCACTAAAAGCCGGAAAGCTTGATATCGTCGTCGCTACCGATGTCGCCGCCCGCGGGCTCGATGTCGAACGCATCAGCCACGTGATCAACTTCGACATGCCCTACGACCCGGAAGACTACGTCCACCGCATTGGCCGCACTGGCCGCGCCGGACGCTCCGGCAAGGCAATCATCTTCGTCACGCCACGCGAGATGAGACTCTTGCACGAGATAGAGAAGGCCACCAGGCAGAAGGTCGAGGAATACTCGCTTCCCAGCGCAGAGTCCATCCAGAACCGCCGCATATCCGAGTTCAAAAGGCGCATACTCGACTCACTCTCGACCCTCTCAGCCCATGAATTATCGCTCTTTGCCAAGATAGTCGCAGAATGCCAGGCCGAAAGCCAGGCCGACACTGTCCGAATCGCCTCCGCGATGCTCAAGATGCTCCAGACAGAAAAGCCTCTCATCAAAAGCCACGGAAAAAAAGAAGAGAAGGGTTCGTTCAACCTCGACAATGCCCCTCGGGACACGGGACACAGAAATGAACGCTTCGAGAGAGATGGAGGCAGCAAAGGACGTCGCTACAACAAAGGTGGCGGAGCTTACAAAGGCGGTGGGAAATGGCCCTCAAAATATCCGCCAAAAGGCAAACGCAGCTAAGGCCTCATCATTGCCTATGCCCAATTGCATTGGATACCGAGTTGCGGTCCAAAGGATAATGCTGTCAAGATTTTGCCCTTTGGGCGAACAGTGTTTCTAGGGGGGGGCGCCCGGCCCTTCAAATATCCAGCATCCCCTTGACAAAATAGATTCCAGAGGAAATCTTTATCAGATAGTGTCTGTCACAATGACTATCTGCAAAAAAATAAAAGACGGGAACTCAAATGAAAAGCATTTTTACCTGTCGCCGCGAAAAAAATCCACTTTCTGCACTCAAGGCAAGACTGTCCACAGCATTGCTTTTCTCTGGAATCTTTCTGTTTTCAAACGCTTTCTTTGACTCTCAGCTCATCGCGCAGGATACAGGCGCAAAGAATGCCGGGAAAACTGTCGCTGCATTCGATTCCTGTCTGCCGAAGCTGGAGAAGACCCCTTCCCTGAGCGGCAAGCTGGAGGAATGGAAGGACGCGGTTTCAATCCCTGTGCGCATGGAATCATTCATCGCATGGAAAGAAAGAAAGCATTCATGGAGCGGCTCCGCCGATGCAGGGCTTGAGGCCTTTTGCGGCTGGACCGCCGATGGCCTCTGCATCGCACTGGATGTCTCTGACGATTCGGTTTGCAACAAAAAGGAGCCGCAGGACCTATGGGCGCAGGACGGTGTCGAAGTTTTCATCGACGGTCGCAGCGGCCCAAAGTTCATGTCGCGCGGCTATTCAAAAGGTTCCTTCCAGCTCTTCACCGCCTTCGATGCCGACAAGAATACCCCTATGTTCGCGGTGAACAAGGCGCATGGGGAGGTCGAGGGGATCAAGATGAACGGGCGCCGCACGGAATCCGGCTATTTCCTCGAAGTCCTTGTACCATGGACGGCCTTCCCGAAACTCAAGCCCGAGCTTGGGACCCTCATCGGACTCCAGTTCGGACTTGACGACTACGACCCGGCGAAGGACGGCGACACGATACAGCCCTTGTTCATGACGATACAGGGAAAAAGCGGACTCTCTGGAAACTCATCCGAAAGATTCAAGTTCAAGCTTGTCGAGAAACAGGAGAAATCGGCTTCTAACCCTGTCTCCATGTCGGCAGCGATTGACTGTCCCAACGCGCTCATCCAGGATGACGCCTCGTGCAAACTGCTGCTCGGCAGCGCCCTTGGCAAGGATGCCGAAAAAGCCGAGTTGTCCTTCAGCAACTCGAAGGGTGAAAAAATGTTCAGCGCAGAATTGCCACTTCTTGATGAAAAAGGACCTTGGCCCGGCGCAAAGACGTCCGAGCTCAAATGGAAGCTCGGAAACATCCCCGATGGCAACTACACTATCTCTATTTCCCTGACAGACAAAAACGGCGCGGCACTCGGCACAAGCACGCGCAGCGTATCCGTAATCAAAGGCACATGCGAAGAAGCCCGCAAGCATCTTGCGGATGCCCCCGCGATTTTCGCGAAGGCGAAACTCCCCGAACTTGCAAAAAGCAATCCCGGCAAGGCTCTCGAATGGCTTGCGGCGGCAGCAGCTCTCGAAGAAGTCAAGTGGGGAATTTCCTCCTTCAATCCGGAATTCATAAAAGACGGGCTTTCAGAGTGGAAGGCACGTCTCGCAATACTCCAAGATGGGAAAGTCCCCGAGGATACGACTCCCCTCTATAAGCTGCTCAATCTCTGCGCAAACTTTGACGGGCGCGTCATCGTTCAGTATCCAGCCTCCACCCGCATGCAGGGAATGAAGATGGCGTTCATAAACTTTGTCTGTAACGGCATCCCTCTGCTCGACGGACAGGCAAGTGAATTTGCCAGCGAAGATGAGGCAAAAAAGGCCTTTGGCAACTCATCCTCCTACTGGGGCGGACTCAAAAATCTGATGGAAGAGACCGAGCTTGACGGCAAGCGCATGATGATTTCAAGCAAGAGCTATGATATGAAAAAAATCGAGACTCCAAGCGATCTCGGAATCGCGCTTTGCCAGCCGCCACGCCAAACGGCACTCGCACTCAGCCCGGAAACATGGCAGCAGATTCTTGGAAAGACCGAAGGCTTCGTCATCGGCACAAACGCATCAGAAGAGCTTGGAACGGCTTTCAGTGCCTGGGCTGAAAAGGAAGGCCTCCAGAAGCTTGAGATGAAGGATGCGCTTGGCAAGGACAGCTTTGTTATGGTCGGGAATCCCACGGCAGAGGACATGAAAAACTTCAATACAAAGATCAAGAGGTTCTACAGTGTCTCTGTGCAGGACTCGGGCACAAATGTGAGAATCCTCGACGGCAGGCTGATCCTCGGCATGAGAGGCAACAGCAATGCCGCCGTGAAAATGGCAGCCAAGCTCCTGCTGAAAGGCGAGGCGGTCAAGGCGTCTGATCTTGACGCCATCCGAGCCGAAATATGCAAGGAGCTCCCTGAACTGCCCCCTGCCCCGCTGGAGATGGGGATGGAGCTTTTTGTTGGTGATGTCCACTCCCACACAATGTACTCTGATGGAGGACTCACCCCCGAAGGAATGACCCTCAAGGCAATCTACACCGGCATGGACTTTTATGTGATAAGCGACCACAACACACTGGACGGCGTGCTCGTGGCTTCAAAACACTTTGCAGACGCGGGAATCGCATTCCCTTTGATTGTGGGAGAGGAGATAACCACACCGTGGATTCACATGAACGCCTATCCTCTCAGCAAACTTATCAGTCCGGAACTCAATGCTGAAGACACGGTCAAGGCTGTCCGCGAACAGGGCGCTGCCATACAATGGAACCATCCCGGGAGCTATGACAGCGATTGGTTTGCCAAGCATGGGGAAACGGCGCTTGTCGGAACAGGCTTTGATGCCTGGGAACACGTCCCGCGCAACTATGAAAAATGGAAAAAAGAGGGAAAACTTCCCACGCTCACCGGCTCAACAGACACGCATGCAGGCTGCTTCCCCGATCTTGAGCGCACAATGATCTATGCTCCTGGTGCGAGCGGGAAAGACCTCGCCGAAGCGGTACGCGGAGGCTCCACCCTCATCCTCGGCGCAGGCGGCCCCGAGTTTGCCTATGGATCCGACCTCATGCTCTCGCGTCTCTCGGCGCGTTTGAAAACAGACCGGAAAATCCTTGACGGTATCACGGCCGAGCGTCTCTCGAAGATACTCGAAAAGGCCGATCTCGGCAAGCTCCTCAAGAAGGGCAAAGGCATGCCCGTCAATCCCGAGTGAAAAAAAGCATTCATTCATAAAAGGGCCTCTTCGGAGGCCCTTGTTTTTTGAGGGGCAAACTCCGATTATGGCAAAGCTTTGCCCTTTTTTAATACCTGACTTCAAAAAACTTGCGTTTTATGTTCTTTTTTGAGCGGATATGCCACTTGCGTTTTTTGCTATCCGGGATTATTGTGCCAGCTCACTGTTTGTTTTCATTAATCTGAAAAAATTCAAAGGAAAGGGTAAAGAAGGATGAAAGTTCCATTCTACGGTCACGTGCGCCAGTACAACAACATCAAGGCAGAGATCGATGCCAACATCAAGCAGGTCCTTGAGAGCGGCGAGTATGTCCATGGCCCCATGAACAAGCAGTTCGAGAAGGAATTTGCCGCGTTCTCCGGAACAAAGCACAGCATCCCCTGCGGCAACGGCACTGACGCGCTGTGGCTCTCCCTCATGGCGATGGGCATTGGCGCAGGCGACGAAGTGATCACCAACGCCAACACCTTCTTCGCAACAGCCGAGGCCATCTGGATCGCCGGTGCAACCGCCGTCCTCATCGACTGCGACCCCAAGACCAAGTGCATCGACCCCGCCAAGATCGAGGCAGCAATCACCCCCAAGACCAAATGCATCATCCCTGTCCACCTTTACGGACAGTGCGCTGATATGCCGGCCATCAAGAAGATCGCCGACAAGCACAAGCTCAGAATCCTCGAAGACAACGCCCAGGCCATTGACGCCGCCGGCGACACCTTCAAAATTGGCGAGCTCTCCGACGCAGTCGCCACCAGCTTCATCATCCAGAAGAACCTCGGCTGCTTCGGCGACGGCGGCGCGATCGTGACCAACGATGACGAGATCTGTAGGATCACCAAGCTTCTCCGCGCCCACGGCTCGCCCGCCCGTAACGTCCACAGCTTCGGCTTCAACAGCCGTCTCGACGACATCCAGGCCGGTGTCCTCAGCGCCAAGCTCAAGCACATCCACGAGTGGAATAACAACCGCATCAAGCTGGCAGAACGCTATACGGCGGCCCTCAAGGGCGCCAAGAGCTTCACCCTGCCCTATGCCAAGCCCGGCTACCGCCACGTCTGGCATCTCTACGTCATCGAAGTCAAGGACAACGCCAAGCGCGATGCCTTCGTCGACTTCCTCGTCAAGAACGGCGTGGACGCCAAGACCCACTACTCCATCGCAATCCACCAGCAGGCGGGTTATCCTTGGGGCAAGGGTGCGCGTATCGTCGGCAGCCTCGAAAACGCCGAAAAGAACGCCGCTTCCTGCATCAGTCTGCCAATGTTCCCCGAACTCACGAACGAGGAAGCAGACTACACGATCGCCAAGGTCATGGAGTGGGACGCCAAGGCTTAAGCCCGGTTTTCGCGTTCAACATACCTATAATGGGGCTTCGGCCCCATTTTTTTTAGAATCTTGAGAAAGGGAATCCTTCAATGGCCAAGTACAAAGTCATGGTAGTCGGCATGGGCAAGCGCGGCATGCACCACGCCACAGCCTTCAATGCCAATGGCAGTTTTGAAGTCGTGGGCATCTGCGACATCGACAAGGCGCGCCTTGAGGCCGCCGCTCCCCAACTCGGCAATCCAGCCATCGGAACCGATGCAGCCGAACTCGGCAAAAAGGTCAAGCCCGATGTCTTCTGCTTCTGCACGCACCCCCACCTCCGCATGCCCTTCATCAAGGCTGGCATCGAAAGCGGGGCACAGCTGATCGCCTTCGAGAAGCCGGTCTCCCTGACCAGCACCGAAGCAATGCAGATCAAGAGCGCGCTCGACAGGGCCAACGTCAAGGCCGTCGTCAGCCACCAGCACCGTTATGGCGCCCACTACCGCAAGGTCAAGGAGATCATCGCCAGCGGCGCCCTCGGACGCGTCCACACCGTCTACGGCACTTCAACCGGCTGGATGACACACATGCTCAGCCATCTCATCGA
>Ga0154565_1106_pt4 | contig 11937 bp, 9 predicted proteins | sample RifGroF2_FD_105708 | JGI IMG/M metagenome (GOLD analysis project Ga0154565, IMG submission 105708) | Lentisphaerae bacterium GWF2_52_8 | reverse complement strand
GGTCACGGCCGTTGCATTGCGAATGGCGCTGGCAATGCTGGCCGCCGAAACCTTGGATCGCGGCGGAGTCGAAGGTGTTTTGGTCTTGACTGACGGATTTTTTACCACATTCTTTGTTATCAGAATATCTTCAGGACGGAGATACTTTTTTTCCTTGGGAGGATCTGTTACAATCTTGGGCTTGTCGGCAGGTTCCGGCTTGATATCCGGTTTTACCTCGACCTTGGGCTCGGGCTTAATTTCGGGCTTTGGTTCCGGTTTGACTTCCGGTTTCGGTTCGGGCTTGATCTCTGGCTTTGGCTCAGGATCCGGGGGCAGCGGCTTTTCCTCGGGCTTTGGTTCCTGCTTGGGAGCTGCAATGGGACCTGGAGGCAATTTCGGGTCTCCAGGGATGAGGCTGATGGAAATCGAACGCGGACCAGGCATCTTGGGCTTGTGGAAGCGGGCGCCAATGATGAACATAAGATACGGAATGCAGAGAAAGAGGACGTGTGCCATTAGGACAGAGGCAAAAATCGAACGGTTTGCATTTTTGCTCATAAGGCGAGGCTTGGCATTAAGCAGACCGGCATTCCCCACGGGATGACTTTGTTTTGCCTGTGAAATCATTAGACCTCTCCTACTTGACGTCTTCGGCCTGGGTCACGAGGGAGGCGTTCTCAAAACCTGAGCGGCTGACAACCTTCAAGAGATCAATGACGCGTTCATAAGGCTGCTTTGCATCGGCTCGGATCATGACCGGGGTTTTGGGCTCCGTCTTGTAAAGGGTGTTCAGCTCCTGAAAAAGCTGGGCCTCGGAAAGCGCACGGTATTTATAGATAAACTCGCCCTTCGAGTTAAGACTGACGGTCACCATCTTTTCATTGTCGGGTCTCTTCTTCTGATCCTGCGTGAATTTCGGGGGCGAAACGTCGATGGCGTATTCAATGAGAGGCGCCGTTATCATGAAGATGATGAGAAGCAGGAGCACAAGATCAACCATGGGGGTCATGTTGATCTGGTTGACCATGTCCAACTGTGATCTGGTTTTCTGTCGGCTCATTGCAGCGAACTCCGTGCTGGGGTCTTATTCCTGTTCGTACTGCTCGAGCTTGATCCTGGCCATGAACTCCTCGACGAAATTGTCCATGTAGACCGTGATCTTGCGGATGGCGACGGTGAGGAGGTTGTAGCCGATAAGCGAGGGGATGGCGACACAAAGCCCGACGATCGTTGTCAGAAGTGCGCCGCCGATGCCCGGTGCAAGGGCCTGCATGTCGGCGCGGCCGGCTATCGCAAGCGCGCAAAAGGCCATTGTGATGCCCCAGACAGTGCCAAAGAGGCCGAAAAACGGGCTGACGCTGACGGCTGTGGCAAGGAGCCCTATCTTGTCTTCAAGCAGCAGTATTTGGTCGGCCACGGTGCGCTCCATGGTGGTTCTGAGCGTTTCGACCTGGGCGGAAGAAAGTTTTTGCTGCGGGCATTGCGCGGAACCATAGAGCTCGGCGCGTTCCGGTGAAAGTTTGTAAAATTCCAAAAGCTTCTCTACTCCGTCATCAAAGACGCGGGCAACAGGCCCGGGATTGTTTTCAGACATGCGAATGATTGAGAGGAAAAACTTCTTTCCCCGGAAGAGCTGGATGAATTCCTCCGAGGCCTTTTTCGCCCGGTAAAGGGCGATACCCTTTTCAATCATGATAGTCCAAGTGAGGGTGGAGCCCGCAAAGAGCATGTAGCAAATAAGCTTGCCCACAAAATCACAGTGTTCATAGGCGTAATAGATGCCGGATGCGGATGATGCGATAGGCGGAATGCTGTCAATGTCAAACATGGTTAAGGCCTCTGTCGAAAAAGTTGAAGGGGACATTCCAAGTAAAAATGCCCTTTTAACTCTTACTATAGCAATGTATATTTGACATTCGAGCTTGGAATCAAAAAAACTTTGACCACAAAATTAAGGATATTCCCAATGGACACTAGTTTCCCAGTTCTGGGTTTCGACATCGGCGGAACCAAAATAGCGGTATGCCTTGGTGACAGTAAAGGCAAAATACTTGGTGCCAAGCGTGTTGTCAATAAGGATCGCGGCCCGGACGAGGTGATCCCGGAACTCGTTTCAACTGGAAAGGAACTGCTTTCCAAGGCAGGGCTCAAGGGTTCGGACCTCAGGGCAATCGGCATCGGATCCCCCGCACCGATGGATATTCCGAACGGACTCATCCTTTGCCCCACCAACATGAAAAAATGGACGAGGGTTCCCATCCGCGACATCATGGCTGAAAGCTTCGGCGTCAAAGCCTATTTCGACAACGACGCCAATGCCGCCGCCCTCGCCGAATGGATATTTGGCGCCGGCAAGGGCTGCCACAACATGATCTACCTCACCATGAGCACGGGAATCGGCGGCGGAATAATTGCCAATGGTCATCTTCTTCACGGCAAAAGCTGGATGGCCGGAGAAAACGGACACGTTGTGCTCGACATCAATGGCCCCAAGTGCAACTGCGGCCTCAATGGCTGTTACGAGGCTTTCTGCGGAGGAGTAGCCCTCGCAAACCGGATGCAGCGTGAACTCGCCGGACAGCCCGGTCATCCCATAGTCCAGGCCGCCGGCGGCAAGATTGAGGATATCGATGTCGTCGCCCTGGTCAAGGCCGTTCGCGCAAAGGATCCCTACTCACTGAAACTTTGGGACGAAATGTGCATGAGAAACGCCCAGGCCATAGGAATTTTCCTGAACACCTTCAACCCAGAAAAGATTGTGCTTGGCACAATTGCGCTTTCGACCGGAGACCTCTTTATGAAGCCGCTCAAGGAATACCTGCCGCGCTTCTGCTGGCCCGAAATGCTCAATGCCTGCGACATCACGGTGAGCGGACTCGGCAGCCATATCGGCGAGTACTCAGGAATTTGCGTGGCGCTCAACTCGCTCTATGAGGAAGGCAAGTGGCAGATGGAATCCCTGAAATAATACCAAAACAGATATCTTTTGGAATTCCTTAGGGGGCCTTTTCCTGTTTATTGGGGGATGGGGTGGTGGCAAGGCAGAGGGGCAAAGTGAAATAGAATTTTGAGCCTACGCCCTTCTTGCTCTCAACCTTTATTTCCCCTCCCATGAGCTCGATAAGCTGCTTTGCGATCGAAAGGCCCAGGCCCAGGCCGCCAAATTTGCGGGTCGAACTGGAATCCTCCTGAAAGAATTTTTCGAATATATCTCCAAACTTGTCGCTGCTTATGCCGATGCCCGAGTCTTCAACTTCAAAATAAGCGATGCCCTTTTGCCTTTCACGCATGGCCAGGCGGACACTTATTTTGACCCCGCCTTTTTCCGTGAACTTTACGGCGTTGCTTACGAGGCTGAGCATTATCTGGCGTATGCGGACCGCATCGCCGAGAACAACCGTCTTATCGAGGCCCGGAGCGTCCAGGGAGAGCTGGAGCCCCTTGGCTTTGGCATTGTGCCGAACCATTTTGAGGACTTCCTTGACAGGCTCAAGAAGAGTGAAAGGCTCTTCTTCAATCTTCACCTTGCCGAACTCCAGCTTGGTGATGTCGAGGATGTCATTGACAACGTCCATCAGGGTGTCTGCTGAAAGCATTATTGTTGATACATATTCCTTCTGCAGCTCGGAGAGAGGGGTCTCGGAAAGAAGCTTTGAAAGGCCAATGATCCCGTTCATGGGAGTGCGTATTTCGTGGCTCATATTCGCAAGGAATTCCGATTTGATCCTCATCGCCTTCTCGACGGCGGAATGGGCCACGGAAAGCTCTATTTCCGTCCTCTTCCGTCCACTGATGTCATGTGCAAGAGAAAGGCAAAAGACGGAGCCGTTGTTTTCAAATCTGGTTGCAATTATGTCGACGGGAATCTTGCGCCCTTCCTTGTTGACATGGATGCTTTCAAAGCGTACGCTCCCTTCGACAAGCATCTTTCTCATCGCCTCACGAAGATGGAGATGCCCCAGGGTTGGATCCGTTATTTTCGACAGGGAAAGTTTGAGCATCTCCTCCTCTTTACACCCAAAGCGAAGACATGCGACGCGGTTGACCTGAGTGAAGATTCCTGGCGTCCCATCGGGGGCGACGGGATAAATGAAGGCTGCATCTATGATGTTGTTGAAAAGGTGCTTATACTGGGTTTCGCTCTTTTTGAGCCGCTCCACGGCTTCGACCTTGTCGGTGATATCCACAGAAATTCCAATGTAGCCGTTCGGATTCCCTTTGGAATCCCGGACAAGAGAGATATTGGAATTGTGCCAGCGATAGCCTCCATCCTTGCACAAAACGCGGTAAATTGGTTTCCAGTCGGGGTATTTGCTCTTCAAAACCTCCTTGAGGTAAGCTTTGCACGCATCAATATCCTCTTTGTGGATAAACGGCTCGAAATGGCTTCCCTCCACCTCTGAGGGATCATGCCCAAGCAGCTTGGTCCAGCCCGGAGAAACGTACTCAAAAATGCCGTCGGTCGAAAGCATGTAGACGATCTGGTCGGTGTTTTCTATAAAGGCGGCAAGTATCTGTTCGCTTTCCTGGGCGGCATCCCTGCTGGGACAAGATCCTCGAGTCGAACAGGGACGGCAAAGGGTGATGATTTCCCCTTCGTCTTTTTCATTGCTTATCACGCTGAGCCCGTCAATATGGATGGACTCCCCCTTTTTTTTCTTGAGGAAGCGCATGGAAAAGAAACTTTTCTTCTTCTTTCGAAGTTCATCCAAAGCCTCGGCAAGTATCCCCCGGTCGTAGGGATGGATTATTTCTCCCAAATTTTCTCCGAGCAAATCTTCGGGGAGCTGCCCAAACAGATTTTTTACGCTTTTGGATGAAAAGCTGATGACCCCGTCGAAATCATGTCTGAAAATCGCGGCGGGAAGGATTTGCAGCGCAGAGGAGATCTGCCGTCCCTGAAGCTCTGTTTCCTTCAAAGTGGCGGAGAGTTCGGCGAGCCTGGCTTCCAGACCTTCGGCCATTTCCAAACAGCGTGACAAGTCTTCATTATTTGGTGCGCTTTTGCTTTCGGACATTACCTGCAAGAGTGATTTCAGGCTTGCGGTGGAGAGGTTTTTGCGTTGAATCTTAGGCATGGCGCAGTTCCTCCGCTGATGTTTCAGGATTATGAGCTTTCAGCTTTCGGTACAAAAGCTGCCTCGTTGTCCCCAAAAGGGTCGCGGCGGCACTTCTGTTTCCTCCGCAGCGGCGCAGTGCTTCGACTATGAGCAGCCATTCTGATTCATCAAGGGTGGGCAATTTTTCCCAGGCGCTGAAGGAGACAGGCATTGAAAGACAAGGCGAAACTTGGGATTTTTCGTGGGAGGGATTTATTGAAGGCAGCAGGACTTGGAGTTTTGAGCAGCAGTGCTTCACGAAATCCTCGCTGTTGTCGGATACGCTTGCGGCATCAAAGACAAGCCCCCGCAGTTCGCGGATGTTTCCGGGAAAAGAATACGAATCAAGGGCTGCGTCAAAAGAGGCGGGAATATTGAAAAGGGGACGTCCGGCGCTTTCCCTGGCCTCCTGAAGAAATTTGTGCAGCAACAAGGGCAAATCTCCTTTCCTGTCCCGGAGAGGTGGCAGATGGAGATGGTGGTGGCATATCCGGTAAAAGAGGTCTTTGCGGAAGTCCTTCGAATTTTGCAATTCCGTAACGGCCCTGTTGGTGGCCAGCACCAGCCTTGCATCGCTGTGCAAAGGCTTGTCCTCGCCAATGGGATAATACTCGTGTTCCTGGAGAAGCCGCAAAAGCTTTACCTGGCTCGAAATGGCCAGCTCCCCTATCTCGTCGAGAAAAAGAGTGCCTCCCGCAGCGGATTCCACAAGCCCCTGCCTTTTTTCGTAAGCGCCGGTGAAGGAGCCGCGCCCGTGGCCAAAGAGGGTGTCTGAAAACATGTTGTCGTCAAGCCCGGCCACATTTACTGCCACAAAACGGCCTTTCCGTCCGCTTGCAGTGTGGATTGACTTGGCCATCATTTCCTTGCCAGTGCCCGTTTCCCCGGTGATGAGCACGGGATTGGAGGTTGGAGCGATGGCTTCAATGTATTTGAAGATAGAAGTCATTTCCGGTGATTTGCTTAGGATATCCTGGAATGCGGACGGATTGTGCAATCCTTCCTCAAGGATGCTTGTGCGGAGCCGTTCGGCCTGGTTTTTCAGGGATGAAACTTCCAAGGCTCGATTTATTGCAGTAAGCAGGCGGGTTGTGGAAACCGGTTTCACAAGATAGTCAAAGGCGCCGGCCTTCATGCAACGGACGATGCAGTCCGTGGATTCCGAGGCGGTAACTATCAAAACAGGCACATGGGGAAGATTGAGGGTCATGAAGGAAAGAACCTCCTCCCCTGTGATTCCTGGCATGTTGAGGTCGAGGATCATTGCGGAGAGGGGAATGCTGCGAGCCTTTGCGATTGCATCTCCCCCATTTTTTACCGAGAGAAGATGGTCAAAGCCGACGCCTCGCAACTGTCCCTCATACGTTTCCAGTGCGAGAGTCGCATCGTCAACCAGCAACAAAGGATGTTCTGGATTCCGAGTCTTATTCTGGTTCATGGTTGCCTTGCCCCCCAGGCTTAGAGAGTATTATATTCAATGGCTCGGCGTAAATCTAATAGCGATTGCTTCTTTTTACAATAATTCCCCTTGCACCTAAGGAAATTAGAGACAGATCCATAACGGTGCGCAGGTTGAAGTCCAAGCCAAGCAGCATGGCTGGGACGAGCTGCGGAACGCCTAGGCGGGTGTGTAAACCTGTGTCTTGACAATCGGCCTGTGAAGGTTACTGTATCCAATGCATGCAGAAGGGCGATCCTTACAAATTTTGTCTAGAGACTTGGTCAAAAAGATTTGTATGCCATATGCCCCGGTATGCTTCGCCGATTTGCCAAGAGGTTCTTGAAATTCCATAGCTGGTGCCAAACGGATGACAACGGTTTTAAAACAATTCATCACGAATCCGCGCACAACGGGGGCTCTTTGGGCCAGTTCTTCTCATTTGTCCCGTACCATGACCTTGAACATCGGAATAGAATCGGCGAAGGTTGTAGTTGAGCTGGGGCCCGGCACAGGGGCGATCACCGAACATATACTCCCGGCAATTTCTCCGAACACCTGCTTTTTTGCCGTGGAGTTGAACAAGGAAATGCTCAAGGTTTTCGAAAACCGCTTTCCGGAGACACCTATTTACCACGACAGCGCATCGAATCTTCCCAGCCTTTTGGACAAGAAGGGCGTTCCGGCTGCAGACGTGGTGATATCCGGACTTCCCTGGGCGGCATTCCCATCCGGGTTGCAGGACGAAATACTTGATGCAATACTGGCATCGCTTGCCAAAAAAGGTTTTTTTACTACATTCGCATACCTGCAGGGACTCCTGCTTCCCTCGGCGCAAAAGTTCAGCAAGAAGCTTAAGCGCCACTTCAGCAGGGTGGAAAAATCGCCGGTTGTCTGGCGCAACATTCCTCCCGCATTTGTCTACCGCTGCCAGAAATAGCCCCATAAGTAAGTTCTGTGCGGGTTTCACGACATGGAAAATGTTTCGTTTTCTCCTCGGTTGCTTCTTTTCCCACAGAGCCAGAATTGCTCCTAAAAGTAAAGCGCCGGGTTGAAAAAGCCCCAATCTCTCGCTACATTCACGCAGCTTGGCGCGGCGTTGCACCAGGAGATGCCTGTTGGCAGGAAATAAATTCAGAAACGACTTAATAACATAGCCAGTGAAAGGTGCGGAAATCATGGATAAGGCACAAAAGGAAAAAATGAAGGCCCAGCTTAAGGAATCGTTTATGCGGCACCTTACGCGCACACTGGCGATTCGCGCAGACAAGGCCACCGACCTTGACCGCTACCACGCGCTTGCGTACAGCATTCGGGACCTCATGGTCGAGAAGTGGATCAATACCAAGACAAGTTACGAAAACAAGAAGCCCAAGACGGTCTATTACATCTCCCTCGAATTCCTGATCGGGCGCACGATGGGCAATGCGATGATCAACCTCGGAGTTTATGAGATCGCAAAGGAAGCCATGGCGGAGATGGGCTTCGACGTCGAGGAGCTCCGCGAGGAAGAGACCGATGCCGGTCTCGGCAACGGCGGCCTAGGACGGCTTGCCGCCTGTTTTATCGACTCCATGGCCACGATGAACATTCCCTCAACCGGCTTTGGCATCCGCTATGACTACGGAATGTTTACGCAGTCAATCGTTGACGGGTATCAGGTGGAGGAGCCAGATAACTGGCTGCGCCGCGGCAATCCGTGGGAGATACGGCGCCCGGAAATATGCAAGGTTATTCGTTTCTATGGGCGCACAGCGCCTAGCCGCGATCCCAAGAAGAAGTATCGCCGCGAATGGGTTGACACTCAGGACGTGATGGCCATGCCTTACGACACGCCGATCCCTGGCTATGACACCGACAACGTCAATACCCTGCGCCTCTGGTCCGCGCAGTCTCTTTGCGGGCTGAACCTCTCCAGCTTCAACCGCGGCGACTACATCAACGCAAACATTGAGGCATCCCTCACGGAGAACATCACCAAGGTGCTCTATCCGAACGACAATAACTACGAAGGCAAGGAGCTCCGCCTCAAGCAGCAGTATTTCCTCGTGGCCGCCTCCCTTCAGGATATTATCGGCAAGTTCAAGTATAACGGGGGAAAGCTGAACAAGCTTCACGAACGCGTCTCGATACAGCTCAACGACACGCATCCGGCTCTTGCGATTCCAGAACTGATGCGCATACTCGTCGACGAGGAAGGGCTCGATTGGGACGAGGCTTGGGCGACATGCCGTAAGACATGCAACTATACGAACCATACCCTCATGGGTGAGGCCCTCGAAAGATGGCCCGTTTCCATGCTCAGCAAACTCCTGCCGCGGCATATGGAGATCATTTTCGACCTCAACTATCGCTTTATGCGCGATGTTTCCACCCGCTATCCGGGCAAGCTCGACAAGCTTGGGCGCATGTCCTTTATCGAGGAAGGTGCTGAAAAGATGGTCCGCATGGCCTACATGGCGATTGTCGGCAGCAACAGGGTCAATGGCGTTGCTGCGCTCCACACGGAACTCCTCAAAAACGGCCTGTTCCGCGATTTCTATGAATATGAGCCCGAAAAGTTCATCAATGTCACCAACGGCATAACTCCGCGCCGCTGGCTCCGCAAGGCCAATCCGGAGCTTTCTGACTTCATAACCGATAAGATAGGGGAAGGCTGGGTAAACGACCTCGACCAGCTCAAGGAGTTTGAGAAACTCGCAGGAAACCGCAGCGTGCAGTCGCGGTTCCGCGAGATCAAGCGCGCAAACAAGGTGCACCTTGCCAAGCACATCATTGAAAGCAACGGGGTCAAGGTTGACCCTGATTCGATGTTCGACGTCCAGGTCAAACGTCTCCACGAGTACAAGCGCCAACTCCTGAATGCGCTTCATGCAATCTCCCTTTACCTGGAAATCAAGGACAACCCGAACGGGAATTTTGTGCCGCGCACAATAATCTTTGGCGCAAAGGCCGCACCCGGGTATTACATGGCAAAGATGATTATCAAGCTCATCAACTCCGTTGGTGATGTGATCAACTCCGACCGTACGCTCAGGGGCAAGCTCAGCCTTGTCTTCCTCGCGAACTACCGGGTCTCGCTTGCCGAGAAGATCATTCCGGCAGCCGATCTCTCCGAACAGATTTCGCTTGCCGGCACCGAGGCTTCCGGCACGGGCAACATGAAATTCGCGCTCAACGGCGCGCTTACCATCGGTACGATGGACGGTGCCAACGTGGAGATAAATGATGCCGTCGGCGAGGACAATATCTTTATCTTCGGCATGACCGTCGATGAGGTCAAGGCTCTTCGCCAGCGCGGCTATGACCCCCATTATTTCGTCGAAAAATCCCCCTGGCTCAAGCGTGCGCTGGAGCTTATCCGCTGCGACTTCTTTTCCCAGGGTGAGCCAGGCCTTTTCAAATGCATCCTCGACATCTTCAACTATGACACCTACATGGTCGCCGCCGACTTCAATGCCTACCGCGACAAGCAAAAGGAGGTCAGTGAGACTTTCCTCCGCAAGGATGAGTGGACGAAAAAAGCAATCATCAATATGTCGAACATGGGCCGTTTCTCCAGTGACCGCAGCATCAGCGACTATGCGCACAAGATTTGGAACGTAAAGCCGATGAAGATCAAATGAAACAAAAGGACATCATAATCCCGGACAGTTCCAGCGGACGCCAGCTAGCCATTTACCTGAGCGGGCCGATAATGGATGAGCATGAGGGGCTTGCCCGTGCTTGGCGGGACGAAGCCAAGCGCGCCTTGCGGCCAACCTTCAAGCTCCTCGACCCCATGCGCCGCCAGTTCAAGGATCGCGAGGTCGATAGCGCAAACGAAATTGTCGAGTTTGACCTTCAGGATGTCCGCGATGCCGATATTGTCCTTGTCAACTACAACAAACCCAGCATCGGTACCAGCATGGAAGTCTTCTATGCCTCCCACAACCTGGGGAAATTTGTGGTGGCCTTCTCTCCGTTCTCTTACAAGGACTCCAGCCCCTGGATGGTGCGCTTCTGCACAAAAATACTTCCCAGCCTTGAAGAGGCCAGTTCTTACATCCTGACCCATTTCAGCAATCTTCCCGACGAGTAACTGGAAGCCATCTTCTCAAAAGTCAGGTTTGCAGCGAAAGCAAAGGGTTTTACTTCAACTTGCAGAAAAACAGCTGGCAGCGCATGAATTCCGCACCTGGCGAGGCAATCTCAGGTCCAGGAGAAATATCCATGAGGGAAAGGCATTTTCCCATTTCATCTTTGCTTATGACACGGTAGTCCGGGTTAGCTGAGAGCAGCATCGTAAAACTGCGGATGCCTGAATCCTTGAGAGTTTGCAATGCTTCTGCCAGTCCATGCTTTGTATTGACTTGGAGGAAAACGCGCTTGTGGAAAAGGGTTCCCATTTCTTCCGGAAGCCAGAAAATGTCGCTCAACACAGGGTCTCCCTGGGGAGAAGCCTCAATTGCCGTCTTCAGGGCAGCAGAGGCTTCAAGCTTGAGGAAAAGAGTGCGGAGCCCATGACACTGTATCAGCACGCTTAACGCTATCAGGAAAAACGCAGAGGAAAAGACAATCTTCCTTTTTTCATTATCGGGTGAAATTTTATCCCAGACGATAAGACAAAGCGGCAGCAAGAATGGAAACAATGCCAGGAAATGCCGCGCACCCCATATGATTCCCATGTCGCTCTGGTTCAAAAGCAGGCATGCCCCAAGAATATATGCCACGCAAAATGCCGAGGCAAAGCGTAACTCAATCCGGGTGGAACTGAGAAGAGACAATATCCCCAGCAGAAAAAACACAAGAAACGGAGTCCCCGTGAAAAGCGCCTGCGTGAAAATGCAGTCAAAAACAGGAGTATGGCTGAGCAGCAGGCGTACAAGCATGACAAATCCCGAGCCTGCGCAAAGCCAAAGCAAGATGCCAACAAGAGGCCGCCGCAATCTGAATTCCCTTTTAAAGAATCCAGCCAGAGAGGCAATGATGAAAGGCGAAACCAGCAATATCGTCAGCCGGGAATCCCCGCCAAAGCAGAATAGATAGACATAGAAGTTTTTGAGCTTCGCGGCAATCAGGGAAACTGGGGAAAGTGTTCCGGCAAGTCCGCTGTAAACCGCTGCGTGCGCACCAAAAATCGAGCCATAGTGGAAGTACTGGAAAATCCAGACTGGCATCATCACGAGTCCCCAGCCTGCCATAAGCAACGGCAGTCGCCGCCATTGGCCGCATAACAAAAATCCACATGAAAGGGCTGCCAGTATTACATAGCCTTCCTCTCGCAGCATCGTTGAAAGTCCCAACATAAATCCCGCAAGCAAAAAGTTTGTACAATTACTTTTTCCCCCGGTCAATACCTTGAGGGAAAAGAAGAGTGCCAGTGAGGAAAAAAGCAGGGCGGGTGTCTGTTCCCAGAAGCTTGCCGCGTAAAAGAGC
>Ga0154565_1058_pt5 | contig 12007 bp, 8 predicted proteins | sample RifGroF2_FD_105708 | JGI IMG/M metagenome (GOLD analysis project Ga0154565, IMG submission 105708) | Lentisphaerae bacterium GWF2_52_8 | reverse complement strand
TTTCAGAGATTCTCTCAATTCCAAGGGGCTTTCCAAAAGGCATGAAAAACACAGGATTCTTCAAGAGCACCCGTTTTTTAAGTTCCATAGCAGCGACTGTGCTGCTGAATCTTAAGGCATTCGGGCTGACGACACGCTCGATCTGTGCTCCCGGATTCCACTGCCACGGCTGTCCATGGGCAAATGCCGCCTGTCCGATAGGCGTCCTGGCCTTTTCCTCGGCGCTGCGAAACGTATCGCTCTTCGCGCTGACCTGGGTAGTTCTGATTGGAATCGCCGTGGGGCGTATGGCCTGTGCGTTTGCATGCCCATTCGGACTGCTGCAAGACCTCATCTATAAGATTCCCTCACGCAAAGTAAGGCTCCCTGAGTGGACCAGATGGATCAAATACGGTACACTGGCGCTGCTCGTCTTTATACTGCCCTGGCTGCTAGGCTTCGAAAAGGCGGGCTACCTGAAGCTTAATCCGAAGGTCGACAAGGGGGAGGAAGGCAATATCATCGTGACAGTAAATGCCGAAAATATCGGCAGCAAAGAAGTAGTGTCTCCAGAAGTCAAATGCGCATTAGTTTCAAAAAAAGGCGGAATGCTGCTCAACAAAAAAGAATTCCGCGCAGACAAGATAAGCCTGGCGCCCGGAGAACAGAAAGCCTTGGGAGAACTGTCACTGCCAAACATGCTTGCAGATGCGGATATCTCATTGAGTTCTCCGCAGAGCGTGGTTCCGAGCGTCCCTCGCTACGGACTCTACTTCTGCCGGATATGTCCGGCTGGGGCCCTGACAGCGTCGCTGCCCGCAAAACTGAGTTCAGGCACAGGGGCTTCATCGGCAAGTTTCTGGTCAAGCGGCGGCCTGCTTGATATTAAGTTCATTGTCCTTGGAGTATTCCTTGTGCTTATGCTCATCTCATCGCGCGCATTTTGCAGGATACTCTGTCCGCTTGGCGCACTCTACGGACTCCTGAACAAGCTGGCCTTGATTAAGGTTGTAAGAACCGAAGAAGCTTGCGTTGCCTGCGGAATCTGCAATAAAGTCTGTCCTGTAGAACTCGACGTCCTCCGCAAAGTGGGAGGACCGGAATGCATAAGCTGCGGTGATTGCGTAAAGGCCTGTCCGAAAAGCTGTTTCAAATGGAATATCATACCAAAGCCCACTATAATAAAATGAATTTCGAGCAAAATCACTAAAATTATTTGACAAAGCTAATACAATAATGGTATATTCGTCCCCATGAAGAACAGAACTTTCAAGCTTAGTCTTTTAGCAAGTGCAATCGCATTTGTTTCAGTATTCCTCCTTTGCGCCGAAGAGTCCGCTTTAGATATTGAAACTCTCAAGGCTATCCCCGACCTGCCGCTCAAGCCGGAAGAGATAACAGGGCTTGTCGCTACGGCGGAATCGCGCACGCACAGCACCCTTACCTTTGAGTCCGGCAATTACAAAGTCAGCATCCCCAAAAATCCCAAAGATGCCGAGAAATTCAAGGAAAAGTACGCAAAAAAAAATATCACTCCCATCAGAATCTGCATGATGGTTTACGAGAAAAAGGCAAAGGCTGAGAAAAAAGAGCGCATTATGAAGGGGCCGGGCATAATTTTGATACTCGACCTGGCCAATAAAAAGCTTGTCGAAAAGAAGAAATTGGATCTTGCCAAACTCTGTCCCTCTTGAGGGGGCGTAGGCGGGTACTTCGGTGAAGTACCATACGGGGAATATCTGGTAGTGACCTTTTATGAATATGAAAAGGACAAGTATCTGGGAAAGTATTTCACTATCAAAGCGGAAGCGCTCTAAAATACAAGGCCTGGCAAAAGCCGGGCCTTTTTCATTCCCTTTCTAAATACCTCTTCACTGCCTCCAGGAGTCATTCCACAAATTCTAAAAACACACACGGAACGCTGCTCTCCATCACATCAAACACACCCAAGCCTGCTAATCTGTAAATGAATAATTTTTTGAAGCAAAATCAATGAAGTTGTTTGACAAAGTCAATACGGTATGGTATGTCTACCCTCATGGCAAACAGAACCCTCAAATTTAGCCTTCTAGCAAGTGCAATCGCATTTGTTTCAGTATTTTTCCTTTGTGCCGAAGAGTCCGCTTTAGATATTGAAACCCTCAAGGCTATCCCCGACCTGCCGCTCAAGCCGGAAGAGATAACAGGGCTTGTCGCTACAGCTGAATCACGTGCGCGCAGCACTCTCACATTCGAGTCTGGCCATTACAGAATCAACATCCCCAAAAAACCCAAAGACGCCGAGAAATTCAAGGAAAAATATGCAAAGAAGGGCGTTATGCCCATCAATATCTGCATGGAGGTCTACGAGAAGAAGCCCAAGGCCGCAAAAAAAGAGCGCCTCATGAAGGGGGCGGGCATAATTCTGATACTCGACATGGCCAATAAAAAGCTTGTCGAAAAGAAAAAGATGGACCTTGCCAAACTCTGCCCCACTTGAGGAGGCGGAGGCGGGTACTTCGGTGAAGTACCATACGGGGATTATGTGATAGTGACCTTTTATGAATATGAAAAAGACAAGTATCTGGGAAAATATTTCACTATCAGAGCGCAAGAGCTGTAAAGCACAAGGTCCGGCAAAAAACCGGGCCTTTTTTTATCTCCTCAAACATTCTGCCCTTCCGGACTTCTTCTCCGTCCCCATTCCTTATTTCACCTGCTTGGACCCCATACATCTTACAGATCATTATATTGGAAATGCCTGTGCGAATATCCCGAAAGGAAGAAGCTAGAATGAAAGAGGCAAAGGGAATCGGACTTCCAGAGGTACAGGAAGTTTACTGCGGCCCCGAAGGAGAGTTATGGGAACTCATCATGGGCGAACAGATTCACATCGGCGGACTATCCTCCTCGCTCGACCTTGCTGAAAAGGCGGGAATCCCCGCCGGCTCAAGCGGAATCGACCTCTGCTGCTGCAGCGGTGCAGGAATGCGCTTCCTTCTCCGTTTCCGTTCCGTTGCGAAAATGCATGGGATTGACGCCACCGCAAAAGTGATAGAAATGGGACGCTCCCGTTGCGCCAAGGCCGGTGTAAACGAACGGGTTTCATTCACGCTCGCAGATGCCTGTGAAAGTGGGCTCCCGTCCGAGGCCTTCGACTTCAGCTGGGGCGAAGACGCATGGTGCTACGTAGCCGACAAGAAAAAGCTCGTCTCCGAGGCCGTGCGTCTTGTCAAAAAGGGCGGAAGCATCGCCTTTACCGACTGGGTAGAGGGCAATCCAAAGCTCAGCGCCGATGAGGCATCGCGCTACCTTCGCTTCATGAAATTCCCCAACGTCCTGAGCATTGAGGAATACTCCGGCTTGCTTGAAGCAAACGGCTGCATCGTTGAACACACTGAAAACACGGGCAGATTCGCCCCCTCCATTGACCTTTATCTCGAAATGCTCGGCAAGCAGCTTTCCTTCGATGCGTTGCGGATCATCGGTTTCAATGCCGCGCTGATGCAGAGCCTTCAGGAGGAAATGCTTTTCATGCGTTCGCTTGCGCATTCGGGAAAAATCGCACAGGGACTTTTCGTGGCAAGAAAAAAATAGGTTCTCGCAAATTGCTTAAACGCGTTATTTACAATTGCCCTTTTGTGCCGCCGGAATGGGTGGCCGCACACGGCCTCCAGCCAAGTCGCATCCGTCCTGAAGAAAGAATTGACGCTGCGCCAAAGGCAGGACTCTGCTCCTATGCGCACTCCTTCCTCAAAACGGCCCTTGCCCAAAAGCCGGACGCTATCATCTTGAGCACCCGTTGCGACCAGATGCGCCGCCTCACCGACAGCCAAACAGACAGGCTTGCTATCCCCGTTTTCATGTTCAATGTCCCAGCCACATGGCAGACGACGGACGCACGAAAGCTTTATTCCTCCGAACTCCGGAGGCTCGGCAGATTCCTTGAAAAGCTCGGAGGCCGCAGTCCATCAAAAAAATGTCTTTCAGAGGAAATCGCAAAATGGGACCACAATAGGAAGAAGCTTTGCGAAGCAAGACGTGCAAACAGCGCATCGCATTTCTCGGAACTCCTCGAGTCATTCCATCGGAGTGGAGGGAAACTACCTGACAAGCTAATTCAAAAAAAAGTCTCCCCCAAAGGAGTCTCTCTCGGCGTGATCGGGGGCCCGCTGCTCGCCGGAAGGGAGAATATTCTGAGAGTCACAGAGCTTGCCGGCGGGCAAATCGTGTTTGACGGCACGGAGGACAGCGAAAGAACGCTGCCCGATATGCTGCGTGCCGAAAAGCTTCAGAAATCGCCCTTCGAGGAACTTGTCCACATCTATTTCGACACGATTCCTGACGTGTTCAGGCGTCCGGACACCGCTCTTCACGAATGGCTGAGACGCATGATTACAATGCATAAGCCACGTGGCCTTGTGCTCAGCCATTTCGTTTGGTGCGATCTCTGGCGTGCGCAAATAAGCCGGATGCGGGAATGGAGCGGCCTGCCAATCCTCTCGATCGACCTGAGCGCAGACAGTGGAGAAGGGGCAAAACAACGCATCAGGACACGGCTCGAAGCCTTCCTTGAGGAGCTGGCATGAAATCCCTCCCCAAAAAGCTAAGCCTTAGCGGATGGGGCACGGAGTATCGCAAGCTCAGGCGCGATGGCCTTCGCGAAGCGTCTTACGGAGGCCCGTTGCAGCGTCATCTCTCGGAAAATCCGTCTCTAAAAAGGTTCGTCTTCGACAATTCAGCCGCTTCTTTGCGCCTTTGGAACCTGCTCCTAAGCGAGGAGGACCGCCTGCACGAGGCCCGCAAAAAGGGAACGCTCATCGTCGCCTGCATGAAGGATCTGGGCACAATCCCGGTGATGGCGTTCTCAATGCCGCGCAGCCTGGCCTTCTATCCCGACGGCGCCTGGTGGTTGCCCTGTCTGATGGGTCGGAAAACACAGGTGCTTGAAGCGGCAGACAAATTAGGGATTGACGAGTCATTCTGCCCGGTGCGCGCAATGCTCGGAGCGTTTGAGCTGCAAAAAAACTTCCCGATGCCGGATATCATTACCTGCAGCAGCGGGGCCGTCTGCGATGATTTTTCAGCAATTGCCCAGCGCCTGGAAAGCCGTGGACACAGGATACTCTGGTGGGAGATGCCGCTTCGTAGGAAGCCGGAAAAAGGCGAGAAATCGCTACCGCTGCCTGGCGGATTACGCGCCCCATCGGCACAGCTTGAATTCGTCAAAAAAGAACTGGAAAGAATCCGCAGGGCATTCTCTGAATTGCGCGGCCATCCCTTGAGCGACGCCATGATCTCGCGCGGCATCCGTGCGGCAAACAAGGTTCGCAAAACACTCTCCGAACTGCGCCAAATCGTGTTCAGCGCAAAGGAATGCCCCCTCCCGGCGCTCGAAATGCTCATAGCCGAGATGCTGATCATCCACTTCTGCTCGGATCTCGGAGAGGCCGGAGCCGTTCTGAACGAACTCCTTGGAGAGGCGAAAAAAAGAGTGCGCTCAAGTCAATGCGTCCTCCGCGGAGGCGAGGCGAAAATCTTCTGGGTGAACCCAGTCTCCGACATCAAGGTGATGAACCTCCTCGAAGACTGCGGGGGACGACTCTGCGGAACAGAAAACATGTTCTGCCACGCCCTGGAGATCATCCCTGAGGACATGCCCCCTATCGATGCCCTTGCCCGCAGCGCACTCGCCGACCCGATGACAGGCTCTTCCGCGGAACGCGCTGAAAAAATATGCCGCGACGCCGCCGGATTCGGAGCGGAGGCGCTCATCATAGCGCGAATCCCAGGCGCAAGCCATTGTGCGACCGAAGGCGGCGTCATAAGGAGAAAAGTCGAGACGTCCCTTGGGATTCCAGCAATAGAATTGGAAGTACCCCCCGTAAGCGACGGCGACGAAAACTCGCTGAGAACCCGGATATCCGCACTCGTGGAAACAGTCGAAAGGAAAAGACAATGATTTTTGCAGGCATAGACGCAGGATCGCGCGCAGTGAAAGCTGTCCTATGGGATGACAAAAAAGAGATGCTGCTGGCTTCAGCCGTAGCCGACCAGGGTATCAAACCCGGGCATCTTGCAAAGAAGCTCTTTTCCGGCCTGCTAAAAAAGTCGGGATTGAGAGCAGGCTCCATTTCGGGAATCGTGGCGACAGGCTACGCACGAAACATGCTCAGCTTCGCAGACGCCGCCATAACCGAAATCACCTGCCACGCCGCAGGAATACACAAGCTGATGCCAGAAGCAAGAACGATCATCGAAATTGGCGGGCAGGATAGCAAGATACTCCGGCTCCGCGAGGATGGCGCACTCGAAGACTTCGCGATGAATGACCGCTGCGCGGCAGGTACGGGACGCTTTCTCGAAGTGGTCGCAAGGCAGTTGGAATCCTCCATTGAACGGCTTGGCGTCCTCGCTTCGCGCAGCAAAAAACCCGCCGCGATAAGCAGCATGTGCGTGGTCTTCGCGGAAACCGAAATAATAGGGCTGCTTTCACAGGGGATAAAAAGGGAGGACATCATCGCCGGAGTGCAAACAGCCATCGCCGTGCGCATAGCGGCACTGGCGGAAGGCCGGGTTCGCGGACCTGTCGCCTTCACCGGCGGAGTGGCGCTCGTGGGCGGCATGGACAAGGCTCTCGCTTCAGCCCTGCGCTGCCACCCGACGGTTCCTGAATGCCCCCAGCTAAGCGGCGCACTTGGCGCAGCCATCATCGCGGCAAGACACGAGCGCTGAATGGCCTTTGTCTCTTACCTGTAGTCGTTCCAGTCCCAGAGCCTGGCGATCTCGGACTTGCGAACCCAGCCCTCAACATTTGAGGCGCGGACGCGAACCCAGTCAAGGCGCTGCTCTTCGATTGTAAGTTCCTCTCCCGCCTTCAGGCGGAAAGCGGCGACTGACGCATCTTCCGATGGCAGATTGCGGACAACGACATTCTTTCCGACGATCATCCCGTTCTCCGGGCTGTAGCTGCTGCATGACTGCCATGCCAGCATCAGAAGAGCCCCAACACAAACAGCAAGGGCAAGGGACAGCGGAATCTGCCAGTGCAGGGACTGCCGCAGACGACGCACAGCCAGAAGGGTTCCTCCAGCAGCCCAGGCAAGGACAGCCAACAGGAGCCACTGGTCAGGGCGAAGCGCGTCGCGCATGTTTGCAATGAGTTCCGACGGATTTCCAGCCCGTCCAATTTCAGGCAAAAAGAGTTTACGCCGCAGAAAATTGGTGTTTTCAAGAATGTCAGAATCACGTGGCGCCAGCCTCCGGGCACGCTCGTAGCAGACAAGGGCAGCAGCCAGTTCCCCCTTGTTGTAAAGACAATTCCCAAGGTTATAGAGGACTGATGCGGAAGCTTTTTGCGTGCTAAGACAGCCAGCATAGTACTTGGCGGCACCCTCAAAATTTCCCTTGTCATAGGCGGCAATGGCTTCCGGCGCGGAGTTGGGGACGGGCGCAGCCATTTTGGTTTCGCCAAGAAGCTGCCATGATGCGGAAAGCAGCAGGAGTGAAAGTGCGCTTTTGACAAAAGCACGCTGAATACGCTCACGGAGGGCAGGACTGCGCTCCAAGGCGCCGGGCATGTAGAGAGACTGAGAGGCTTCCTTGATGGCTTCGGCAAGTTCACGATCAGGAAGACGCTCGGCAAGTTCGGAAGCACTGGTGCCCGGAGAATAGCCCATCAGGTCATTCAGACACGGCACGATCTCATTATTGAGCAGCGCCTCGAACTCGGAAGGGGACGCCGATTGCAGTTTTTTCTGTATCTCCCTCCGCCGCTGCCCCGCTTCAATCCTGCGCCGGTAGGCTGGATCATTGGCAAGGCGCTGACGGCGGAAGTGCCAGAACTCCCCGCAAGCCCAGACAAGAGGCCCAAAGAGGAAAAGGCAGATCACGGCGATAATGTGATTCTGCCAAAGAGGCACACGAACAGCGTCATCCATATCCTTCTTAAGGTAAAGGATTGCGGAAGGGGTGCGCCCTTTCTCTTGAGTAAGAGCTGAAGCTGTGGGATTGTTTGCCATTGCATTGACATAGGCTTGCGAGCCGTCACTTGAGCCGCTGCCCTTTTCAACTTCAAATTTGGACTTCAGCGGGAATTCCTTGTAGGTTCCGGTTTTGGTATCAAAGGAGGAAAAGCTCAATGAAAGTTCCGCCGGGCCTTTTTCGAGAGGAATAAGAACATATCGTATTTCAGCTTTTTCAGCCCCTCCGTTTGCTGAAGCTGTCTTGTCAATTTCCGGCGGATAAGTGCGAAAGCCCGGAGTTTGCAGTTCGGGAGCCTTGAGTGTGTCCAATGGGCCGCTTCCACTGATCCTGAGCCTAAGGGTTTGCGGTTCGCCGGTCTTCCAGTTGGCGGACGGGAGCTCCGTGCTGATCTGCCAATCACCGACAAGCCCAAGGAAAGAGGAATTTTCCGGCGCAGCAGGAAGAGGCTTCACCCCTATCTGTATGACAGGAGAAGTAAGCGAACAGCGTTCCTGTTCCGAACGGCCGAAGGGATCGCCGATATTGAAAAAGTCGTCATCAAAAAATCCGCCCCGGCGCTTGTTGCTGCCAGGCACGGAAACAGTGCAGGTCTGGGAAACTTTGATCTGGAGCGGGCCGGGAGCAATAGGACGGAACGCAGTGCGGAAGTGCCAGACGATAAAAGACTGGTTCCCAATTTTTTCATGTGACTGCGTGGGATAGGCAAAATGAGGGTTCTCCTCATTTGAGCCGCTGTAATCCCGGAAGATTGCGTTTCCTGTTTCTATATCCGGCCAGGCAGGCCTGTAGTTCAGGTCTTCTGCGCCATAGAGACGTATCTCAAGGGGGATTTCCTCGCCGACATAGAATTCCTTCTTGTCCGTCAGAAGCCCGGCTTTCATAAACAGAAGTTTATCGAACTTTTCCGCATATTTTCCGGCCATCTTGCCACGCGCATCAGCACTGCGCTTGATGACCTTCAGCTCCACGGGATCCGTAAGCACCTTTTTTGAGCCAAGCCTGACCTGCATCGCCGGAATAAGCAAGTCGCCCTCTTTCTCCGGGACGAAGCCGTATATGAGCTTTGCACTACTGGTTCTTTTTGCATTGACAATGGTGGTTGACTGCGAACGGCGCGGGACATCGCCCATCCAGCGAAGCCCCGGGATTTCAGGCAGGCTGATGAGTTCGGGGAAAGCACCCTGCGTTGAATTGAGCACCAGCTCGGCAGCTTCGCCTGCGATAAGCGGCTGCGGGTAGACCTGAACACTCAGTTCGGCTGCCTTCGCCGGCATGTAAAGGGCAAATGTGATCAGAAACAAAATGCCTGTAATGCTCTTGGACATAAGCCTACCAATCCTTTTCAACTTCCTTGATCCGTGATGCAGCCCTGTCACGGTCCTTGAGTGCATCGCGGAGATTCTTCTCTTCATTGGCCATCAGGTCGAGGAGCGCGGCTGCCTGTGCGGGATCGAGTTCCTTCTCATCCTTGCCCTCCTTGCCGTTCGGCTGCTTTTGAGCCTCCTGAGCCTCCGGCAACTTCTTGTCTTCGCCAGCTTCTTTTTTCTGTTTGTCTTTATCCTGCTTATCCTGTTTGTCCTGCTTATCCGCGTCGTTCCCATTGCCGGAAGAGTTCTCGTCCTTATTCTTCTTGTCATCTTCCGGCTGCCCAAGCTCCTTGAGGGCTTTTGAAAGATGCTCCTCGGCTTTTTGGCCATTCTTCTCGTTCTGTTTTTGTGCGGCCTGTTCGAGTTCCTTTTCTGCGGCGGCAGCCTTTTGCTCCATCTTTTCCTGTCCCAGTTTCTTTGCCTGTTCCTTTAGATCATCGACGGCCTTCTTGGCCTCGGCAGTTTCCTGGGCGGCATTCGACTGCGGCTGGGCCGATTGGGAAGAGTCTTTCTTCTCCTGCTTTGAACCTTCTTGCTGCTTTTGCTCCTGGTTCTTCTCCTGATCCTGCCCGTCTTGTTTTTTGTCCTGCTTTTTATCCTGTTTTTGCTGCTTAGGCTCTTGCCCGGCACTCTTTTGATTTTCTTTCTGCTGCTGATCCTTTGCCTGCTGCGTTTCCTGACGCGCCTTTTCTTGCTGCTTTTTGAGCTCCTCGATCTGCTTCTTAAGTTTCTCCGCAGAACTGCGGTCATCAAGGAGTATCTGCTGGTTCTGGGCAATCTGTCCGTTTGAGGAGGGAATGCGCAGAGATTCGCGGTAAAGCCCCTCGGCCTTGTCAAGCCCTTTAAGGCATGAGTCAAGAGACTTCAGGGCGCCGTCAAGGTTCTGCGCCTGCATGAGGCCTTTAGCCTTGTCAAATTCCTGACGGGCTTCCCCGTGGCGGATTACGCCGTAATTCTGATAGGCTCCGGCGCGGACATCAGGACGTTTGGCTGCAAGGTTGATAGCCTCCTCATAACGGGTTCCGGCGCTGGCATTGTCATTTTTCTTCTGGGCGTCCCAGGCGATGTTATAGAGGGTAACGGGATCCTTCGAACCTGGAATGCTTTCAGTATTTTTGGCATCGGACTTGACGGCACTTGGCAGAGACCCGGCTGTTTGCTTTTCCGTTTTGGGCGCTTCCTGGGCAAACACAGGAGAAGAAACTGAGATGCCAAGGAAAAGGGCGGCCAAAAGAAGAGTACCCGATGCAGAACGAAGGCCGTTGCCCATCTGAACAGATACCCTGCGCTCCGAAAGCCCAAGCCAAAGCAGGAGCAGGACAAACGCAGCCAGCAACGGATAGTAAAAACGCTCTATCGGACGGGTCTGCTGTCCGGTTTCATACTCTTTGGGTACAAGCTTCCGGACGGCATCCTCTATCTGGGGCAGACAGGAATCAGTTGCGGTTGAACGGGCGTAAACACCGTTTGCCTTGGCAGCCAGGGAAGAAAGCATCGCCTCGTTAAGACAGCTCTTCACCAGCTCTCCCTTCGAATCGCGCAACTGCTTGAATCCCTTGCCGTTTTCATCTCGAACACTAATCAGCCCGGGTTGGGAGGGGTCTCCAACGCCCACCACAAAGAGCGGAATTTTCATTTCATTCAGCTTCGCAAGCGCCGCAGGGGCATCTCCATAACCTTCGTCGCCATCAGTAATAAGTATGATTGCGCGATGCCCGCTCTCTGCGGCCTTGAAGGCTTCTATGGCGGTCTCAAGGGCCTTCTGAATGTTTGTCCCGCCAAGGGGGATGCTTCCAGGGTTAAGCTCGTCTATGATCTGGAAGAGACTGCTGCGGTCGGCGGTAAGGGGGCACTCAAGGAAGGCCGTCCCTGCAAAGGCAACCAGACCATAGCGGTCGGAAGGATTTTTCTGCATCAGCTGGCGCAAAAACCATTTGGCGTGTTCGAGGCGCGAAGGGGCAACGTCCTTGCAGAGCATGCTCTTTGAAACGTCAAAGACCACCAGGAGGTCGCGCCCCTTACCTCCGGCGGGCAAAAGCCTTTCGCCCCAGGACGGCCTCGCCACCGTCAATACAAGGAGAAGCAGCGCCGCCAGGAAGATAAATAATCTCACAAGCCGCCTCCCGGAAGAAAGCAGCACATGTTCCGGGGATGACGCCCGCTCTCCCAGCAGAAGGGACAGGAGACGGCGGCGGCGGGTCCGCGCCCAAATCCATGCGGCAAGCAGCAGCGGCAGAAGCCAAAGCAAATGCCAAAGGGCATTCTGGTCTAAAAAATTCATAATTTCACCTTTTGGAGGCAAGCATTGCAGCCTGCCGGTTAAATATACCGCCAATAGACAAGGAAAACCTCCCAATGGTTCTATCTCAGGAACAAAAAATCTAGTGCAGAGAGGATTCTCCCTCTAGTCGTTCTTTGAAGATTCCCCCTTGCGCAACCCGGAAGCCAAGGTGTATATTCAGTTTTAAATATAAAAATTATGAAGGATCGCAAATCCATGAAAATACATCCGTCTTTTGAAGAATTCCGCAGCCTCTCGGCAAAGGGGAATCTGATTCCGCTTTCCCTGGACCTCATCGCCGATATGGAAACACCCGTTTCCGCCTACCATAAAATGTGCGGGGGCCAAGCCCATTCAGCCTATTCCTTCCTGCTGGAAAGCGTGGAAGGAGGAGAAAACATCGGACGCTACTCGA
>Ga0154565_1099_pt2 | contig 12096 bp, 10 predicted proteins | sample RifGroF2_FD_105708 | JGI IMG/M metagenome (GOLD analysis project Ga0154565, IMG submission 105708) | Lentisphaerae bacterium GWF2_52_8 | reverse complement strand
CATCATGTCGTCCGGAGAAAACCCCACAATCCGACAAGCCGGCTGGATTCTTCGGATAGTGCGCAACGTGTCCGGCTGGATGGTCAGTCCTTTGTCAATCCAAACCATTTCAAACGAAGACTGCCGGATGGCGGAAAGGATTTCGGCGTTTGCATTTGCGCGATCTGTTGGCCCCAGCAGTTTATGCCGCACACGATCAAGAAACGAAGGCTTGATCAGCGCAGACGCGGTCACCTTCACAGTGCTCACCTCGCACACCTCATGCCCAAGTTCGCGCAATGCCCGAAACCGTTGCATCGTGGTGCTGCCCTCAACGATGGGCCCGACGGCAAGAATCCGCAGAGGATGCTGAACGGGTTCAATCATGCGCCGATCCGGTGTTCCCCAACCACTGCATTGATACGGCCCGGCCAGTCGCCGCCTGAATGATCAAGCGAGACATGACCGCGATATATTCGCGCAGGTCAAGCGCGTCCAGAAACCGTCTGGCACTGATCTGAAAACGTTCTTGCACTTCGACATAGTTGTCTGCAATGGCCTGCAGTTGCCGAAGGAAATCATCCACCTGTTTTACCTCAAAGCGCACGCCAATATCGAAGCGTCGCGACAACTCACCCAGTCCTCCGGAATCCGCCAGCAATACAGGCACCTGTGCTTCCGCCGCTTCACAAAGAATCCGACCGAAACCCTCGGCAACTACACTGGGTATAGCCAAAAGGTCGAGCGCCGCCAGTTCTGCTTCTATGTCTTCACGAAAACCTCGAAACTCGATCAGATCGCGCACGCCGTGCTGAGCCACCAGCCCGTCAATCAGTCGTTGCTCCTCCGGTTCCGTTGCGTTGCCGATGAAACGAAAGTGAAATCGGTTCACTCCCAACCGTCTCAAGCGTCCCGCTGCTTCCACCACCAGATCATGTCCCTTGCCACGGCAGACGCGTCCCAGCAAGCCAACGACGATCGGTTCCGACGATGTCCGGGTTCTATGCCTTGAACGTTGCAGTCCTTTGAACTTGTAACCGTAGTAGATTGTGGAGAGTCGTTCTGCTGGCACGCGGGCAAACTGGGCGGTGAAAGTCGAGTTGCACACAAAGGTGGAAACCCGGGCATGAGTGTCCGTCAGGGAGCTTACCCATTGAGCATCCTCAATCGTCTGCAACTGGCACAATATGGGGAGTCGCAGTCGCTGCGCAATGGCAGACACAGGACGAAGGATGCCGCCTTGGTTGACGTAAACCAAATCTGGTTTCGTGCGCTGCCAATGCCAAGCCAGTCGCAGGTAGTTCCATGCTTTCGACATCCTGGAACGATGCAGCATATCTGGCGGCAGCAAACACAAGTTCGCTACGCCGAGCCTGCTCAACTTGGCCGCAAAAGGCGTGCCATACGGCAGAATCACCTCAGGCCGAAACACGGACGGATCGAGGCCTTCAAGAATGTCCAGCAACGCCAGTTCCGAACCGTAGAGATGGCCTGATGGCTCGATGATGCTTATCTTCAACGTCCGTTGCCCCGCTTCGCCCATCATTGATGACTTGCTTTCTGCTCTGCTGTCCAGCTTCGGAGTATCTCGGCAACCGCCTTGAATTGCTGATCGTAGTTGTAGCTGCTTAAGTGCAACTGCCGGCAGCGTTGAGCCATGTGGTGACGCAGCGATTCATCCCCCAAGAGTCGGTTTACGGCTGTGGCGGCGGCTTCAACAGAATCGTGTGGAATACAGAAGCCGCATTCGTTTCCTTCGATCAGTTCCGGAAGCAACGGGCCTTGGTCCGCAATCAACGGAACCCCAAGGGCCATGCACTCAAATCGCTTGTTGGAGGCCAGGGCTGAGTATTTCCACGCATTGCTTACCGGCTCCAATACGGTCCAGCCCACATCCGCGCCAGCAATCATGGCATAGTGATCATGAACCGTCTGGAAACCGGGATCAAAAAGGATGACGCGGTCCCTCACGCCGGTGTGTTGTATCAGTTCGCCAAGACGCGCGGCATAGTCAGGCCGAATCCGACCTTTGATGACAAAGACCGCATCTGACGGCCAGCGTGGAAGCGAGCGGACGGCAAGTTCAAGACCATGGTCCGGCCCCACAGCGCCGTGATACATAACCACGCGGGCTTTCGTCGGGAGCCGTCCGCCCAATGCCTCCCGCAAGAGAGGCCGAGGCGCGTCTTGAACCGGTCGCGGACAGTTGGCGACAATGCGGATAGTCGTTGCATCAATGCCTGCGTCTTGCGCGAAGACACTCGCTCGTCCGGGATCTGGAAACACGATCAAATCGGGCAGTTGCGCATGCCTCCATACGTAGCGGTTGGCAAATCGGACGGAGTATCCTTCCTGCTGACTCTCGGGCACTTCGTGAAAGTGCCACACCAAACGCGCTCCGCAGTTCTTTGGGCTGTCTCCCAAAGAATGAGCCACTTCAGCATCAAACCCGACCACGATTTCCGGACGAACCTGTCTCACCAGCCGCCGAATGCGACTGCGAAACAACGCGACTCTCGCCAGGCGCCCAAGCAAAGAACACGCTTCAGTGTTCGAGTTGGTGTAATACCTCTTAACGTCAGGGCTTAAACCAGCATCAACATTTGCACCATTGAACGGCGACTCCTGAGCCACGCTGACTTGAAAACCCTGTTCGACGAGAATATTGGCCTGGTTGACCGAGGGCGGGTAGAGTTCAACCGGCGGCCGCAAGACAAACAGAACGTGTGGGAGGCTGGTCAATTGCGTGGACATGCTGTGGACACGTGGCAACTTCGAGAACTGGGTTAAGCCGACCGATACATCTCACTCAATACCTTCTTCAACGCCTCTTGAACGCCCACACCGGAAGACACCTTGGAGAACATGGCATGCGCTGCTTTTCGCCTTGCGGCGTAGGCATCTTCGGATTCCTCCAGTATTCCCAGCATTGCAGTCGCCAGATCTCGCTCATTCCTAGGCGGCACAAGCAGCGCGGCTTGCGTCTCACTGTAAAGTTCCGGAACGCTTCCAACCGTCGTGGCAATGAAGGGCACGCTGAACTGTGCAGCCTCCAATAGCACCAAGGGATATCCTTCATGGTAGGAAGGCAGAACCAGACACCGCGATTGAGCCAGCGCATTGAGCGTTTCCTGACGGGTCTTGAAAAACTCGAAAGAAATGTTGCTTGTAACACCCAACTTGCGTGCCAGGGAAGCGTAAGGTTCCTCGCTCCCCGGCCCGGCAATGAGAACACGCACGGCTGGAAATCGCCTGGCAACTTCCACAGTCGCACGCACCAACTCCTTTAACCCCTTCTCCTCATCGCGCCGTCCCAAAAAGATGAAGTCGGCTACGAATCGGGAGGACGCGGGTGCATATCCCACCCCCTCATCCTCAATCCAAAAAGGAAGGCGCAAGATTTTTCCATGGTAGCCGTAAGTCTGCCGGATTCCCTGGTCAATGGTTGCAGATGGCGAAAGCACAGCGCGGGCGCGCTCCAACATACGGCTTGCAGCGGCATCAACAAATTTGTTGCCGGGATTGGCGTTGGTAAACTCCCAGACCAGAATCTGGTCCGCCACGCTGCTTTGAAGAAGATATCGAGCGAGTGAGGTGATGCCCGTGACAAACACGTAATCGGGACGCTCGCGAGTGATCCTCTTTTGAGCCTGCCAAGCCAAACACCTGCTTGGCCAGTCCCAGCGGTGGCCTTTGTTCAGACACGGCAAGACTATCTCGAAATCCTGCGGTGATTGCCCATCAACAAACTCTGCCAGCAAAGTGAAACAGGTGACATGCAAACCGAGTCGTGCCAGTTCCTGGCAAAGGAGCAAGGGCGCAAGGCAACCTCCACCGCGATGCCCTACCATACCGCAGACGACGAAAGCCTGCTTTCTGTTTATGTCCATTAGATTATTTCTTGCGCAGAACAACCGCCAAGGATTTGATCAGCAGGTCGCACTCCTCAATGCCAGCGCGGATCAACTGCGCCCATTTCTCTGGATAAGCTCGGCGATAGGCAAGACCTTTGGCACTCAGCTTCACCACGACAAATTCAAGATGGAACCGCCGGGAGAAATGATCCAGATACTCGGCGGCGGTTGCGAAGGAGAACTGCTGCTGCAAAGCCCAGAAAGGCAGATTCGGGTCCGGCTGGGTGTCGAAAAACGCCTGATTCCGGATGCGTTTCTGATATTCGTCTTCGTCCAACAAGAGATGATCGTAACCAGCCTCATCGCCATAGGCCGCGATGCAATGATCAGCCCCGAAGGAGTAATACAAGGGACCGAAACAGTGCCAAGCCCAACCGCCGGGTCGAAGGACGCGATTCGTTTCGTCCACCATGATTCTCAAATTGCGCACGTGTTCCAAAACCGAACTGCTGGCAATAAGATCGAAGGACTCACCGGGGGAAGGTATGGCCTCAATTGCTCCCTGACAGAAGCTCACTTCTGCGTCAAAGAATCGTCGCAGTTCCGGCACGATTCTGTCCCACCTTTCTTGGAGAGAGTAAACATCTATGCCATCGAGACGCTTGACCCCGCGCCGCAACCAAAACTGCACATCCTCACCGCCCGCGTAACAACCCGGGATCAAGACCCGCGCTATCGGCTCAACACGCGTGCGTTTGAGCAACACAGCAAGCGAAGCATCGGTTCCAAAACGGTCCTCGATACAGAGATAGTCGCAATGCACGTTTACGTTCACGTCCGCACGACGACGAATTGCCGATTGCTGAAGGCGAAGTGCCGGCAACGCCACGAGCCTCGCGAGCCTCCGTTTGATTGATTCGGCTGGCAGCAAGATCGAAGGATCCACAATCTGCCGACTGATGTCCTTGGAAGAATATGCCTGAAGACCGCTTCCAAGCTCTCGCTTTGCCCGCTGAATACTCTCTAGACGCATCGCGACAATGGATTCTGAAAACCCGTTCTCCGGTTACACCATGCAACCCACTTCCTCACGCACGCCTCATTCCAACACACTCATCGAAGAGCTTGGCCATCGTTTGACTGAGAACAGGATAAGAGAACTTCCGAACTTCCGATGAATCTGCGTCGAAGCGCAAAGCCTGCTCTGCTTTCATTTTTATCAGCGTTTCCAAAACACCAATGATTTCTTCAGGAGAATCCGGATCAGCCACCAAGCCGCTCTTGGTCTTGCGGACAATCTCGGCACAGGAACCCTGCCCGGGGACAATTGCGAGAATAGGCCGTTCCGCAGCCAGATAGTCGAACAGTTTGCTGGCGATGCTGTAATTACCCATTGTTCTGGTGAGAATGACCATCTGCACGTCGCTCCGTTGCATCCATGCGATGGCTTCGCTGTGAGAGACGCGCGGCAATACCTCCACTTCCAAACCGTCGAAATCAAAATCAACATTGCATCCTCCCACAAACACCAATTTCAACCGTTTCAGCAGTGCCGGCTTACGGCTGACAGTGGTTTTGAGCGCATTGTAGAGAGGCTTCGGAGAATACTCCCCGTAGAAAGAGCCTGTGTGAACAATGAGTAATCTGCCTTCCGGAGGGTTCTGTGTTGTCTTTTCCGAGAAATCCTCCGGATCATATCCACAGGTAATGGGCACAGCCTTTCCCTGAGGAAGGCGATGCCGTTGAGCAAACTCTTGAGCGACCAAAGGATGAGCAAACGTGCAGCAGTCGGACTCACGCGCCACCTTCGCCTCCGCCCCAGCCTGTCGGCCCAATTGCCATTGGGGAAAATGCTCTTCGGACAGCAAAATCGGATTGCCCACCCAGGGATCCCTGAAATCGGCAACCCAAGGAATACCAAAGCGCTGTTTGATCGCCAAACCTACGTAGTGAGCCGAAAGCACAGGAGAACTTGTCCAAATGACATCGGGCCTTGATTCCTCAATCAGGTGAGCCGCTTCTGCAATCGCAAGTTCAGCCCACTCTCGAAACCGGCAGGGAAAATCAATGAAGAAGCCAACATGATGGCCAATGCGGCCCAGGCGATGAGCAAACAACCAACCTCGAACTTGTCGCCATATAGTGCCATGTGGATAATCAACGCGGCGAACCTCCACTTCCTCGGGAATTTCCTTCACAAGCGTCTCATCCGAGCTGAAATCAGGGTCGTTCTTGCCTCCACAAATGACTGCCGGCAGCCACCCGTGCTGAGGCAGATATTTGCAGAACTTCAGCATCGGGTAAACCGCCGGCCCACCGATGGGCGGGAAATAATACGTCACCATCAACACACGTTTCATGTCACCAAGGAAGGCATTAACAGGTGCTGAGCAACTCCCCCCATAGCCATACTGCAAACCTGCCACGCCCTGCTTCTTTACACACTTCGCTCCGGTCGGCTTGTCGAGTTCACATTGCCTTGTTGAGGGGCCTGTCTTTCCATCACAGTTTCAAACACTCTCTTATCGAAATCCCGACTCCTCTTTATGTGGCGCAGATTCAAAAACAACCATGCGCCATCTTCGACGCACCCGAACAACGACGGAAAATCCAAACGCAGCAGCGCGTGCAGACTCTTGCTAGAAAGTTCCTTCACCACATAGAGGCATCGGCTCACCCAAGCCCTCTGAATGTCTTTCAGCGCCAACAGTAATACGGCACGGCGAGCATGCGGATTGGTTTTTTCCATCCCTTGGTTCTCCAACTGAACCAGCGTATGCCAATGACAAACCAAAGCGCCTGGCACAAGATTGAACCGGAATCCCGCCCGGCGAATCCGTCTGCACAAATCCTCGTCCTCGCCGTAAAGGAAAAAACACTCGTCAAACAGTCCCACCGCCTCAAACACCGTCCGATGAAATAACACGGCGCCACCATAGGCTTCCTTGAGTGGATAAGTCTTGCGCCGCTGGCCGCGCCATAGATCGTCAATGAACTCACCCGACTCGATCAACATGCCTTTCCTCATGCCAGGGTCAATACCACTGCCGTCATAGCGCAACTGCAACGGAGCGAAGACACCGAACGGACTTTCCTTCGCTGCCTCCTCCAGCCTCACAAAACAATCAGTCGCCACGGTCGTGTCCTGATTGAGAAGCATCACATACTCCGCGCCTTCATCCAGCGCCAATTTGATGCCGACGTTGTTCCCGGCCGCAAAGCCGAGGTTCCTATCATTCTGCCTCAACCGCACCTGCGGGAATTGTTGGCGCACCATTTCCGGCGTGCCATCCGTAGAAGCGTTGTCCACTACGAGCACACGCTGGCCGTTGAGTCCAGAAGCAAGGACTGACTTGAGGCACTCTTCAATCCATCGTCGCCCGTTGTAAGTCAGAATAATGACAAAGACGTTCACGTTGATACACGGCGAAATCACTAACGGCCAAGGCTCTCGAGGAATTGAAACAACTTCAACTTCTTACCCAGCAGAATACGCGGCCCGCCGATAGACAAGAGCTGCACTAACCATCTGGCCAAAGGAGCAACGGCCTTATCTGGCTTGGCCATAAGAACTCTTTCGAGTTGCTCCACCATTAACGGCACCGTCGTGTCCACGTCGAACCGCTGCCGCGCTCGTTTTCGTCCTGCCTCTCCCATGCTCGCTGCCAGTTTCGGGTTGGTCAGAACCTCTCGCAACGCCTCCGCCAAGGCTTCGGGTTTCTTCACAGGCACCAGCATGCCTGTCTTGCCTTCCTCAACAAGATCCCGCGGGCCTCCGCTATCTGTGGCTACCACTGGCAAACCTGCCGACATCGCCTCCACAATCGTCATACCCATGCCCTCAGTATGGGATGGACTGCAATAGATCGCCACCCGGTGAAGACTTGGTCGAGTATCCGTTTGAAAGCCCGTAAATTGAAAACATTGTTGAATCCCGAGAAATTTCAGACGCCTTTCCACCTTCGCTCTGTAAGTTAAGTGATCAAAATCACCAACAACCCGCACTGAAAACTCAGAACCTTTTCGAATCAGAATGCCGGCCGCCTCCACCAAGTCATCAAGCCCCTTCTCAGGTGTCGTTGCTCCAATGGATACAATGGCTTGACTGTCATGATCTGGAGTGCATCCGGAAAACCTGCCAGTCTCAATGCCCGAATGAACCACCGCAATCTTCTCCCCTCCAATCTTCTCCCTGACCACGGCTGCCAACGTCTCGCTTACACAAACCACGCACACTGAGAGCGCGCCCATGCAGCCATGGATCATTGTCGTATCCAATGGCCCCAAAAACCCACCTTGGCCGACAAATTCACGGACAATCCACAGATGTGGCTTCTCTTCGATGGCAGCCGCCAAAGCTCCGGCAGGAATGACAGACACATTCGTCACCACCGCCGTGATGTCTTCCTTCCGAATAATGGACCGTATGCTCTCCACGGCTTTCGGCAACAACCGCATCGAGTAAAGCCACGCGTCCACTGTGCCTGAAGTCACCCACCACGGTTGTTCCACCCGCACTGTTCTTACCCCCAACGCTTCCACTTTGGCGTTGAACGGACCGTCTTCAGCTACAACAACCACAGGCTCAATCCGAGCCACTGGCAATCTTCCGAGCAGTGAAAGCAAATCCAACGATGCTCCGCCTAAACTGCCGGAGTTCGTAATGAAGAGGATTCGTTTATTCATCTGCTGAAACGTCAGTTCCCATGTGCTTGTTGACTGCAACTCATATCGAAACCATCTTGCGTTGTTCAGTTTCTGACCAACCTAGAGCCCCTGCTCGTCAAGCCCTGTCTCAACCCGCAGCCTGATACTGTTATCCTGATTCGTGTCTTTTCTACTTCTCGAAACGACCCACAACTCCAAACATCTTTAGAATTGGCCGTGCCAACCGATAGATTGGCGTCCTTGTAAGGCTGCACACTCTAGCCGCGTCAGCTTTAGCCTTGATAATCATCTGAACCATTTCTTTCTCTACAGGTTCGGAAAAACCGTGTTTGGCACGCACCAACCAACCCTGCGCAACCTGATAATGGTTTTGCGCCACTGTTTTAGCGTCGGCGTGTAGAGTTGCAGAAGATAACAAGGAGGGCACCCGCACAAAATCAAAGCGTTTCAGCATCTTGAGCCACAAATCCAAATCCATCGAAAAGTGGAGATTCTCATCCAGCGGCCCGCACTCCTTCCACGCCCTGCCACTGAAGAAACAAGATGGCTGGCCGAAAAACACTTCCTGCCAGCGAGCGCCAAGCGTATCAAGGTCAAGAACCTTGGATTCCAAAAGCTCCCTTTCTCCGGTAAGCGGTGTAACAAATTGACAATCTCCAACCCAAGCTCCCGCTTCAGGATGACGCGCAAACGATTCAGCAACGGCTGCCAATGCGCCCGGCATCAGATAATCGTCAGAGTTCAACCACGCGAAAATTTCGCCTGTGCAGCGCGTGAAGCCTTGGTTGATGGCATCGGATTGGCCCCGGTCTTTCCGACTCACCCAATATGTCAAGCGGTTCGCGTAGCGTTTGATGATCTCCACGGAACCATCTGTAGAGCCGCCGTCCATGATCACGTATTCCAGACGCGAATAGTTCTGGTCAAGGACGCTCCTAATGGTTTGGTCCAAAAACTGCGCCTGGTTAAACGACGGAGTAACGATGCTGATAAGGGGTAGTTCCATAATCGTATGTTTCGGGCCACTCCGCTTGGTTAAACACCACTGATTCCAGATTTCCACTGAATACACATCCGACGTGTTTAGGCAACAGATAACACGGCGGTTACGTGTCTGCGGATGTCAGTGTTTGGAAAAGACTTCTTGGGCCAGCCGAAGGCTTTGATATCGCACATTACGCAAGAATGCGTATGCCGGAGCCACTGTGCGATAAAAGGGTGGCGCCTCTCCAACTGTGCCATCCGGGTGGATGAATTTACATGAGTCAACTCCGTAGTGATGAAAGACCAAGCGGTTGTGGCGTCTGGAATAAGCAAGCCCTAAGTTGTCCTCGATCATTATCTCTTTTTGATCTTCCATTTCCTGACGTAGTTCACTGCCGGGCAAACCAACAAAAACGCCGACAGCAACTTTGAACGGTTTGATTTCTTCGATCAGTCGAAGCGTAGCCTTGCGATCCGCCCGCGTTTCTCCAGGCACTCCCACCAACCAAGTGGTAAATGTTCGGATGCCAAGTTTGTTGCAAGCGAGAACCGCCTGACGAATATGCTGTGCCGTTATGCCCTTTCTTATTTGTTTGAGAATTCGATCTGAGCCGCTTTCGCAACCAAAGAAAATTGCTTCGCACCCGGCCCGTTTCATCAGAGGCAAGAGAGCCAAATCGAGCGGGTGGACGCGCGACTCGCAGAGCCATTTAATGCGGAAGTTTTTCTTAAGCAGAAACTCACAAAACTCCGCCGTGCGTTTTGAGGAGTGAGTGAAGTGGTCTTCCCGGAAAAAGACACCGGCGATTTGGTAATCCCGGTGCAGTTTCTCAATGTCTTCCACAACGCGTGCGGCGCTGAAAGCACGGTAGCTTTTCCCCCACACCGCCTTCACTGAACAGAAGGTGCATCCAAAAGGACAACCCCGGCTGGTGTTCATGGAGAAGATCGGAGAGTCAACCAGATCGTCTGCATACGCACCTGCCGCTAACATGTAAGGTTTGTCCACGAAATGATGGTAAGCTGGCATCGGTAGCGCATCGAGCGTGTCGATGTGAGCACCACATTGCATGCGCCCTTTGGCACGGCCTTCGACGATATCCAAAATCGCCTTTTCGCCCTCGCCGCGCACAATAAAGTCCACATACTCGGGAATAGTCTCCGGGCAAATACTCGCGTGTGGACCACCCACGGCAATGACTCCCTTCCATTGCCCCCGTTCACGCAAGCCCTGTAATTTCGAACAGAGCCAAATCGTATCCTCGAAGCAAACAGTGTTCGAGTAGATTCCCACGCATTCGATTCCATGCTTTTCCAAAAAGCCGTTTCCAATGAAATTGGTCGGCGTCAAATAACGGTCGATAAAATACACCTTGTGGCCGGCTCGTTCCAAAACGGAAATAAGGAAACCCACTCCGAGGGGAAACCGTTTCTCGTTCGTATCAAAAACGGAAACCTGGGGTGCCGCAGAGGTTGTCAGCAAGACATTCATAACGTTGCTTGGCAGACCAAATCAAATTGACTTGTTACCGAAACAAACCACCAAACCGGTGAAGGTAGAATCAAGGTCACGGGACTGAAGTCCATCCGGGGCTTCATGTCAAAAGCTGTTTAAGCCAGCTTTCAGGATTGCATAGACTTGAGCGACAAAATCGCCTGCGCGGTTTCTTCAGCCACCCGTCGCCAGTTGTAATACTGCGTCACTAGCAGCCTGGCTGTGGTGTGTTTTGCCTGCATCTGCGGCTTTTCGCGGAGAATTCTTTTCAGGGTATCAGCCAGCGCAACCGGCTCCTCGAATGGCATCATGAAGCCAATGTCGCCACGCGCAAAACATTCACGCACCTGTTCAATCGGTGACGCCAGAATAACCAAGCCGCTGGCCATGTAGTCGAACAGCTTGAGTGGTGAAGAAAACGTGCCATAATCTGTCCAGTTCTCCTTTCGGTATAAACAGAGTCCCACATCCATGCGAGCCAGCAGACCCGGCATTTGTGTGTAGGGACGCTCTCCAAGGAGAACAACATTTGCTGGCAAGTCTCTGACTGGGAGTTCTTTGGCTATGATGTAGAACCGGATGCGGGGTTCTGCCAGCAGTTTACGCGCCGCAGCCACAATGCTGTCGAAGTCATGCCAAGGAATGGCCGCGTTGCCACACCAGACTACATTGAGGCCACCAGGATTGGCTGCGACGTCTTCTGTTCCGGGCGCGTCAGGACGAAATAAGTCAGGATCTGATCCTAATGAAACAACAGTCCGCCGGGTAATGCCGAGATCGCGCGCGTAGTCCGCCAAACCGTGGGTGTTGCAGATGGCAAGAGCAGCATGGCGGGCGACCTGACGGAAATATGCAACCTGAGTTTCGGTGCGGCCAGTGCCCTTGTGGTTCCGCTCGAGACGGCTCAGTTGTGGCGTGGCATTAAGTTCCCATACGACGGGCACATGACGAGACAACCTGCTCACCGGCCACCTCATGAAGCGCGGTAATGTAGGAGGTATGCTTTCGATGCGAACATAAAAAGCGTCCATCTGTCTCAACTGCTGAAGTTTGCCAAGTCCGGCTTGTTGCAGGGGAACCAACTCTTCGCGGGCAAGGTGAGGAAACGCAAATACT
>Ga0154565_1164_pt1 | contig 12123 bp, 10 predicted proteins | sample RifGroF2_FD_105708 | JGI IMG/M metagenome (GOLD analysis project Ga0154565, IMG submission 105708) | Lentisphaerae bacterium GWF2_52_8 | reverse complement strand
AGTCCGCCAACCCCTTCCAGACGACCGGTATCGATTTTCGCTACTTTTTCGTGCGGAAGGTCTGTTTTCTCAAGTACACAGTCGGCGTCGTAGTCTATCCCGGAGGCTTCGGCACTTTGGACGAGTTTTTTGAGGCAGTCACACTGGTCCAGACCAAGAAGATAAACAAAATCCCCATCGTCCTGGTCGGCAAGGAATTCTGGGCCCCCCTCACCAAATGGATAAATTCCGAACTTTTGGAAAAGTACAAGCTGGTCTCCCAGGGTGACGATCTCATATACAATATAGTGGACAATGCAAAGGAGGCCATGAACTACCTCCTCGAATGCCACAAGGACGGCATCGTTAAAACCGTCAGGAATATCTAGGCACGGCAAAAAAGCTGGAGGCCGTCACCGATGAACTGTCGCCCTGCTTGCGCAGCCTGCTGCATCGCGCCCTCGATAAGCGCAAAAATACCCGGAACGCCCGGAGGCAAGGCTGCAGGAATCCCCTGCCCCCATCTGACAGCGGAATTACGCTGTGAGCTTTTCGGAAAAAGCGAACGCCCCGCCGTCTGCTCTGGCTTCCGACCCTCTCCCGAAACCTGCGGAAAGAACAGGGAGGAAGCCCTCTCGATCCTCTCCGAACTGGAACTGTCCACAGCCCCAAAAAATTGAAATCAAAAGAATACTAACTTTAAGATTTCGCCCTTTGGGCGACCAGCGTTTCGTCGCTGGATCCCGCCCGGCGCGCCGCCGGTGTCGAATGCTTGGGAAACAGGTTTTGTTTGCAAGGGAAACCCGGACGGTTCCGGGTTCCCCTCTGCACTCCTCCTCCCAAACCCAACTCCCCTGCAAGTCAGTATTAGTTGGAAAAGGGTGTAGCCCTCAATTGTACGATGAGTTCAATGCTGAAGTCCAGTTGTTTCAGACTTTGTAAAAAAGGAAGTGACATAATATAATATTCCCCCAAAAAGACAAAGGCCTATATGACAATAGACAAAGACTATCGCCCTAATTACATAGAGCAGCAGCTCCGTCTGATATTATCTGCCATTTTGGATGCTGAACGTTCTTTTAATCTCTACAAAGAAATCGGATCAAAAACGGCATCCCTGGAAAAATTTGGGCTCAAAAATTACTTTGGGCTTAGCCAAAGAGCCTTTCTTTCTCACATGATTATATCAGTAGTATCAATCTTTGAAGAACCGAGCAAAAAGTATCCGACTGCAACATTAAAAGAAGTTATAAAAAGACTACAAGACAAAAAACAAAAGCTGCCCAAGATGGACATCACAAGACTGGCAGAGGCCAGAGAGATAACAAGCCCGACAGAAGGCAGAGAAATAAGTATTTGGGATGAGCTTAGCGTTAATGATGATAACGAAAGGGCTGCAACTGATAAGCTGGCTACATTTCTGCAAACACTAACACCTCAAAATGATGAATACTGGGAATCCTTAAAGTTTATGAGAGATAAGATATTTGCTCACAAAGAAATCATTGAAGACTTCAAATGCAAAGTCACCGATGAATATATAGATAGCTTGCTAAAAAAGGCGAGACTGGCTGTAAAGATTATTGGCAAAGCCTATTTTGCTGGATTTCATGTCCCCATTAATGACTCAAGAGACCATCAAGAATTTGCAAAGCTCTTAAATTACCTTAATAAGGCCCAAGAGTCATAATTTATCAACGCTTGTCAATACTTTGATAATTCATGCTAAGAGAAATCTACTTTGCCAGCTTGTCCTTGAGGATTTTTATGACAGCCTGCGGGTTGGTCTTGCCCTTGCTGAGCTTCATGACCTGCCCCACAAAGAATTGGAGCACTGTTTCCTTGCCAGCCTTGAACTGCTCAACCTGGGAAGGATTGGCTGCTATGGCCTGATCCACAAACTGCTCGATTGCGCCCTCATCCCTGACCTGGACAAGACCCTTCCTCGTGACAATTTCCTTCGGGTCTTCGCCGGTCTTGAACATGTCCGCAAAGACGTCCTTTGCGCTGCGTCCGGTAATCGTGCCGTCGCTGACAAGTCCGACAAGGGAGGCAAGCTGGGGGGCCTTGATCTTGCAGTCGGCTATCGGAATATTGGCCTCGGCAAGCTCGCGCAGGAGTTCGGTGATGATCCAGTTCGCAAGCTGCTTGGGGGTTGAGCTGTTTTTCGCGGCCTCCTCGAAATAGAGGGCAATGGGCTGTTCGAGCACGAGGACGTGCGCGTCATAGGGAGTGAGTCCGTATTCTCCAACATAACGCTGCCGTCTGGCTTCCGGAAGTTCCGGCAGGACGGCGCGAATCTTTTCGATGTCGGAATCAGAGAAAGACATGGGAAGCATGTCGGGTTCGGGAAAATAGCGGTAATCGTGGGCGTTTTCCTTGCTCCGGAGAAGGTAGGTTTCGCCCTGTTCGTCGTTCCAGCCGCGCGTCTCCTGGGTAAGGGAGCCGCCCGCATCGAGGATTTCGGCCTGGCGGATCATTTCGTACGCGATGGAGCGGTGTACGGAACGGAAACTGTTGAGGTTTTTGATTTCGATCTTGGTGCCGAACTGGCTGGCGCCAGCAAGCTTCAGGGAAATATTGACGTCGCAGCGCATCTGCCCCTTTTCCATGTCGCAGTCGCTGATGCCGCCATACTGCATGATCTGTTTCAGTGCAGTCAGATAGGCATAGGCTTCGTCTGGGGAAGCCATATCGGGTTCGCTGACAACTTCCATAAGGGGAACTCCCGCACGGTTGAAGTCGAGCCCGCTGCCTGTGGCCATATGGGAAGACTTGCCGACATCCTCCTCAAGGTGGATGCGGGTAATGCCGATGGCCTTGTCTGAAAGAGGGTCGCCTGAAAAGCCTTTGCCCGAAATATGGAGCTTGCCCTTGACACAAAGGGGCAGGTCATACTGTGATATCTGATAGTTCTTGGGCATGTCGGGATAGAAGTAGCTCTTGCGGTCAAACTTGCTGTAGCGGGTTATTCCACAGGAGCACATGAGGCCTGCCATGAGAGTCTTGCGGATGGCCTCGGCGTTAGGGACAGGAAGGACTCCGGGGTAGCCCATGCAGACAGGGCAGACGAGCGTGTTGGGCTCAGCGCCAAAGCGGTTGGCACAGGTGCAGAACATTTTGCTTTCCGTCCGTACCTGGACGTGAACCTCAAGACCGATCACCACATCATATTTAGCCATAGCTTCCGCCTTCTTTAAAACAATTCAAATCTTCCTGCAAAATGGCAAGATACTTCATCTTTGCAGAAAATAAAGTTGCCTTGCCGCGCTTTTGCCGAGACAATTTCAGTTCTGGCGAAAGAGATGCTGTCCGCCATCAAGGAAAAGAAGTTCCCCCGTAATGGACTCGCTCCGGGAGAGGAAAAGACAGGCTTCGCAGAGCTCTCCGAGCGGAACCGCCATTTTCATGGGAACAGTCTTAAGGGTTTTCTCCATCGCAGAATCCTCCATCCCCACGGGCGGCATCACCGGCCCCAGGGCAATGCCGTTGACGCGGATGCGGGAGGCCCACTGGAGGGCTGCCGCCAGCGTGGCCTCCGCCAGGCTCTTTTTTGAAAGCGCATAGGCGCCAAAAAGCGGATCGCTTGAACTGATGCGCTGGTCAAGGATGTTGATGATGCAGCCCTCGCGCAAATTTCCCTGCGCATAAAATAATTTCATGAGTTCGAGCGGAGCCCAGAAATTGACGGCAAATTCTTCCTGCGCCTCGGCAAGGGACTCCGCAGCAAGCGGCCTCCTCCCGAAAACCGAAGCGTTATTGACAAGGATATCCACAGTGCCCGCCCGCGCCATAAGCCCGGGAAGGGAGGAAAGCTCGCGCAGGTCAGCACAAAGGACTGAGTGTCCGGCCTTCTCCCCTCCTAGTTCTGCAAGGAGTTCCTCGGCGGCAGACCGGGAACGATTGCAGTGAATCAGGAGATTGGCTCCGGCTGCCGCGAAGGACTTGGCGATTGCACGTCCAATGCGGACGGCTGCGCCTGTAATCAAAACCCTTTTGCCTGATATTTCCATATTTCTTCACTTGACGGAAAAGTTGTTTTTCCAGCCTTTCAGATGTAATGTAGCGCAATTGCCAACATTCGGGAGCCATTCAATATGAAAAAGTTTCTCTTTTCCGTAATTGCCGCCTTAAGCCTGCCCTGTCTGCTCTTTGGACAGAACGCCGCCCCAGCACCAACGCCTGCGCCAAAACCTGCTCCGGCGAAAGCCGATGCTGCGCCTCCGGTGCCCGCAAGCCCAACTCCGACAGCAGAGACAGCAGCGGTTCAGGAGAAGGCGACCTTGGCGCTTATGCCTTTCATCATAGACGAATCGCTCCAGATAAGCATAAACAACCAGGTCCTTGTGCCGCGCATGATCGAAACGGAATTCAGCGCGCACCTGATGGACTTCCTCTCGAAATCCCGGAAGTTCAATCTGCTTGAACGCGACTATCTCCGCAAGATTATGAACGAAAACAAGCTCACCGAATCCGACTATGCAAAGCCCGGTGAATACCAAAAGATCGGCAAGCTCCTCGTTGCGGATTACCTCCTTATCGGGCATATCGACCGCCTGACCTTCCTGATAAAGGAACAGAACATCGAGCTCACCGGAGAAAAAAGCAGGGACATCACGGCAACGCTGAAGATCGACTTCCGGATTGTTGAGGTCAAATCTGGGAAAATAGTCTTTACCTACATCGCGCCCGACAAGGTCAAGAGCGAAGACATCCGCCGGGAAGTCCCCTACTCTGAGCGAAAGGACTGGACTCTCGACGACTACAGGGACCGCCTCTTCACCTACGTGGCCGCCAAGGCAGGAAACGCAGTCCTCGAAGGCATCTATCCAGTCAAGATAGCCTCCCTGCAGGGCGACAGCGTAGTACTCAACCGCGGCGAAGGCGCAGGCCCCATGCTCGGAAAGAAGTACGACGTTTTCTCGCAGGGCAAGCCAGTGCTTGATCCCGACACAAAGGAAATCATCGGCACCGAGGAAAACAAGGTCGGCTCAATCGAAGTCAGTGAAGTGCTGCCCAAGTTCAGCAAGGCCAAGATCACGTCGACAGAAGGCACGATCCAGCCAGGGGCGATCTGCCGTCCTGTGCAGCCCGCCGCAACAGCCGCCCCTGCTTCGGGCGCCCCTGACCCGCTCCGCGCCACCCCCGGCTGGTAACATAGAGAGAAGAGGTTTTTGGAAATGTCCCGAGTCTTCCGCCGTTTGCAGTTTCCGCGAATGCGCGGTTTGCTTGCCCTTGGAGTCCTTCTTTTTCTCTGCGGCTGTTCATCAGTCTTTGACGCTCGTTCGCAGAAGAAGGAAATGATTGGGCTCTACACCTCGGGCAATTTTGACGCCTGTTCAAGGATAGCCGCTGAAAAGGCCGAAAAGCACCGCTCCACGGGCGATGAACTCATGTGGCGCTACGAGGAAGGCTCAAGTGCCTTCGCAAAAGGGGACTACGCAAAAAGCATCGCCGCCTTTGAGCGCGCCGAGGAGATACAGGCAAACTTTGAGAACCGCGCCGTCGTAAACGCCCGCGAAGTCGGAGCCGAGGCGGGAGCGGCTGTCACAAACCAGAACGCCCTGCCCTACCAGGGCACTTATGTCGAGAAAATACTCCTGAATGCGCACAAGGCCCTCGCCTATTTCGCCCTGGGCGACAGCAACGGCGCGCGCGTCGAGCTCCGCCGCATGTATGAACGGCAAAAAGAAACCCAGCGCCGTTTTGAAGAAGACATCGCAGCCGCCAAGAAAGAAGCTTCCGAAAAGAAACTGAACGCGGAAAAAATCCTCGACAGCAGCCCTGAGATGAAGGAGTTCAGGAAGGAATTGCAATCACAAAGCGGCGCTTACGGCGACTTCATGAATCCCTTCGCCACCTATCTTTCCGCACTGGGTTACATCTCGGAAGGCAAATTTTCCGAAGCGCTTATCGACTTCGAAAACCTCCATCGCATGATCCCCGGAAACTTCATCGTGCAACGCGATTACGTAAGCTGCGCAAAAAAACTTGGCCGTCCCATACCAGAAGACCTGGCAGAGGTAAAACCTCTTTCCTACCCACTTGACAACAACATCGCCTACGTCATAGTCGCCGATGGCCTTGCCGCGGCAAAAAAAGACATGACCATCCATCTGGTCCTGCCTCCTCCCATAGGTTATACGGGAATCGCCTTTCCCGTGCTCGAATATTTCCCGAAGCCTCTTTCAGGCGTGCTGATCGAAGACTCCTGCGGCAACAGCTACGAAACTCTTCCTCTGGCAAACATGGACGCCGTAATATCCCGCGAGTACGACCAAGCCCTGACGGCAATGATAACACGCCTCGTGATAAACTTCATCGTCAAGGAAGGTGCAAGCGCTGCCGCTGTGGAAGTTGCCAGGCAACAGGGAAACGACTGGGCCTGGCTCGCCGTCCTCATTGGCACAAGCATTTATAAATACACCTTCAACACCGCCGACACGCGCTGCTGGCAGACCCTCCCAAAGGAGTACCAAATAATGCACCTGCCGCTGCCGCCCGACGGCCGTCTCAAGCTAAGCCCCGCAGGCGATCCCGAAAAAAGCGTCGAAATACAGCTGGACAAACGAAGAAAGATGGCCATAGTGTATGTGATGGCACCCGGGCCGGGAGTCTTTGACGTTAAAATATTCGAGTTTAATTGAAGAATTCCCAATTTTCAGGAGGAACAATGAAAAAGATTTTGACACTGCTCGTTTTCGTCGGATTTACGGCGTTGTGCCTGCTCGCAATCTCCGGCTGCACCAACTCGGTAAACAGCACCGAGAACGCGGACAAGGTGATGGTCCCCGACCCCGTCAACACGAAAAAAGTCATCCTTGACGATGCCCTCTCCAGCCGGCTCAGCATCCTTTCCGTTGACTCGCAGACCCTGCCTGGAGGCGAACTCAAGGTACAGGTATCCCTCCGCAGCAACCGCGTCGGGTTCTGGGCCTGGCTCTGGCACGGCAACAGGACCTACCGCGTCTCCTACCGCTTTCACTGGTTCAATGAGAAGGGGATGAGAGTAGACACGGCAAACAGCGTCTGGCTGGAAAAGGAAATACTCCCGGGCGAAGCCATCTGGCTAAGTTCCGTGGCGCCCAATGCAAGCTGCAAGGATTTCCAGCTGCAGCTCAAGGAACTTTAAGTCTTAACAACCATAAAAAAATAAAGGACAGTATAATGTTCAAGCTCGATTTTGAAAAGGGCGGAGGGCTCCTCCCCGCCATTGCCCAGGATGCCGCCACCGGCGACGTCCTCATGCTCGCCTACATCAACGAGGAATCGTGGAACGAAACCCTCCGCAGCGGCGTCGCCACCTACTGGTCGCGCTCCCGCAACAAGCTCTGGAAAAAAGGCGAATCATCAGGCCACGTGCAAAATGTCAAGGAAATCCTCGTGGACTGCGATGAAGACGCCATCATCTTCAAGGTCGAACAGATTGGCGGAGCCGCCTGCCACGCGGGATACCGCTCCTGCTTCTACCGCAAGGTTGACGGCAATGACTTAAAGATCATCGGGGAACGCGTCTTCAACCCCGACGACGTCTACAAGAAATAATAAACAGCGAGGCCAATGATGCCGCCGCTAAGTTCAAAGCTGATCGCAGAACTGGAATCGGAATTCCCTACGCTCACGCTGCGCTACGATGTACCATGGGAACATTTGAGCACGCTCGGCGTCGGCGGGGAGCTGCCCCTTCTTGCCGAACCCAGCGACGACATCTCATTGGCCCATCTGCTGAAACACTGCGCCGAGCGCGGCATCAGAACCCTCGTCTTGGGAGGGGGCAGCAATACGGTCGGCGCCGGAGAGCCCTCTGAGGCGCTGGCGATAAAACTCAGGCATGGCGACTTCATTAAGGTTCGCATTGGCAAAAATTTTGTCACAGCCGGTTCGGGCGTACGGCTCCATGACCTTATAACCGTCGCAGCCCATCACAGCCTGGGAGGCGCAGCCCCGCTCGCGGCGATTCCGGGAACAGTAGGCGGCGCATTGCGGATGAACGCAGGGGCGCACGGCGCGACAATCGGAGATCTCGTCATGGAAATCTGCGGGCTCGACGCGCAGGGCAACGCGTGGTGCGTGTCAGGGAGCGACATCAAATGGAGTTACCGCGAATCATCAATACCAAGAGACATTATCATCACGGCTGCCATCCTGAAATTCCAGCCTGTCAATGCCGAAGCTGAAAGCACCCTGATCCGCGCCGAACTGAAATCCCGCGCTGAGCACGACCCCAAGGGCCGCAGCGCAGGCTGTGTCTTCAAGAATCCGTCCTCCGACTCTTCCGCCGGGCAGCTGATCGACTCCTGCGGGCTAAAAGGGTTGCGCATCGGAGGCGCACAGGTAAGCAACGCACACGCGAACTACATCATAAACGACGCCCGGGCCACGGAGCAGGATTTCCTCTCTCTCGCCTGCGCAGTAAAGGAAAAGGTCTTCAAAATGACAGGCATCCAGCTCAAACCCGAAATATGCTTCGCAAATACCGCAAGCGCGAAAACACTTGACTCCTGCGTAAGCAAGCTCAAAATAGCGGTCTTGAAGGGCGGCACAAGCAGTGAGCGAGAAGTCTCCCTGGAATCCGGGGCAGCTGTCGCCAAGGCTCTCCGCGAGGCTGGCTGCGAAGTCGTTGAAATAGACATCAGGGAACCCAAAATCAGCCAGGAAATGCGCTCTGCAAACGCAGTCTTTCCCGTATTGCACGGCGGCTTTGGCGAAAGCGGAGAACTCCAAAAGGTGCTGGAGGACGCGAATCTCAAATTCGTAGGCTGCGGCAGCGAAGCGTGCGGGATCATCATCGACAAGCTCAAAAGCAAGAAGTTCATGGAAAAGCATGGCATTCCCACGCCCCCCTATGCCATGCTCACGAAAAATGAAAGGGCATTCCCCTCCAAGCTAAAGCTGCCGGTCGTCGTAAAACCGCCCTCAGAAGGCTCAACCGTGGGCATATCGCTCGTCTCCACGATGGAAGAATGGGACAAGGCCATAGACGAATGCCTCAAGTACGACAAGACCGTCCTGGTCGAAGAATATGTCGAGGGCGATGAAATCACAGTAGGGATTCTGCTGGGTCAGGCGCTCCCGCCGGTGGAGATCAAATATCCCGGAAAAATGTACGACTACGACGCAAAGTACACCCACGCAAAAGGCGAAACATTCTATCACTGCCCGCCCAAAAATGTTTCGGAAGAGCTTCAAAAAAAGGCCGGGGAGATCGCCGTAAAGTTCTTTGAGGCGACCGGGGCAAGAGACCTGTTGCGCGTCGACATGATCGTGGCGCGCGATGGAAAAATCTACGTGCTTGAAGGCAATAACCTGCCTGGCTTCACCTCAAGCAGCCTCCTGCCCAAAGCCGCCAAAACGGCCGGGATATCCTTCGTCCAGCTCTGCGCAAGCCTTGCGCTCTCCGCAACACAACGCGGCTGAGCAAGGAAGCGCCTCCGGCAACCCGAAACGAAAATATATCCTCCGGCCATTCACGCGCTCTTTCCGTAGATGTTGCGGCTGATGAATTCCTCCTGCATCTCCGGGGTCAGGTTGACGAAACGTGCCGAATAGCCGTAGAGTCGCACAATCAAGTCCTGGTGTTTTTCCGGATGCCTGCGGGCATCGAGCAGCTGCGCCTTGTCCACGCAGTTCAGCTGAAGCATCCCCAGCCCTGACGAGGCAAACGCGCGTTCAAGCTGCCCCAACAGCTCAAGGCTGACGCCAGCAAGCGGCAGGGAGATTGTCAGGACGGAATTTGCTGGGCATTTGCCCAGGTCCAGCGAGGCTCCGCTATTGATGGCTGAAGTTATTTCAGTGGCATGGTGCAGCCTGGATGGAGTCAATCCTTGCGCAAGAAAATCACCTGAACGCCGCCCATCCGGAGTGGCGCAAGTCAGCTTCCCCCAATGGATGAGTTCAATGTAAATATAGAGTCCCAGCTGGAACGGACCACCGCGCTCATTCTCAAGATCGCGAGTACTCTCATAAATGTCGTCGAGAAGCCGGGCTGCAAGGGCATTTGAGCCTGCTGAGTCATCTCCAAAGTATGGCATTGTCAAGACCTTGGCTCGCAGGACCTCATGAGCCTCCCAATTGGCTCTGACCGCTTTCAGCAAGTCTGCCACGGTACAATGCTTGCTCTCAAAGCAAAGTTTGCGGATGACGAGCAATGAGTCGACAAGGTTTGCAAACCCGCCTAGTGGCAAACCGTGAGGGTTATAGCGACCGCCTCCGTCAGTATAATCCCTGTGGTTTTCCAGGCAATCAGACAGGCACGCGGAGAAAAAAGGTGCCGGGCTGACCTGCGGCCAGACCTTGCCGTTTTCTCCTATGGCCGTGCACATCTGGCGAATGACGCGAATAAGATTTCCAAGCACAATACTGTAGACTTCCTCAAAATCCTGTGCCTCATCAAGCTTGTCGCAGACAAGGCCTGTCTCAGATTCGATATCCTGATGATCGTGTATCGACATATCCATTATGCGTGCCAGGTTGATGTAGCAGTTTGCTCCAGCCGAATGCTCATAGCCTTCAAGCATAAGCTCCCAACAGCCGCCGACTACGTATCTTCTGGCATCCTCCAGGCGTTTGCCTGCCTTTACCTGGGCCGCCACCAGACAGTCATCGTTTAAAAACGATATGACATTTCTTCCACTAAGAAAGTCGCGGTTGATAGCGTCCAGATACTCCTGCTTCGAGTTTTTGTTGAAGCGGCATTGGATTTTTGGATAGATCAGCTTCAGTTCATGATGTGCTTTCAGTATCATGAAAGTCACGTCATTGCAGATTTCCCTGCCATCCTCGTCACAGCCGCCAAGAATGAGTGTTTCGCCCTGCTCTTGCTGGTTGAAGGATTCATTGACAGGCTTTGCATGGTCGAACTTGCAGTCTGTGTATACCAGGAAGAGACAGAGGAGCTCATAGGCTTCATCAGGACTCAGTCGCCCCTCCTCCAGGTCGCGGAGATAAAGCGGTCCAAGCATCCTGTCCAGATGGCCGAGCACAGACATGCCTATCCCCTCAATGGAGGCACAGACCTCATGCAGGAACCAGATTGAGCACAGGCCCTCATAAAAAGTCTCCGGCTTGCGCCAGGGGACTTCCCGTGCAGTTTTTGCAATCATCCCGAGAAAACGCCTCTGTGCTTCATCGGCTGTGTCTTCCAACAGTTTCCCGGCAGAGTCTGCAAATTTCAAGGCAATCTTCCTTACTGCGAGCAAGCCGCGCATCGCGCATTCAATGAACTCGCTTTCATCTCTGCCTGTGCAATGTTTCAATTCCATCTCTGCCTGCCCGTATATATGTCCAAGCCCGCGTTCAAGAACATTCGAGTAAGGGAAGCAGTGGTGGTCATAGTCGACATAGGGGCTATAGGCAAGATGAATGCCCTTGCTGCCGCCCTTCATGAATTTATCATAGTCCACTGGATTGGCATCCCGGAAAAGGTGCGCATTGCGCTTAAAGAGCCAGCCGCCAACGCCAAGGCCTGGGACTCCATCATATTCCGCAGACTTGACTCCCATTTCGGAATAGAATGGGGAGTTTTTGAAAATGACCGGACAAAAATTTTCTGCGATTATCTCGTATTGTGCGGCCTTCAGTTTGACGGCGCTGAATCCGGGATTCGCAGCGGCATATTTGTCCATTATATCAAAAAGATGCGATTTATAATTCCTGTCGGGCTGTTTTGTGATGGAATGTTCGAAGTAATAGGCTTTCAATTCCTCACGAAGTCGTTCAATGTCCATTTGCCATTTCCTCATTTTAATTTCCTGTGAAGCCGCCATCGACGAGCAAAGTCTGCCCGTGCACAAAACTGCTGAGCTCACTGGCGAGAAAGAGCATGGCCCCCGCTATTTCATCTGGCTCGCCGAGACGTTGTGCCGGATATTTGCCTGTCTGTCTTGCCTTGATTTCTGGATTGTCAAAACACGCCGCCGTCAAATCCGTCCTTACGATTCCCGGCGCGATGCAGTTGACATTTATCCTGTGGGCTGCAAGCGAATTGGCCATGCAGCGGGTCATGCTTACGAGAGCCCCCTTCATCACGCCATAACTGAAATTCCCGCCTCCCTCCCGAAAAGCGCAGATTGAGGAAATGTTGATGATCTTGCCGCCGCCCTGTTTTTTCATGAAAGGAACAGCCTGCCGGGAAAGATCGAAAAC
>Ga0154565_1131_pt1 | contig 12150 bp, 9 predicted proteins | sample RifGroF2_FD_105708 | JGI IMG/M metagenome (GOLD analysis project Ga0154565, IMG submission 105708) | Lentisphaerae bacterium GWF2_52_8 | reverse complement strand
CGCTGGTATGTCCAACGCGAACCTGGATTCCAAGGCTGTCGGGGTCCGATGGCTTGTAGAGGACGGGAAGCCATAGGAGCGGAACATCGCCTATGCGGAAAGTACACCAGTAGGCCCATATGCTGTGCTCTCCCTGGTCCGCATTATAGGCTGTAAGATTTTTAGAAGTTTCGGTATCGCGCGGAGTGATGACCGCCTTGCCTGCTGTGATTGAGTAGTGCTCGTGATTGTCCATCATGTATTCACAAGTGCTAAGTTGGACATCGCGGACAACAAATTTACCGTCGGGAGTCCGGACTGCGCGCTTCCCCTTTACTACGTACTCGCCAGTTTTGCAGGCAAAGTCTGCGAATTCAAGCATCCCGGAAGCGAGGTTGCCGACAGCGCGGGAGCCTTTCATTACGCTCTCATCCTCATAGACGGACACCTGTACCATCTGGCGACCAGTCGCTTTCGAGATGTAGCCTTCAATCTCTACGCGCTTGTGGGGATCGTTGCGAAGGTCTTCAAGCTCCCAAAGGTCGACGGTGCTAAGGGACTTGCTGCGGCGAATAAGCTCTACGTTGCCGATCGCCTCAATGTCTTTTGTGGAAATATTGATAACCGCCTTGTCGGCAATGACGCGAATATCCTTATAGCGTACAACAACATGCCCCTTTGCGACAATATTGCTTCCGACAAATCCCAGCGAGTCGGCATTGGCGTCAACATCAGGCTGAGCCAAGGCCTTGCCCAAAAGCCCCCCGGGATCCTGGGCAGGAAGGAGCACCGGACACAGGAACAGAAGCGCCCAAACGAAGGAATATCTCGTCAATCCCTTTATCAAAACCATGCTCCCTTTCAGGGATAAGCGTTTGCCGAAGCAGTACTATATCATGGTTTTGTAATCTTTACACCGAAAAATGCCGCAAAAGCATTTCTTCCGTGTTTTTTGTGTAAAAACCTTCGGAACTGAGCGTTGCAAGCAAGTCCCCTCCAAGCTCGCCAAGTTTGTCCAAGGAAGTAAGCGGCATGTTTTCACAGTTTGGGAAGATAACTGTCTTGCCGGGGAATTTTGCGTTTGCCACCGCCTCAAGGCCTTTTTTGAGATCAGCCATGCCGCCAATCGCAGCCAAGGCCGTGACGGGATTGAGCTTTCCCTCTTCAGCAAGCTGCATCGTGTGCCGGAGATGTTTGGTAAGACTGCCGCTGGAACCGATGTAGCGATGGCCCTTTGCGGCTATCCCCGCGACATTGAGAGTCCCCTCCTTGCCGGCAGGAATTCCTGCAAAAATGTTCATGACACCGTCTTCCTTCAACAAGCCTGCGGAAGAGCAGACCACGCCGATCACTGGCACAAGCATCACGATATCGTCAAAACCTTCTGAGGCAAAGTCCCGCACCGCAGATTCGAAGGCGGCCGGAGAAGGAAACGAAGCGGGATTCAGCGTCTTGAACTCTATCCCGCGCTCTTTGATGCTCTTGCTGAGGAGTTCCTCAACCTTCGCAATCCGAACGGGATCCATGTCGCTGACAAGGATCCTTGCTGGTCCTTCCTTGTCCTCAACCGCCAACTGTGTGTGCATCTGTCCCATCGCGCCCGCTCCTCCGGGAAGCCAGCAGCAACCGCCCTTCTTTAGCTTGGAGCGCACATTGCGCCCATAGGCGGCGGAAAGATCGTTTCCCTTTGCTCCCTGATAGAACCAGTACTCGTAGTGAATCGAACCGATGTCGAAAGACCACTGCTCGGGGGGATATTCTCCAATAAAGCTTGTAACGGCATAGCGTGCGCCAAGCTTTGCAAGTTTTTCTGCCGAAGCACGCTTGAGCTTGCAAAGGAAAATGTCGTCAAATTTCGCATCTGCCGGAACTTCGGAAATGCGCTCAAAAGATGCGCCCGGCATCGCCTTGCGAAGTTCTGCTTCTGATGAATCGGAAATGTTCAACAGCGAAACACTTGCGGGCTGGTTTGCGGCAAGCAAAGAGCCTGGCTTATAGACGGTTTTGTCCCCTGCTTCACAGGCTACAAGGGTCCGCCCACCTTTCTTCGGGGCAGAGCGGTTCTCGATCATATAACTTGCCTTCACGCAGGTCCAGGGTTCCATCAGCGCAGCGACAGCCGAAGGAACGTGTTCGGCAACCGGGAGCAGATAGGAACCTTCGTCACCATTCAAAACCCGCTGGTCTAGCTTGCTGTATTGAGCCATGCCGCCATCAATGGCATAGCCGTAGGCGTAACCGACACCCTTCACATATATGTCCGCCTGTATGATGAAACGCTGCCCAAGCTTATACTTGTCCTGAAGCTTGCTGCCTACCTTGACAACTGTCATGACGGCTTCGTGCCCGGGAATCACCGGGTCTTTTGAGAGGTCTTTCGAGATAACCCTGGGATGGGTTTCGCCGGCCCGGATCAGCTTGACGTCTGAAAAGCAGAGCCCAATCGCGTCAATCTTCACAAGCAGCTCGTCATCCTTGATCTCCGGCACTGGCACCACACAGGGTTTGTCGTCTTTGCCGAGGTTCTCGAATCCGGCTCCGAAAAGAGGCCATGCCAACATCGTCTTTGGGGTAGATTTGCATCCGCACGCGCAACTCATGAAATGATCCTTTCTGCCATTTTATGCAAAATTATAAAGGTTTTTTGTAATTTCATGCAAACATTGCAATATAAAGCAGCCCTGCGCATTTTGCCAATTGATAGCAAACTTTAACACGGCAAGAAATCAGAATTTACCCTGCAGAGACGATGCTGCCCAAAAAAGTTAAGGTCTATTTTATGGGTACGTTGTCGATTGGAGCTTCCAGGGGAATATTTTTAGCATCCTCAAAGTCCTTCGAATTTCCCTTGTTGGAATGACGAACCAATCGTTCCATCAGATTGCGCAGCTTTTCGACAGCCTCATCGTAATCGGATTCCAGGTTTTCTTCCTCTTCCTGCATTAGTTCCGCCTTGAGTTCGAGGAGCCTGATCCGCTTCGACAACTCCATCTCAGTCTCCTTGTACTTCTGCATCTTGCCGCGCTGCTGCCTGAGTTCCGCAAGTGCGGAGTCTATTTTCTTCTGAATCTCTTTGTCCAGTTTGTCATAGGCGCCGAGAGGAGACAGAGTCTTAAATAGACGCATTTCCTGTTCGGCTTCCTCAAAAAGCATCCTCATTTTCATCTGCAAGAGCTCAGATTTGGCTTCGGCTTCGGTGACCAGAACACGGCGTTTCTCATGAAACGCCATTGCACGAGCGGCATCATTCTTCATTATTTCCTTTATGAGCTCTTCGAAACGGGGCTCAAATTCGATCTTGGAAAGTTCCGGACACTCCTTAATGAGATTATTGAACCTTTGGCGCATCTCCTGTGTTCTCTGCACATAAGAAAGAGATTGCATGGCCTCACGACACGCCTCTTCTTTCTCTTGCATTTCCTGCCGGAGAAGCTCCCCGTCAGCAACCCCATCGGATTTATTTGCGAGAAGACTGCTTATGTACTTTTTTTGAATGGCCTGCCATTGCCGGACTGCGGTTATATACGCCTTGAACGCATCGCTATCCTTGATAGATTGGAATCGTTTTTCAGCTCCGAGAATCTCAGATTCCTTTTGGAGTATTCCCCTCCAACAATGGAAAGCGGATTCCATTTTCCCATCTCTATTGGTCTTCTTTCTGCTCTTAATATCCTCAAGTTCCATCTGGTATTTTTTCAGGAGTTCATCCGAAAATGAGAGGAATTCCTTTACAATAGGACTGTCCTTTGCCAGAACCTCGCCATGGAAAAATCTTTTCTTGGAAGAGTTCTGGACTATCTCCTGCTGAACCTGAAGAAGCTCCAATATCCTGCACAAAGCCGATTCCATCTCCTGGTTGTTAGAACGGTATTCTCTCCGGAAATTTTCATCATACTGCCCCTGAACTATCTGGGTCAGGAATTCAGATCCCTTTTCAATGGATTCCTTGCGGAACGCAAGAAAATCCGCAAAGTATGGGGAGTCAACACAGAGAGGATATGAATCCTGCTGTTGATGCATGTTGGATAGTATTCCCTGAAGGATTCTCATCTGTTCTTCGGCATGGCTGCATATCCTGTTAAAACGACTGGACTGCCTGAGCACTGTCTCGTTTTCATCCTTTTCCAAAGCCTTTCCAAGGAGTTCAGCGTCCTCGTCTAGTTTCTTTAATACAGCATCGATTTGCGGAAGGACAGGCAATTTATTCCTGAGGAATGAGACCGTAAGTTCAGCATTTGCCTGATGAATCCTGTCGAGATCACTTGCAAGTTGTGCAATGGCGAGTTGACGGGGAGACAATTCATCTGCAGAGACATTCGCAGCGGTCCAAAATATCGCACCGAAGCACAGAAGGGCTGCGCCCAAAAAAGAGATTTGCCGTTTCCCATTCATTGTCCCACCTCATTTTTATCATTTATTGTATTTGACACTGCAAACATTTCACAGACATGTCTTTTTATCGCTACTTCAAAACTTCTTTGCCCTTTTGGAATTATGCGGAAAGGAACCGCTCAGGGCGGACCTCTCAGTGTCATAAGAATCCCTCTGTTTCTTGAGATCATCGCGGACGATATGTGCTTTAAGCTGCAAAAGCCGGATCCGGTTTTCCAGCTCTTTTACAAGGCGCGCCTGTTTTTTGATTTCGTCACGTTCCTGATTAAGCTTGTCATAGCGTTCCTCAAGTTTCTTCCGTTTCTCCCCGTCCAACTTGGCTACGGCCTTAGAAAAAGCAGCCTCATCTGCGATCTCCTCCCTCACAAAATCCATTTCCAGCTCAAACAGCCCGATCATTCCCTGGGCCTCGCATTCCAGTACCCTGCGCCCTTCAAAGCTTGCGGCTTCCAGCTTTTGTGTATTCTCGTCAATACCCTTTGCAAGTTCGTCCATGCGGGACAATAGGGTTTCCCGCTTTTCCTTGGAAAATTGCTCCAATTCCTTTTTGAGTCCTTGGATTTTCTGCCGTCTTTGCTCATAGGCAACAAGGGAACTCCGGATTTTTGCACACTCGCGCTCCTGACACTTAAGTTCCTCCCTCAGTTCAACGAATGTGTCCCTGTCCTGAGGGCTCCGCATCTGGACAGAAGCCTTTTCCATATACTTCTTTTCCAAGTCCAGCAAGCCGTGCATGAGTTCTGCATAATGTTTGAAAAGGGCATTGTTCCGGATTTCGCAGTCCCGGCTTTCATACTCTGCAAGTTCAGATTCTGTTTCGAGCACTTTAAGCTTATAGGGAAAAAGCTTTGTCAACTTATCATAAGGCGTATCACTACTGGCTTTGTCCAAACTGAGTTCATCCCTTGCAGCAAGGACAAGTTCATTCACATATTCTGAGAATTCCGCAGCTGGCTTGGAATCTTTGGGAAGAAGCCTCAGTTTGGGTCTTCTTTTTTCAGGGGACTCACTTATCTCGGCCTGAGCTTGAAGTGCAGCCAATATCTTGTGGAGAATCTGTACGCGTCTGTCCCCCTTGCTTCTGATAAAGTGTCCGTAATCATCCAAATTGCCCTGTCCGTTAGAAATTTCTTCAAGCAAGTCGGCCCCCGCGTCAATCCTTTCCCTAGCAGACTTCAGGTATTCCGCGTAATATTGATTTTCAGTACATAGCGGAAATTCTTTTGGCGCTTCACGAATCCGACGGCAAAACTCAGAAATTGATGACACTGTATATTTCGCGGCTTCAAAGGACGTTTTGAGCTTTTGGACTTCTTGACGAAGGCTCTGATTGTCTCCTGCGAGATTAAGCTTCTCTTGCAACAACACGGCATCTGCGGTCAACTTTTTGAGGGCTGTATCAATCTTTGGACCGGGCTGAAAATTGCATTGGGCTGCACTGATGCAAAATCTATTCCCGGCATCATTCAGTTCCTGCATCCCCTTAAATAAGGAGCTTTTGAGATTCTCAAATTCATTGGGTGTTTCTGCTGACCCAAGTGTGAACACCGTACACAAGGAAAGGAAACTTGCGCAAAGGTAAAAGTTGATTCGTTTCACAAACTTAGCCTTCTTTCATATTTATCGTGTATGGACCTTGTTGACCATCCTTCTTGTTTCCGGCAACGCTTGTCACACTTTTTTGGGAAGTGCCATACAATACACTGGCAGTAACTATGACGAAAGAAAAAGCTGTTTATTAGGCGATTCGTGCTTTCTGGTAAAACTTCTTACCGCCCAAAAAGCCCGTTCTCTCCAATCGTGGCAGAGAGCGCTCTGCGCCATGGGTAGCCGTGCGGAGTTTCCGCCCCGCCCTGCTGCTCTTCCCAGGAATCCAGGCATGTCCCAAGTTCGGCGATGAGCTTGCGCATGGCTTCTTTCTGATGGGCCGCCAGCCACCGAGGGACCGAGCCTTTCAGGCAAAGAGCATGATAATGCGGGGCGCAAAAGCCATCGGAGGCAAGCAAAAGATTTTTAATGTCTGCAGCATTCCAGCGTTCGCGGAGAACGCTCAGGTAGCGCTGTTCCCAGTCTTTGCAGAGTTCGCAGAGGAAACAGCCGGGATCTTTCTTTTTCCGCAATGAAAGACGCTTCCAGAAGCCGTCAGCGCCATTGATCTCCGAAAGGCGGTCGCCAAGGAGTTCGCGGTAAAGGACGGCCACGGCAAGCCCGTCGTTGCAGTTCATGAACATCCAGGCGTGCGTCCGGCAGAAACCTCCGGCCTTTCTGAAAGAATGACGGAAATAGGGGTTGCCGAGATTTTCGTAAAGAAAGCGGTCGAAGAAGCGCGCCACCTGTTTGGAGAGCAGGGTGCAGAGCGGGCATCCGCGCGATTGAAGCGATTCCTCCACTTCAAACTCGGGCAGATGCCTGTCGCTCGGTGTGTCCATAGCTTGTGCCGCGGCTCAGTAGGAGGCGCGCTCTGAGGCCCATTTGATGATTTTCTTTTCAAGGCTCTTGAACTCTTTGCCGCTCGCTGACTCAATGAAAGTCTTGACATATTCCTGCATCGCCATTTGGAACATGTGCAGGAACTCGATGCGTTCGGCAAAGCGGCTGCTATGCTCCATTTCCTCGCCATCCGGCAGGGAAAGGCCGCTGAATACGAACTTGTCGGCGTCAAAGCTTCCTGTCCAGCGCTCCTCGCCGCGCACCAAAAGGATTTTGGCTTTTTTGAGCTTTTTGCCCACTTCGAGTGCGGCCTTGGCTTCGGCGCTGCGGAGGGGACAGCCCTTCTTGACGCTGGTCTCGCCGGAACCCTTGGCTTCCGCCGAGTAGGCAAAGGTGAGCGGCCCCTCGATGGCAAGGGCAAACTCGCCATACTTGTCCAGCTTTACCGTGCCGCCTTCCATCTCGCTGAAGTACCAGAGCCAGGTGAGGAAATCGCGCCCCGGCATGGGATCGTCCTCGTTCGCAGACTTGTCTGTGAAGGAAAGAGTGTGAAGGCTTGTCGGATCGCACTTGCAGGAATGCACGGCGATATAGTCAATATTAAAGGGGAGGGGCTCGATCTCGGTTGTCTTGAGGAAGAGCGCGAGAAAGTTGTCTATTTGGGCTTGCGAGGCGCAGCCGAGATAAAGCATTCCGGCTGCCTGGTCGATTACCATTGGCACGCCCGTGATGCTCGGCGGCATTTTGAGCAGGTTCTTTTCCACCGCCTCCGCCTTGATCTGCTTGCGGACTTTGCTGGGGACGCTGACGGTGTTGTTTGCCTGCATGTAGATGAGTTCCTCTCGGCGGCATATCGCCTTCAAGAGGGTCGCCGGGATTTTGCGCTCGGCTGTGCGCAGGCACATGTGGAGATGCCCTCCGCAAATGGCTGTTTCCTCGTCGATGCGGGATTCGAGCAGGTGGCGCCCGCTGACCCAGCCCATCACGGGTTCGTCCTTTATCTGATCGAGAAGCCCCGCCTGCCGCGAGGCAAAGAGTTCAAGTGAATTTTCGGGAAGCTTTTTCGGCATGCGAAACATCGCAAGTGCAAAGGAACCGCTTTCGAAAGGCATATCGTTATCTCCTTAGTGGAATGTTAAAAAATCGAAACGGCTAACTTGTTATTCTAAGCCGTCGCGTGAAAAAAACAAGGCACGCATGGAGGAGAATCAAGCCTGAGTCCTGGAGTGGATAAAGTCCAGGACGAGTTCCTTGAAGCGGTCTCCACGCTCCCGGTAATTCTTGAACATGTCCATGCTCGCGCAGCCGGGAGAGAGCATAACTACGTCACCCGGCAATGCAGCGCGGCAGGCGGCAAATACGGCAGACTGGAAGGACTCGTGGATGGTAAAGGGCATTGCCGCGCCGACTGCGGAGGCGATCTTATTGCGGCACTGCCCCATGATTTCGGCGCGCTTGACATGGCGGGATTGGGCGTTAAGAAGTGAAAAATCCATGTCCTTGTCCAAGCCGCCAAGGATGAGGCAAACATTTTTTTCCCCACCCAAGGCGCGGAGTGCGACGACTACGGCATCGGGGTTGGTCCCCTTCGAATCATTGATGAATCTTATGCCGCCGTCTTCCGCCACAAGCTCAAGGCGGTGGGCATCAGTTCGGAAGGAGCGGGCGGCGGCAAGCAAAGCGGGCTTGCGAAGCTCCTCGCTCCCGGCAACTGCCTGGACAAGGGCAAGGGCGGCCATCATGTTTTCAGCGTTGTGGGCCCCGGCAAGGAGAGTCTCCGCCATGTCGAGTATTGCGCCCAGCTTATTGTGGCGGATTCGCGTTCCGCACAAGGAGAAATCGCTGGAATCGGAGGCGGTTGAAATCAGGACAGGAGTAAAGAGTGAAGAAAGCAGTCGCCCCCATTTTTCCTCGACGCTTCTGCCCAAGATTATGCCGGGCCCCGGTTTCATCTTATCGAAAATCCTGAACTTGGTCTTTGCGTAGTCGGCAAAATTGGGATAGCGGTCCTGGTGGTCTGAGCTGATGTTCAGGATGACGGCGGCGGCGGGTTGAAAGCTCTCGCAGAGTTCCAATTGAAATGAGCTGACTTCGGTGACAAGGAAATCGAGAGAGGCGCTGGACTCGGCGAATTCTGAAAGGGGCACGCCAATGTTCCCTGCCGCCTCTGCGCGTAAGCCTAAGGCTTTCAGGAGATGTACCGTCAGTTCAGTCGTTGTGGTTTTGCCGTTGGTTCCTGTTATTGCAAGAACCCGGCATTGGGAGTGGCGAAATCCATACTCAAGCTCGCTGGCAATCGGAGCCCTTGTATCGGCTGCTGCGCGCATCATTGCAGAGTTTCCGGGGATTCCGGGACTACTTACGATAAGGGCGCATCGAGGAAGAGGCTCGCCGGAATAGCCAAGCCTGACTTCTATTCCGGCCGCCGAGAGGGAGGAGGAGTCCGCGCGCAAGGACTCGGTATCCTTTTCATCAAGCACCAAGACTTCCGCACCCTTGCTGCGGGCAAGGAGGGCGGCGGCCTTCCCACTGCGGCCAAACCCCAATACGATTATCTTTTCCACCATTTCAGCTTTCTTAATCCGTATTCACGGGATGAAAAACTGCGACAGCTGCCCAATGGACCCTTTCGCACACGGCAACTTAGCATTGGCGGACTAAAAATACAGCAGGGCATCTGCAAAAATACGGATGGCACCCTCAAAGCTGCAAACATTGCGGTTTTATGGGGATTTTTGCGGGATGGGAGTTGAAATGTCCGGTGCTTTTGAGCAAGTTACCAGAATTATAGAAGGGTTGGTTTTCAAGATATCCAAATGCGCATTCTGAACAAGTCATCCAACGGTGTCAGCGGGGATCAGGAAGAGTCCGCCTCAATTGTCCATGCGGCCGGACTGATCGTGACCGTTTCCCTGATACTGCTCTTCGGTCTGACGATGCTGTATTCGACCTCCAGCAACATTGCGGGGTCGTCGTTTTTCGTAAAGCAACTGTTTTGGGCGGTTTTGGGTTTGGCGGCAGCGCTAACGGTCTTTGTCATTGGCTACAGAAAGCTCCTGGACTGTTCGCTTGCCTTGATAGGGCTGTCAATCATTCTGCTGATCGCCGCAGACTTTTTCTTCCCTGCGGTCAACGGTGCGCATCGCTGGATACCGATCCCAAAGGTCGGAAACATCCAGCCCTCGGAGCTTGCAAAGATTGCCATCTGTCTTTTCCTTGCGAAATTCTGCTCTGAGAAGATGCGCTATATAAACGAAATATTCTCCTTTAAAAAAGGGGTGGTGATCCCGGCCTGCATGGTTTGCGGCCCGGTGCTTGCCCTGGTCTTGCTGGGAAAGGATCTCGGGACAACATGCCTGCTCTTTGCTGTCATGATGCTGATCTTCTTTGCGGCGGGGCTGCAACTGCGCTGGTCTGTACTGCCTTTTGCCGTGCTGCCCCCGCTGGGATTGTGGATAATCAAACACTTTGACCCGGAGCGCTGGTCCCGCCTTACCTCATTCCTCAATCCCGAACTTTGTGAGAAGACCGACGGCTACCAGCTTTGGCTTTCCATACTGGCACTGGGCTCTGGCGGTACATACGGGGTGGGCTTTACAGAAAGCCGGCTCAAGGCAAGCTACCTGCCGGAAAACCACACAGACTTCATCCTTGCAATAGTCGGTGAGGAAATGGGCTATATCGGGCTCTGCGCCGTGCTGGTGGCTTATGCGGCATTCATCTTTTTCGCAATCCAGATCAGCATCAACGCAAGAACGAAGCAGGGAATGCTGCTCGGCTTCGGACTGAGTTCTACGCTGATGCTCCAGGCTATTATAAATATCGGGGTCGTATCGGGCGCACTCCCCACAAAGGGTATGCCCGCGCCTTTCATAAGCTATGGAGGCAGCAATCTGATCATCTGCCTTACGGCCGTCGGCTTCTTGCTGAGCATCGCGGCAGAATCGGCCTCTCCAGGGCTCAATGAATTCATATGGGATCTTGCGAAGTCAAAACTGCAATACCTTAATCCGGCAAGGCTTTTCGCCAGCCCAAAATAAGGCCGAGTGTCATGAGCGCAAAATTCGGGTTCTCGCGGCTTGCCGTGGTCTGCGGAGGCACCGGAGGGCACTTTTTCCCTGGACTCAGCGTGGCAAGGACCTTCAAGGAATCCGGCGGGGAAGCGAAGCTTTTTCTCAGCGGGCGGCATGCGGAGGCACAAGCAGCGATAGCGAAAAAGCATGGACTCGATGCGGTGCTGATCCCGTCTTCCCAAAAGCCCAGGAATCCCCTCAAAGCCTGGCCCTTCCTTCGTGATTTGGCGCTTGGGACATGGCGCGCCAGAAAGGCGATCCGGGACTTCCGCCCCGAGGCGATGCTGGCGATGGGAAGCTTCGCCTCGGTTCCCTCGGCGTTCGCTGCGCTTTCAATGAAAGTCCCCATCTTTCTGCACGAAGGAAACGCCCGCCTGGGCAAGGCGAACATTTTCCTTTCCCGGTTCGCCCGGCATCTCGGAATGGCTTTTCCTCCGGTAAATTCAAAGTCGTGCCGCTGCCCGTGGTCTTATACCGGAATGCCGGTGCGTCCCGAGCTTATGGAGAAGGAGCTCGGGAAAGCGGATGCCTGCGTGGTACTCTCGCAAACGCAGGGAATCTCATTCTCCCCACAAAAACCGCTCCTCCTCATTTTCGGAGGCAGCCAGGGAGCTGAAACCTTCAACAAAAACATTCCGGCCGGACTCAAGATGCTCGCATCGCCCGAGCTGCAAGTCATTCATCTGAGCGGGGCAGGGCATGCCTCCGCAGTGCGGGAACTCTACAAGGAAGCGCCTTTCAACGTGCTGGTACTGGAGAAGTTTGATGAGATGGGCCTCCTCTACTCTGCGGCAGACCTTGTTTTTTGCAGGGCCGGAGGAAGCACACTGGCGGAACTGGCGCTCTTTGGGCGTCCCGCAATCCTTGTTCCCTATCCCTACGCTGCCGATGGGCATCAGGACGACAATGCCGCTTTCCATGCAAGCTCCGAAAGTGCGGAGCTTCTGGCAAACCGGGAATGCAGTGCCGAGCAGGTTTCCTCTCTTATAGGCTCATGGCTTGCAGAACCTGAAATCTGGCGGGAAAAAGGGGCTAAGGCGCGTCGCCTGGCCAAGCCTCACGCCGCACTTGAGATGCTCTCCATAATTGAATGCCACACCCGCCCAGGTCTTTAATTACCGTCCTTGCTCCATCAGCTCAGCTCTGCGGTAAGAGAATGTGAGCTACAGCACGAATTCATGAAGCATAATTCTTCCGTTCAACACTGCTTGCGGTAATTTGTCTCTAGTCTATGACAGCAAATTTTTTTTCTTTTTTTTGTAAAATAGCCTTGACA
>Ga0154565_1095_pt3 | contig 12154 bp, 9 predicted proteins | sample RifGroF2_FD_105708 | JGI IMG/M metagenome (GOLD analysis project Ga0154565, IMG submission 105708) | Lentisphaerae bacterium GWF2_52_8 | reverse complement strand
AGGTCCCGGCCATTCATCTCGGGCATTATCACATCGGTCATCAGCAAATCAAACTCGCCGGAACGCTCGGCGGCTATACGGACTGCTTCCCCCGGAGTATTTGCGGCCAATACGGCATACCCGTGGCCTGTAAGCATGTCCGCAATCATTTCCAGGACAGACAAATCGTCTTCCACGAGCAGGATAGTCTCGTGTCCGCACAATGCCGGTTCCGTAATGGCGCCCCTCGGCACATCTTCTTTTACCTTGCCCTGATGACGGGGCAGATAGATCGTGAACGTCGTTCCATGGCCCAATTCGCTGTAGACATTGATAAAACCGTTGTTCTGCTTTACAATTCCATAAACGGTGGAGAGGCCAAGGCCAGTGCCCTTTCCCGTCTCCTTGGTTGTGAAGAACGGCTCGAAGATGCGGGTCAGTGTTTCCTTCTCCATCCCAGAACCAGTATCGCTCACAGCGAGGCATACATAATCGCCAGGGATAAAATCAGCGTGATTATCGCAGTATTCCGTGTCGAAGCTTCTGTTTTCCGTCTCAATGGTAATCTTGCCTACGTCGGCAATTGCATCCCGGGCATTGAGGCAGAGATTGGCCAATACCTGATCGATCTGGGACGGATCCATATTGACCAGCCACAAACTAGGTTTCGGGCACCAGTTCAGCTGGATGTCCTCGCCTATAAGCCGCTGCAGCATCGTGATCATCCCCTCGACCGTCTCATTCAGATCCAGTACCTTGGGAGTGATAGTCTGCTTGCGGGCAAAGGCCAGAAGTTGCTTGGTGAGGTCGGAAGAACGCCTTGCCGCCTTACGGATTTCCTCAAGGTGGATACGGACCGGGTGTGCCGGCTCCAAACGCTCGCTCGCAATATCTGCACGCCCAAGAATCACACCCAGCATATTGTTGAAGTCGTGCGCCACGCCTCCAGCCAAACGGCCTACCGCTTCCATCCTCTGGGACTGCTGAAGCTGGCTTTCGAGTTTTGCCTTCTCTTCCTCAGCACGTTTACGCTCACTAATGTCAATGCCAATACCATAGAAGTAATCCAGTTCCCCATTTTCCTTGAAGATGGACATGCCGTGCCATTCCACCAAAAACTCCCTGCCATCCTTGGCGATAACGGTATTTACGTTTATGGTATTTTCATGGGAATGGATCAATGTCTGAAATACCTTGGAGAGCTTTTCGCGATCTGACTCCGGAACAAAGTTTGTCAAATAATCCTTGCCCACCGCCTCCTCTCTCGTGTACCCAAGGGCCTTCAGAAAATAGGCATTCATCATGATTGTCTTACCCTGGGAATCGATGGCGACAAAAAAAGCTGGCGTTCCCTGAACCAGGGTTTCGTTGAATTCCTTCTCCTTTCGCAAGGTCTCCTCGGCTCTCTTGCGCTCGGTGATATCGTGGCACAGTGTCAAAATCTGGATCGTACCGGCAGCGTGGATCATGGTAGCGTTAATTTCAATTGGGGTAATCTTTCCACCGGGCGCAACATAGTCTATTTCGAGATTGCGGATAAAGCCCTGGACAAAGCATTTTCTCACTTCCCTGTCATTGCGCTCGAAGTCGTGGGAGGCCGTCCACTCCAAAACACTGTGTCCCATAATTTCTTCCAGCCGCTGTCGTCCGGTCATCCGCAGGTATTCCGTGTTTGCATAGACAACTCTGCCCTGGTCGTCGAGGCTGACGTAACCCGTTCCCGTTGTCTCAATAAGCCGCTTGTATTTTTCCTCGCTTTCACGCAAGGTCTCTTCGGCCCGCTTGCGTTCGGCAATCTCGGTCATCATCTTTTCGGTATCTTCCATTACCATCAGCCTGGTGTATCCAAGTTCGGAAATAACCTGGGCAAGCTCTCCCAGAAACCTGGTAACCATCCTGAGCTTTTCCTCGCCTATCACAGGGATCTCCTGCAAGGCCTTCAAGTAGCCACGCTCATCAAACCCAGACTTTTGTGCCTGCTGTTTGAATCTTTCCAGGTTTGGCTCTTTGAGCAGTAATTGTCCGGTAGCCAGGCTGGCAATATGTTTGCCTTGTATGATAATCGGCGTGGCGCAGTCCACCAGTCCGTTTTCGCAAGGCTCTATCACAAGTTTGCCGGGTGTATCGAGCCGGTCCAGCAAATGCCGGTTGCTTTTGATGCAGATATCATTTGAGGCAGGGCAGCCCCGGTGGAATTTGGTGCAGATATCGCGCCAGCCGGTACCGATCAATATCTCCATGCCGGGGTGATTTAGAAATCCGATGGTGAAGCCGGTGGCATCTGTGAATTTTTCGAAAAGCCCCCTGAGCTGATCCAAGTCAACCAGGTCCTCAATGGAGTACTTCCCATTGACAAGACATGTCTTGTCTCTATTGTTTTTGGACATACTCCCCCCTTTTAATTTCACCCAAAGTTATAATGCGTCGCACTGCCCCGATTTTTTATTTCGGCTATAACTTCATTCCAATGATCGGCAGCATCATGCGCACTGCCGCGCCCCTTGTCCGTAATACTGTAGCTCAAATAAACACCAAGGCCAGCGTATCTTTTCTTTGCGGCAGAAAAAGATAATACCGAGTTGAGATCAGAAAGATAGTAAGGTCAAGATTTCGCATTTTGGGCGAGCAGCGCTTTCGCCGCTGCACACCGAGTGGCGGCACGCCACCAGCGAAGCGAGGCTGAGCTAATCTTTTTTGAGTGCGGAGAGGAGTTCGGATGCGAGTTTTTTGCTGAAGCCGGGAACGCATTCCGCAATTTCGCCCGGGCTTGTCTTGCGAAGTTCGCGCACAGAACCGAAGACGCGCAGAAGAGCTGTTTTGCGGGTTTCACCAATTCCTGAAATATCGTCGAGCACGGATTCCTGCAGGCGCTTGCTCCGGAGCTGTCGGTGGTAGGAAACTGCGAAGCGGTGGGCCTCGTCGCGGATTGCCTGCAGGAGTTTCAGCGCAGTACGGCTGCGTTCGAGAATAAGCGGGGAGCTACGACCGGGAACGAAAATTTCCTCGTTCTTTTTTGCGAGCCCGATCACGGGCAGCGGATTGACCTTGAGTTTCCTGAGTGCGCCGAGTGCGGCATTGAGCTGCCCCTTGCCTCCGTCAACGAGTATCAGAGAGGGCATCGCTGCGTTTTCCGCGAGTTTCCGTGCGTAGCGGCGGCTGACAGTTTCAGCCATCATCGCAAAGTCATCGGGCTCACCAGTAGTTTCACGGATGCGGAAGCGGCGGTAATTTTTGCGGTCGGGACGCCCGTTTTCAAAACAGACCATGCTTGCCACCGCGTACTGGCCGCTGATATTTGAAATATCGAAAGCCTCGATCAGATTTGGCGGGCCTGGCAGGCGCAGCGCCTCCTGAAGGTCGCGGACAGCCTCGTCTCCGGTCACGGACGGAAGCGAGGCGAAACGGAAGGAACGGTTTTTGGCCCCGAATACCTCCTCTATGTTTGCGATGATGTCACGAAGCTTCGCAGCCTTTTCAAAAGAACGGTTTTTGGCACAATCAGCCATTTGCTTTTGAAGTTCCGCAACAAGCTCCTTCACGTTGCCGGAAAGGACAGCAAGCATGTCTTCCACGCGGCGACGGTATCCCCCGACGCTTTCCTCGCCGGTGCATGGACGGCAGCAATCCCTGACTATTTTTGCGAGGCAGTGCTTGTGATCGTGCTCTCCCGGTTCCGCAGGTTTGCAAGAGCGCAATTTGAAGTGGCGGGTGAGGAATTCGAGCGTGTCGCGCAGCACCGTGCCTTTTGGAAATGGCCCGAAGTAGCGGCATGAATCGTCTTTCCTTACGCGGGCAAGCATGAGGCGCGGAAATTTCTCATTGAGATTGATCTTGATGAGCAAATAACGTTTGTCGTCACGCATTAGTATGTTGTAGCGAGGGGCGTAATCCTTGATGAGGCGTGATTCGAGAATAAGGGATTCATCCTCGTTTTTGACTGGAAAAACCTCCCAGTTTGCAATAGATGAGATCAAGGAACGCAGTTTCGGGTCGGCCCGCTGTGAGGCGGATGCCTGGAAGTAGTGGGAGACGCGGCGTCTCAGATTTGACGCCTTGCCCACATAGATGATCTCGCCGAAACGGTCACGAAAGACATAAACTCCGGGCTTTGCCGGGACATCCCCGGGATAAAAAGACGCTCTTGTCTTGCCCATGATGCCTGACCAGGATTTTTATGGATCAATATGCTTTTTAGGTAAGAAGGATGAAAGGCTCCAGCTGATCCCTATCATTACTTGATGAGGATGGCCTTTGCGAGGGCTCCGATCTTGCTGGCGAGCTCGGCGTCTGGCGAATTTCCAAGCTTTTCCTTGAGGGAGGCGGCGTGCGTGACGATGTCGTTAATCTTGGCCCTGTCGTCGCCGGAAAGCCCGGCCATGTTGTCCTTGGCATGGGAAGCCGAGGAGAGCACCTCGCTGGCGGTCATGGAGAGCAGGCTCAGGAGCTTGTACCATTCTGGGTCATTCTGGGAAACCACATCATATATTACGACGACCGCGGCATAGCCTTCGCGTTTGAGAGGAAGCAGGTATTTGCCTGCAAGGTTCTGAGTGGTCTTGCTCTCGGTCAGGCGCTGGGAATTCTCCTTTACAAAGGACTCCCCGTCTGCCTTCTCAATCCCCTGGACATGCTCGACATTCCACTGATTTTGGACTTCGTCAAGGATGCATATCAATCCCTTGCTTGCGCCGGTGAACGAGAGTATGGCCTTGAGGGCGGTGACTGAAACCTCGTTTTGATTTCCCTTTGCCCCTTTGATTTTGCTCATGCAGCGAATCAGCGTTTCGAGCCAGTATTTGCGGCTGCGCTCGGTTTCCTCAAAATTCCATTTTGAGGTAAGGGAGAGGGCAAGCTGGAAAATCTCTTCCGTCTGGAAGGGCTTTTTTATGTAGAGAAGCTTTTCGGGTGTGCCGACGGTTTCGGCTATTGTGCGCTGGTCATGGTCGGCGTAGGCGGTCATGATTACGATTTCGATGTTCTTGTCGGTTTCGCGCACACGCTTGGCTGTTTCGAGGCCGTCCCAGCCTGGCGGCATGCGCATGTCGAGGAACATCATTGCGTAAGGTTTTCCTTCCTCGACAGCCTTTTTGACCAGCTCGAAAGCCTCCTGTCCCTGTCCTGCCGTGGTCACGATATAGCCATCGCCTTGGGAAGAATCGCTTTCTTCCTCTTTCGCGGTGCCAAGGAGACGCGCCTTCATTTGCTGGACAAGCGAGGCTGTTTCATTCTTTTTACCGGAGCGGAGAAGGAGCTTTGCGAGCTGGTCGCGCAGATCCTGCTGATCGTCGACGATGATGATCCGTTTGTTAGCTTCCATGGACTTCCTGATTTATAATCACAACTTCTACACGCAAGATAAAATGAAGCTGATGCTAATTTAATCCAAGGCATCCTTTGCCGCAAATACTTTTCATAGAAAAAATGTTGAGTTTTGCGACACGCAAAGGCCAAAAATTTCTAAGCCCCTCATCTCAAACCTGCTTATGTTGATCAAGTTTTTTTATTAAAAAAACACAATATATAGTTGTTTGACTCCTTGCAGCCTACAACAGGAAGTGTTAGTTTAGCGTTAGCCAAGGATTGAGGAGTCTTTAGCCACAAGACCTGGTTTTCGTGTTTACGTAATATTGAGTCTTTTTGATTTCTGGGGAGAATTCATGTCAAACAGCCTGCCTTGCACCAATGTCAGAAAGAGGGACGGCCGTATTGTTCCCTTCGAGCCCGAACGCATAACCCTTGCCGCTGCAAAGGCCCTCAAGGCCGCCGGCACCGCAAATGAGAAGCTTGCCGGAACAATCTGTAAGGACGTCCTGCGTTCTCTTTCGTCAATAGACCTTGGTGCGGACCCGCCGGACATAGAACTGCTTCAGGATTTGGTCGAGCAATCCTTCATTCGCCGCGGCCTTTCAAAGGCGGCAAAGCTTTTTATCCTCTACCGCGCCCAGCACGACAAGATACGCGAGGGCAAACAGCTCATGATGGATGTCCAGGAGCTGGTATCCTCTTATCTTGACCGCGAGGATTGGCGCGTCAATGAGAACTCCAACGCCGGCTATTCTTATGCGAGTTTGCTCAATCATGTCAGCGGCGCAGTTGTTGCCCGCTATACCCTCTCCAATGTCTATTCCAAGGAAATAGCAGATGCCCACAATGATGGCGATTTCCATCTGCATGACCTCTCCTGCGGCATAGTCGGCTACTGTGCCGGCTGGAGTCTCAGGCAGCTCCTCAAGGAAGGGTTTCGCGGGCGCGGCGGGCGCGCCAGCGCAGGGCCGGCAAGGCATTTCGATACCGCGCTTGGCCAAATCGTCAACTTCATGTGCACCCTTCAGACGGAGTGGGCGGGAGCGCAGGCCTTCAGTTCCTTCGACACGCTGCTTGCACCTTTTATCCGCGAAGACAAACTGACATATGAGGAGGTCAAGCAGAACCTCCAGCAGTTCGTCTTTGGGCTCAATATCGCAAGCCGCTGGGGGCAGACGCCCTTCACTAACCTCACCTTTGACTGGGTAGTGCCGGAAGACCTCGCAAAAACCCCCGTGATCATAGGGGGAGAGGTCCGCGAAGGCCAGTACTACGGCGACTACCAGAAGGAAATGGATCTGATCAACCGCGCCTTCCTCGAAGTGATGAGTGCCGGTGACCGCGACGGCCGTATCTTCACCTTCCCGATTCCTACCTACAATGTGACCAAGGATTTCAACTGGGAAAGCGAAAACGCCCAGCTCCTCTTTGCAGTGACGGGCAAGTACGGAATCCCCTACTTCCAGAATTTCATCAACAGCGAACTCTCACCTGGGGACGTCCGCAGCATGTGCTGCCGCCTTCAGATGGACATCCGCGAGCTCCGCAACAAGGGCAACGGCCTTTTCGGGGCTGGTGAGCAGACCGGTTCGATCGGAGTCGTCACCATCAATATGCCGAGGCTGGGCTATCTGGCCAAAACCGAGAAGGAATTTTTCGCACGGCTCGGCGGCCTGATGGATTTGGCCAAGGAATCCCTCGAAATCAAGCGCAAAATCGTTCAGCGCCACCTCGAACATGATCTTCTTCCTTACACTAAGACTTATCTTGGCACCCTCAAAAACCACTTCAGCACCATTGGCCTGGTTGGCCTTAACGAAGCTTGCCTCAACTTTATCGGTTGTTCGCTCTGCGACACCGAGGGCATGAATTTTTCGATGAAGGTGCTCGACTTCATGCGTGAAAGGATTGCCGACTTCCAGGCGCAGACCGGCCACATCTACAACCTTGAGGCGACTCCGGCAGAAGGCACAAGCTTCCGCCTTGCCCGCCTTGACCGCAAGAAATACCCCGACATCATCTGCGCCGGCGACAGCGACCCATACTATACAAACTCTTCGCAGCTCCCCGTCGGCTACACCGATGATCTTTTTGAGGCGCTTGACCTTCAGGATCCGCTCCAGGCGAAGTACACCGGCGGAACAGTCTTCCATTGTTTCATTGGCGAACGCATCAATGATCCCAAGCAGGTCGCCGCGCTTGTGCGCAAGGTCGCCGAAAAATACAGGATTCCCTACTTCACAATCACGCCATCCTTCACCATCTGTCCGGTGCATGGCTACATACCAGGCGTACATAACGAGTGCCCGGTAGAGATCTCCGGGGACGAGCCTTCTGCTGACAAGTTCAAAAAAATCGAGTGTGCGTAACAAATAAAACGGCCAGACACGCCAGCTGACGCAACCACCCAGTGCGGCCTGCGGGAATGGCAGAAACAAGGAACTGCGGTTTGGGACGTCCGCGCCCACCCACGCCGGAAGACAAACCGGGGATTCCTTAAAACAAAAAATGGAGGAAAAGAAAATGGCTAAGTGTGGGGCTGAAACTGAGGTTTATAGCAGGGTTTGCGGGTATCACAGGCCTGTCAAAAACTGGAACCGGGGCAAGAGAGAGGAATTCAAGGATCGAAAACCCTACGCGGTAGCCCTGGAAGAAAATCCTGCCCTCAAAAAAGCCGTAGCATAATTCTTCCTAATTGTTGAGCAGTCAATTCCCTTGCGAGCCAGGACGGCAAGCAAGGGAATTTTTTATGTGCTTATTCCATCCAAAATCCCTCCTGGCATTATTGAAAATCGGCAGCTTCGGTGTTAAATCCAAATATAAGCAAAATCTGATAAGAACCGCCCCAGCTAGCCATGAAAGAAATGATGCCGGTAAGAATCATTGAAATATGAAAAGGGGAATAATGGCATGATGGAAAAAAGCGAAAATTCAAACGGCTTGAGCCTCCTTTCCAAGGACGAAATCGATGAGCTTGAGAAAGGCGTTCAATTCCATAAAACCAGGCACGGCACAAAACTTGCATTCCATGATTACGGAGACCCAAAAGGGCACCCCATTTTCTTCTATCATGGGACAGGTTCACATGTGCATGGAATGCTCCTTCATAAGCCCGCCCTTAAATATGGCTTTCGAATCATAACGCCGGACCGCCCCGGGATTGCCCAGTCGGATTTCCGTCCGGGGTGGACTCCCCTTGAATACGCACAGGACATAGCCGGGCTGGCCGACCAGCTCGGAATCGCATCCTTTGGGGCCATCGGCATCTCAGGCGCCGGGCCGAGCCTGATGGCCAGCGCCTTTGCCATTCCAGGGCGCCTTCGCTTCGTGGTGGATCTGGCTTGCGCCATGCCGCTTTATAACGACCCAGAAATGATCAAGGGGCTTGGCACGATGGACCGTCTCTACGCAAAACTCGGCACCTGTCTGCCTCTGGCCTTGTTTCAGATACCGTTTTCTTTTATCGGAATGACGCAGCGGGTGATGAAAAGCCCGAAATCATTTGCTAAAATGTTTGATTCCAGTTTGTGTGCCGCCGACAAGGATATTTTCAAGCTGCCTGAGTTCCAGTACCTGCTTATGCGCGACTTCCAGGAACTCTTCCGTCATGGGTCAAAAGCGCCGGCATACGATGCCCAGACAGTTTATAAGGAATGGGGGTTCAAGCTTTCAGACATAGACATGCATATAGAGGTGTTTCAGGGGGAATCGGACCTCTTTGTCCCAGCGAAGTTCAGCGAATATTTAGTTAAAACCGCAAAAGACGCCCGGCTGAACATGATCGAGGGACAGGGCCATTTCTACCATCTTGCCTATGGGTACCAAATGCTGGAAAAAGTGGCGAAACTTTTCTATCCAGTCTAAAAGAGATCATTATTGTGCCCGTTAGTTCTTTGCATAAGCACAAGCGGGATTTCTCCCTTGGGTGCCCGGCCTTCAAGTCCGGTGCTCAATTGCGCTTGCCTCGGGGAACGTCTTACTTGCGCTCAAAAGTCCCGCTGATTGCCGCCTTGGCAAGTACTTTGCCATTGAGAGCATCAATAAATTTTTCCTCCGGCACCGGAGCCTGTCCGAGTTGCACGGTCTCCACGCTCAGCGCATATATCGTGAAGACATACTTGTGCTTTCCGCTTCCCGGCGGAGGCTGAGGGCCGCCCCAGCCAGCGAATCCGAAGCTGTTTTTAAGTTCGACGCTAGCCTTGGGCATCTCCGCGCCGGAAGCGCCCTCGCCAAGAGAGCTGCCCGACGCCGGAATTCCTGTGACCATCCAGTGTACCCAGTTCCTGGCGACCGGATGGACATCCACACAGGTCAGGGCAAAAGATTTTGTGCCTGCGGGCGCATTGTTCCAGGAAAGCGCAGGAGAGACGTTCTCCCCTCCCGTAATCTTCTTCATGGCGTATTTTGCCGGAAGCGCCCCGCCGTCCTGAAACGACGGGCTCTTCAGCGTGAACGCCTGTTCATCTCCGCCCAGAAGTGAAAAACTTGCGATCCCCAAAAGCGGCAAAAACCAAGCCTTCATAAAATTCCCCCCTTGTTCATTAGCCCGAATATACCACGTGCTAGGGTCTCAATCAAAGGAACATGTATGGCGCTCTCTTCCACTGAAACGGTTGCCGCCCCCTGTGAAAATGGAACCGGCATCAAACCCGGACTTGTCCCCGCCATCTGTAAAGCTTGCGAAGTAACTGAACAACAAGTCAAAGGGAAATAATACCAAATTGCAATCAAAGACATAAGATTCCGCCCTTAGGGCGGGCAACGGGTTCGCCGTTGCATCACGAAGGGGCGACCGCCCCTTTCATACTTCGCCCTCGCTTCGCTGGCTCAGTCCGGGCCAAGCGAATGCTGAGGTCCGGTATGAAACACCCAGTCGGGTGCCTCTGCACTCCTCCTCCCAAACTCAAAATACTATTTTTGATTGCAACTTGGTATAAGCTAAAAAAAGGCCGCCAATTGGCGGCTTTTGGCATAAAAATCGAGCACAGGTGTTCAACTTTGAGGGTCCATTTCACGGGGATTGTCGGACTTGTGATTGTGGCATCCGGTATTAATTGACGGCAAGCGTTGTCGGCGTTTCTTCCATAAAATAAAACCCAGCATGAACAGTATGATAATGCCAGCTACAGCAAATGCAATAAATCCAGCTGCTTCACAGAGCTTTGCTTTCAAAAGAAGTGGCATGCTGCTCATATAACAGGCTCTGATGTATAGTGTTTCTTTTGGCAAACCTGAAACTCCTTGATCCAAGAATATCTGCAGTGTATAGTCGCCCATGTTGTTGGGAAGATCCAACAACGGATAAAACATCTTGTCATTCAATTTGATTGTCGGGAAACCAAGAGCGCGGTAGTCTTTTTCCAAATCGACGGTTCCTAGAACCTTGCCTTCTTTGTCCAATATCTTGGCTGTGCCGTGAATCGATATTTTGTCTATGGGGAATGTCTTGTCGCAGTCAAGGAAAGCTGTTGCGAAATATGGAACATCATATTTCCTTGAAAACTTGAACTCCATGAAGCTCTTCTTCGTCAAATCAATAGGGCTGTCGATTAATGGAATGCAATAGTCCTTTACCAATCTGGCTTCTTCCCAAGAACGGAAGAAGGCAATCATTCCGAAGGCAAGGCATAAGGCTATCGCCGTAGATGCAAGTACAACAGTCGCCTTCATCTTTGCCTCTCCGGATTCATTCCTGATGCGTTGCCATATTTCAGCCGTTCAAGTTCCATTCCCCGCGCAAGCTTCCGGCGCAGGGAATGGGAATTCGCATCTAGCCGCAATACGATACGTCAAATCGTTGAAACTGAAATCACCTTCCCATAGGCTATCATCCGTATTTCCCACAATCCAAAAACATCCCCGGTTTTAATAAATGGCAATATAATTGAAGGATTCAAAAATTTTATAGGGACAATAGCTGTCATGCCTGGTTGTAGGAGACCAGTTTTATCAAGTAGCAGTCTGCAATCATAAAGTTTCCCATTAAATAGAAATGGGCATCCGAAAAAACCTGAAGGTGTCGCATCTTTCCGTCCTCCATATTCCGCAGGGATGAAGGATGCTTCCGCAATAATATCTCCCATTTGTATTGTCATATTGGCATCTTCCTCTCTAGCAATAAAAATATATTACGTTCCTTGTGTTTCAAAGAACAATTAGAAGTCTCGTACTCATATCTTCGGCGCAATCCATATTCTATGTTTTGGAATGAAGCGGACAGGAAGAAGCATCGATGCTGAAATATAGCGAAGGCAGCTCATCTGGCAGAGCAGAGGGCTGCAAATTACGCCAGCTATGAATCGCAAGTCATTGGGATTAAGAAGGAGAAAAATGGTGGCAAGGGCCAGAATCGAACTGGCGACACAAGGATTTTCAGTCCTCTGCTCTACCGACTGAGCTACCCCGCCACCGGGGTGAAACACCGCACAGCCGAAAAGACTGCCCGGAATTTCGGGAGCAGTAATAAAGACCGTTTAGCAAAATAGTCAAGCTCAAGCCCGCTTCAAAAAGCAGCTTTTTGCCGTTCAGGGCGCTGACACAAGCGAAATTATCCGCGCAAGGACATCCGTGACTTCGGACATCCGGCCTTCGCCTTCCTCGCCACAGGCGACATGTCCGCTTTCGGGACCAACAAATTCGACTCCCCTAGTGCGCAGGATGCGGCAGTTGTCCTTGAGCGCCGGGTGCGCCCACATTTGCGGGTTCATAGCGGGTGCAAGGAGTGTTTTGCCGGGATGGGCAAGGGCAATGCTGCTGAGGGCGTCATCTGCGATCCCGTGCGCATACTTTCCAATGAAATTCGCGCTGCAGGGGGCAACGACAAGCAGTTTTGCCTGGGCCGCAAGGGATATGTGTCCGGGCTGCCAGTCGG
>Ga0154565_1190_pt2 | contig 12206 bp, 12 predicted proteins | sample RifGroF2_FD_105708 | JGI IMG/M metagenome (GOLD analysis project Ga0154565, IMG submission 105708) | Lentisphaerae bacterium GWF2_52_8 | reverse complement strand
AGAATGCCGCCGCGAGCCTCTCAAGTGAAGACCTTTGCTTCAAAAATGAGAAGGATATCGTTACCACCGCTGACCGTGCCGTCGAGGATTACATCGTAGGAGCGATACGCGGCTCATACCCTGCTCATGACATCTGGGGAGAGGAAAGCGGCGAGACGAGGCAGGGCAGCCGTTTCCGCTGGGTTATCGACCCCATCGACGGAACGACTTCCTTTGTCCATGGGCAGCCTTTTTACTCGGTTTCGATTGCGTTTCAGGAGAATGGCGTCACTGTCGCTGGGGCAGTCTGCGCCCCGGCTCTCCGCGAGCTTTATTGGGCGGAACGCGGCGGCGGAGCCTTCTGCAACGAGATGCCCATCCGGGTCTCCTCCCGCGACAAGCTTATAAACTCCGTCCTTTCGACCGGCTTTGCCTGCATCCGCGCCGGAAAAACAGATAACAACCTCAAATACTTCAATAGGATAATACCTGCGCTTCGTGGTGTCCGCCGCTATGGTTCCGCGGCAATCGATCTGGCCTATGTCGCCTCGGGACGACTTGAAGGCTTTTGGGAAATGAATCTCAATCTCTATGACATCGCCGCCGGAGTCCTCCTTGTGCAGGAAGCCGGAGGCAGTGTCAGCGATTTCAAGGGAGCCTCTGATTTTCCTAAAATCGGGACTCTCGCCAGCAACGGCCTCATCCACAATGAATTCCTTGGCTTCTTCAAAGCCTCCGACTGAGAGGGGTGCTTGCACCCCTTCATGCCTCGTCTCGCCGACTCAGACTGGCGCAAACATGGCAGCTGGGCGCTTCACAGAGCAAAGTTCAAGACTTCCTGACTTTTGAAATTAGTTTTGGCTTTATGAGCTGATTTCAAAAGTCTAAAAAAACTTGGACGAGGGGGATTAAGACTCCAATCTCGGGTCGAGGACGTCGCGGAGCGCGTCGCCGAGGATATTGAGGGGTAGCACTAGGAAGAACATGAAGATTGTAGCCGCACCGACTTCCCACCAGACGCCGCGCCAGAGGCGCTCCTGCCCGTCGGCAATCATCACTCCCCAGCTCGGTTCGAGCTGGACGCCGAGGCCTAGGTAGCTGACGATTACTTCCGTCATAATCGCAAAGGCGAAGCGCATTGTAAAGTAGATGATAACAAGGTGGAAGAGGTTCGGGATGACATGACGTGTGATAATTCTGAACGAGCGGTAGCCCAGCGACTTTGCCGCCTGTACATAGGCCGTCTCGCGCAGGCGCAGCGTTTCCGCGCGGACGACCCGGCAGAGGCTGACCCAGCCGGTAAGGCCGATTCCGAGGTAGACCGCCATCATGCCCGGATCCATGTTCATCAGCGAGGATATTTTCTTGAAGGCCAGCGCGGCGGGAGGGAAGAGGAAGCCCTTGTTCACGAGGAGCGCGAAGGCCAGTATGAAGAGGAGGGTCGGCATGGCGGCGAAGGTGCTGTAAATCCATACGACAAAATCGTCGATCCAGGAGCCGAAGTAGCCTGCGAGCGCGCCGAGGGTAACGCCTATCGCAACGGAGAGAAGCGATGCTATGACGCCGATTTTGACTGCGGTCCTGGTCCCTGCGATGGCGCGGGAAAGGACGTCCCGCCCCATATAGTCGGTGCCGAACAAGTGTTTTGCCGAGGGGGGCTGGAAACGGTCTTCAATCTTGCCGATGCTGTAGAAGGGCTGCTGTTTTGCGATGCGGCAGTAGACGGAGTAGGCTTCCCCTGCGAACGCGATCCCCGCATAGAGAAGCACCAGCGCCAGCGAAATGGCTGCGATTTTGTCCTGAAGCAGCTTGCGGAGAACTTCACGCCAGCGTCCCGGAGAATCTGCGGTCTGTCTGATGCTTTCAGTCATATGTTTCCTTGAAGGGGTAAATATTCCCGGATAAACGGTAAAAGGCAAAGCCCCAATTGGATTGAAGCGGATTTTTCATTCATCGGCGTGCCTGTTCTTTTCATGGCGATGCCGGGTGAGGTGCACCTGCAGGAGGGAGAGTTCCGAAGGGGTTACGCCGTCGATGCGGGAGGCCTGGGCGAGGCTGCTTGGGCGTACGCGCTTGAGCTTCATGCGCGCCTCGTTGCGGAGCCCGTTTATCTTGTCGTAGTCGAAATCTGCTGGGATATCCCATTCCTCCAGCTTGTGAAGCTGGGAGATTGAGGCTTCCTCGCGTTTCAGATAGCCCTCGTAATGGGCATTGATGGCTATCTGGCGGAGCACGCGCTTGTGGAGTGGAACTTGCAGATCGAGTTCGAGGAGTTCGGCTGGGAAGGGGCTCTGTTTCGGCAGCAGGCCCTGGAGGTCGCGCAGGATATCCTTGCAGGTTTTGCCCTCGTGTTTGATGCTTGCCGCGAGGCATGCGCTGCGTTCGCAGAGTGCGGCGTATTTCTGAAACTGGCGGAATTTGTGCTCCGGCAGCAAGCCCGCTTCGTGAGCAATTTTGCATAGGCGGATATCCGCATTGTCTTGGCGGAGCCGGAGCCGGTATTCGGCGCGGCTTGTGAAGAGGCGGTACGGCTCAATAATCTCTTTTGTCACAAGGTCGTCGATCATGACTCCGATATAGCTTGAGTCGCGGCCCAGTTCGATGGGGGCTTTCTCTGCCGCGTGACGGGCGGCGTTTAGCCCCGCGACAAGGCCTTGCCCGGCGGCCTCCTCGTAGCCGCTGGTTCCGTTGATCTGTCCGGCGAGGAAGAGATTGGGCCAGTTCTTGACGCGAAGGCTACGCTCGATCTGGTCGGGGAAGACGAAATCGTACTCGATGGCATAGGCATATCGCGATATCTCTGCCTTTTCCAGTCCGGGCAGGCTGCGGATCATGCGGACTTGGACTTCGGGAGGGAGGCTGGTGGAAATGCCGTTCACATAGTATTCGCCGGTAAACTCGCCTTCCGGTTCGAGGTAGAGCAGGTGTTTTTCGTGCTGTGGAAAACGGATCACCTTGTCCTCGAAGGAGGGGCAGTAGCGCGTGCCGATGCCCTCGATCTTTCCCTGGTACATTGGCGCCCTGTCTAGGTTGTCGCGGACAAGTTGCGCGGTCTTTTCGTTCGTATATACCATGTAGCAGGGGAGCTGCTTGCGGATGGCGTGCGGCTCCGCCCTGTCTTCCGGGAAAAACGAGAAATACTCGTCAAACTCTTCGGAGTGCTGTTTTGCCAGCGAGGAAAAGTCTATGCTTTTTGCCTGGAGTCGCGGCGGCGTCCCTGTTTTGAGCCTGCCGAGACGGAGTTTGAGCTGTTCGCGAAGAGCGCCGGAGAGATCGACGGAGGGTGGATCTCCTGCGCGTCCTCCGGGCATGTTGCGGAGTCCGTAATGGAGCTTGCCGGAGAGAAATGTGCCGGTGGCCAGGATAACGCATTTCGAGTGAAAGCGCTCGCCCAGGATAGTTTCGACTCCGATGATTGCGCCGTCATGAATGAGGAAACATGCCGCCATGTCCTGATGTATATGAAGGTTTGGCTGGCGTTCAAGAGTGAATTTCATGGCGCGCTGGTAGCAGACCTTGTCGCACTGTGCGCGCGGCGACCAGACGGCGGGGCCCTTTGTGGCGTTGAGCATGCGGAACTGAATGCTTGCGGCATCGGTGACGCTGCCCATGGCGCCGCCAAGGGCGTCAATTTCGCGGACAACGTGGCCCTTGGCGATGCCGCCGATTGCCGGGTTGCAGCTCATCTGGGCGATGTGGTCGAGGTTGATGCTCAGGAGCAGTGTGGACGCGCCGGTGCGTGCCGAGGCGAGGGCAGCCTCGCATCCTGCGTGTCCGCCTCCAACGACAACAACATCGTAGTATTCGAGTATTTCCATCATAAAAATTCCGGTGGGGAAGAACTGAAATATAGGCTGCATGGAAGGAAAATAAAGAGCGCAATGTCTGATTGATGCGCAATCTGAGCGGCAGGAGTCCTTTGCCATTTCGTTTCTTAGGATCAAAGGAGTATGTTTTTAAGAAAATGAGAATATTATTCTCAATAACTCTTGAAATATAGAATAATATACTGTATTATTGGATATATTAAGAATCAGATTCCATGGCATTGAAAGGATCACGAAATGCTTGACGCTACCGACAAGAAAATTTTGGGGGAACTTGCCGTAAATGCAAGAATAGCCAATGCCGAACTCGCAAAGCGGGTGGGTATGGTGCCATCGGGGGTTTTGGAACGAGTGAGGAAGCTTGAGTCCAAGGGCATAATCCAGAATTACGAGACGAGGCTTGACCACAAGCAAATAGGTTTCGATTTGACGACTTTTGTACTGGTTAAAACCTGTGAAGCCGTGGGGGCGACCAAGCTGGGCGAGAAGCTGGCCGAGCTGCCCTGTGTGCAGGAAGTGCATTTTCTTGCGGGCGAATACTGTTATCTCTTGAAACTCCGGGTGCGGAATGTCGACGCGCATGCGCGCTTCCTTCAGCAGATCGGCAATCTCAAGGGAATAAGCGGCACGCAAACGACGATGGTCCTTAAAACGCTCAAGGAAACACTTGCACTTTCACTAGAGGAGATCTCGTGAACTTTGAGGAGTTTTTTAGGTGCTTTGCCTCCGATTGGCTACGTTTTATTTTTACCCTTGCTCCGTTCTTTGTTCTTTCGGTGCATCTGGCTCTGACGAGAGGGATGGAGCTTCAGAAACGGCGTAGGGATGCGCTTCTTATAGCAGGTAGCGCGTTTCTTATCGCCGTCCTGATCTATTTTTCCGGCTCGCTGATTTTTCGTCTTATCGGAATCACGATTGACTCGTTCAGGGTTGGTGCCGGCTTGCTGCTTTTGGCCTCGGCTTTTGATTTGGCCCGGGGAAGCGGCGAGAAGAAATCATGGGATCAGGATTCGGAAGACATCACCGTTGTGCCAATGTCAATTCCCGTGATTGTGGGGCCGGCGGTTACCGGTACTCTGATGGTGATGGGCGGCGAGGCCAGCACCCCCTTGCAGAAAATGGCCGGATGCTCAGCATTGGGGGGCGCGATGCTTGTTTTGGGCATGATACTTTTTTTCGGCTCCTTCATTGAGCGCCTGATCAGGCGCAGGGGGGTCGAGATTTTGAGCAAGCTTTCCGGAATGGTTTTGGCGGCGGTATCCGCGCAGATGGTGCTTAGCGGTGCGCGTCCTTTCTTTAAATGAGCTGGGATTTGCGGGGCTCCCTAAAGGATAAGGGAGTGCTTTGCAAGGAAACGCATCATCATATGGTCCGCATGACGCCTCCGCTGATCGCATCTCCTGAAGATGCCGATTGAGCTCTTTCGCGAATTGCCGACACACTCTGGCTTAGTGCGATTCCAAAGTTTTAGCGGAGCTTGCAGACGGGCTTGGGGTGGGTTAGATTTCGCCTTCGTGCAAGAAGTCCACAAAACTACAGAGAAACCTCATTGCGCATGAAAGACGGCAAACGGATTCTTCTTAGCGGCGACGAGGCCATCGCCTTGGCTGCACTTGATGCCGGAGTAGCCCTTGGCACGGGTTATCCCGGAACTCCTTCGACGGAAATCCTTGAACATTTTTCAAAAATTGGCGGGCACGCCCAGTGGGCGCCCAATGAGAAGGTTGCCCTGGAGGTCGCGATAGGCGTGGCCTACGCCAACGCCAGGGCGCTTGTGACAATGAAACATGTTGGTCTGAACGTTGCAGCCGATGGTTTTTTCACGGTGGCGTACACAGGAGTTAATGGCGGGCTTGTGCTTGTTTCAGCCGACGACCCCGGCATGGCCTCAAGTCAGAACGAGCAGGACAACCGGCGCTACGCCGTGGCCGCCGGAGTCCCGATGCTCGAACCCTCCGACTCGCAGGAAGCCTACGAGTTTACGCTGCGCGCCTTCGAGATTTCCGAGCGCTGGCAGATTCCCGTCTTGCTCCGCGTTACGACTCGCGTTTGCCACTCCAAGACTCTTGTTGTTCGACGTGACAAGCCGCTTTCAGCGCCGAGTCCCTTTTTTGAGCACAATCGCAAGGGCCGCGTGATGATCCCTTCGAATGCGCGTCCAGCCCACCGACGACTCCGCGCCAAGCTCGCTGAGATAGCCGCCTTTTCTGAAAGTTCCGATTTGAATTTCGAGACGACGCCCGGCGCGAACACGGATCTCGGCATCGTGACATCTGGAATATCCTATCAGCACAGCCTTGAGGCCGCCCCAGACGCGGGCATGCTAAAACTCGGCCTGAGCTATCCGCTGCCCATTGAAAAGATTCGCGCCTTCGCGGCGCGTTATAAGAAATGCGTCGTTGTGGAGGAGGGGGATCCATATATTCAGGACACCCTGCTTGCAGCGGGAATAAAGGTGGTCCCGCGAGACGAGGAGTTTCGTTTTGGTGAGCTCAACGTGGCGCGAGTCCGCTGCCTGCTCTCAGGAAAGGACTACACAAGTCCGGCAACTCCTCCCGGCAAGCCTCCGGCACTCTGCACAGGCTGTCCGCACCGCGAAGTCTTCAGTCTCTTGCGCGACTGGGACTGCATAGTTTCCGGCGACATCGGCTGTTACTCTCTTGGAGTTTTGCCCCCCTTCGAGGCTATGGACACTTGTGTCTGTATGGGCGCGAGCATCGGCACTGGACTCGGCTTGCGGCATGCGCTTCCGGAAAAAGAGGCCAAGCGCGTTGTCAGTGTGATTGGCGACAGCACCTTTCTGCATAGCGGCCTTACTGGAATTGTTGAGATGGTTTACAATCCGCCTTCCACTGGGCACGTTGTGCTTATCCTCGACAATGGCACCACTGCTATGACCGGGCTTCAGGAGCATCCCGGCACCGGGCGTCTCCTGAACGGTGCGCCTGCCGCGAAAGTGCTTCCCGAGGATATTGTTCGTGCAATGGGTGTGGAGCTTGTCGGAGTCTGCGACCCAAGTGCTGACAAGGAGGGCTTTGCCAGGCATCTCAGGGCTTATCTTGATTCAGGCAAGCTGGCGGTGCTGATTGCGCGCCACCCCTGCATCCTTTCCCTTGCCAAACAGAAAAAAACATCAACGGGGAACACAAATGGCTAAGACCATAAACGTATGCATCGCCGGACTCGGAGGGCAGGGGGTTCTCACAGCGTCCGACCTCGTGGCCGAGATTGCCTTCCGCTCGGAGCTGGACGTCAAGAAGAGCGAAGTCCACGGCATGAGCCAACGCGGCGGTTCGGTGAACAGCGACGTCCGTTTTGGCGAACGAGTGGCAAGTCCGATGATTTCCGAGGGTGAGGCCGACTTTCTTGTGGTGCTTGATGAGACACAGATAGAGGTTAACAGGCATCGGCTCAAGCCGGACGGCATACTGATTGTCCCTTCATCGATACCGGAGGGCAAGCTTGCAAACCCCAAGAGCCTCAACGTGGCCCTTCTCGGAGTCCTCAGTAAACACCTTGAGTTTCCGGAGAGTCTCTGGATGGCTGTGCTCAGGGAGTTTTTGCCCGCAAAGATTCTCGCAGTAAACGAGGAGTCTTTCCGGCTCGGGCGCTTATGATGATGGGGAGTTCCTCTCCCGTCAGTTGGCGGAGACTGAACTTAGGGGAAATGCGAGGGTGAAGATTGCGCCTTCGCCCTTGGGATTGTTGCCTGCTATGACTTCGCCGCTGTGGAGTTCCATCACGTATTTGACGATTGCCAGGCTGAGCCCGTGGCCTCGCCCGTGATGCCCCACGTCTTCGATGCCGAACTCGTCAAAGATTGAGCTGAGGCGGCCCGGTGGGATGCCCTTGCCGGAATCGGAAATGTGAATCAGGAAACGGCTTCGATCCTTTGAGTTTTCGCTGGAGATCAAAACCTTGCCTTCGTCCGGCGAGAACTTGTAGGCGTTGTCCACAAGGTATCCGAGCGCCGTGCCTACGAGCTGGTTGTCCACGTTCAGGACGGACTGCATGTCGTAGTGGGTATCGAGCTTGATGCGCTTGTTTTTCAGGGGTTCGGGAATGTGCCGCAGCGCGTCTTCGACAAGGGTGTGGAGCTGGACTTTCGCAGCGGATATCTCCTTGTTTTCCTTGCGGAGGCTTGAAAGGAGTATGGCCTTGTTGCTTAGCGCGAGCAGGCTTGTCCCGCTCTCGATGATGATGTTGACGAATTCCTTCTCGTCAGGGGATACGTTCGGGCTGTCCTGGAGGAGCTTTGCAAAGCCCATGATGGCGTTAAGCGGGGTCCTCGTCTCATGGGAAAAGAGATTGATTAGGTCGTCCTTCACGCGGTCAATTTCCTCGACCGATTTCAGGCGGATGAAGATGCCAACCTTGGCGAGCAGCTCTTCCGGGTCGAAGGGTTTTGCTATGAAGTCGTCAGCCCCGGCCTCGTAGCCGATGAGCCGGTCTTTCAGCAGGGTTTTCTTTGAGACGAGTATGATCTTTGTAAGCTTCAGCTTGGGGTTGCTGCGGAGATGCCGGCAGACATCATAGCCGTTGGTATCCTGCATCATATTGTCGATCATGATGAGGTCGGGCTTGAAATTGTTGGATACAGCTATCGCCTCTTCCCCGCTTGAGGCGGTCTGCATGTCGTATTTTGTCCCCAGTATTTCCTGAAGGATCAGAATGTTCATCGGGTCGTCGTCGACGACCAGTATTCTGCTGCGTTTTTTTGCCGGCATTTTTCGCAGTCTCCCTCAGTGTGTTTCCCTGATAAGAGAATAATCTCTTCTGCCGATTTTTCAATCGGCAATTCAGGAAAGGCGTCTTACTGGGGGGCCAAGCTAGGTTCGCTGGCCCGGACGGCCCGGCCGTGGGCATAGACGGACTGGAGTATCCCCAGCGCCACCATTGTGCTGAGCAGGAAGGTTCCACCATAACTGATCAAAGGCAGGGGAACTCCCGTGACAGGCATCAGGCGTACGCTCATGCCAATGTTGATTATGCTGTGCGTAAAGAAGATTGCAGCTATCCCTATGGCGATATAACGGCCAAAACTGTCGCAGGCGAAAACGGCTGTCCGGCATGCCGAAAGGACGAGCATCGCATACATCGAAACTACCAGAAGCGAACCCGCGAAACCTGTCTCTTCCGCTATCACGGAAAAGATGAAGTCGGTATTGGAAACCGTTTGCGGCAGGAATCCGAGCGTGTTTTGCGTACCCTGCATGTATCCCTTCCCCCATAATCCGCCGCTGCCCACGGCCAGTTCCGCCTGGAGCTGGTTCCAGCCGCTGCCTTTGGGATCGTGGTCCGGATCAAGGAAAGCCATGATCCTCTCTTTCTGATAGTCCTTCAGGAATGGGTATGCCGACGGCACTGCAATCATTACGAAGAGCAGGCCTATTATGATGTATTTGTAACGGAGACGGGCTGTGAGAATCAGAGACGCCATCAGGGGGAGCAGCACCAGGGAACTGCCGAGGTCGGGTTGCCGCATGATCAGGAGGAACGGTACTCCTCCGATCAGGCCGAGCAGGAGGATCGAGCTCAGTTTGTTGATGTCGAAGCCGCGGATCGTGAGTACTGTTGCCGAAAGGAAGAGTACCGCGAATTTTGCGAGTTCCGCAGGCTGGAGCCTTATGCCTCCGAAGTCGAGCCAGCGCCTTGCCCCGTAGACTTTCACTCCTATGAAAAAGACAAGCACCAGGAGGACGAGTGTGAACGGGTAAAGCAACCATGATAAGTGTTTCAGGTAGCGGTAGTCAGAGAGGGCTATGAAGAGCCAGGCGCAGAGGCCTATGCCGGCAAATAAGAGTTGCTTCTTGAAGAAGGCTGTCGGTGTATTGCCGCCAACCTGCTGTCCGGTGCTGTATATGAAGAGCAAGCCTATGCAGAGCAGGACGAGCGTCGGAATAATTTGCAGGAGGTCGGCGCGGCGCCATGTTTCCTTTAGCACCTGGACGAGCTTCGAGCTTTTTCTGTTCGGCATGGGATTCTGAACTCCGCCTTTCCGGGGCGTTTTCCCGGTCTTCAGGCATCGAGTGCCTGATCCTGCAATATATCCCTGACGAGGGGTGAGGCAAGGAGTTCGTTGAGATTTTTCTGGCAGCGACGCTCGGTGCGCTTCCGCACCTTGAATTCCGGATTCAGCACCATCGTGGCGTGGGCCAGATGGTGTATGTGCTCGGCCATTGTGTAGGCCTCGACCGGCATCGTGCCGTAGCCGCGCGCAAGGAGTTCGTAGTAAAGTTGCTTGCCGCAGGTCATGCCGTCGTCGACATTCATTGCAAAACGCAGATTTTCCTTGAAGAGGAATTCAGTGCGGTAAAGCCCGCAGATTGTGCGGATGTAGAAGTCGGAACGCTTTGCGTTGGGATTCAGTTTGCGGAGCCAGGCCTTCACGTCGGTGTATTTTTTGAGAATCACTTGCCAGTGCGGCTTGAGGTCGAGTTTTCCGCCGCCGATGCAAGCGAGCTTCGGGTCTGCGAGCATGGGCCTAAGTAGGAAGTCCAGCCAGTCCGGGTTGTGGACGATCGTGTCCGAGTGCAGCGACACGAAGAATTCTCCCTCGGAGGCTTCAAGGCCGAGGTCCAGTGCCGTGCCGTGCGCCCAGGAGCCTGATTTGCAGACTTGGTTCGGGCGCTCGATGAGCTTTATCCAGCGCAGGGAGCGGAGATAGTCGAGAGAGGCGTCTTTCGAGTCATTGTCGACAACGATCACCTCGTAATCGCCGCGGGTGAACTTGCGGATGCTGCGCACACAAAGGCGCGTTAGCAGCTCCGTCTTGTAGTTTACCAGGCAGATTGAAACTTTGCCCGGAATCAATTTCTTTTCTGGCGCCTGGTTCATCAGAATTCGAAGGTCTGCTCCCGTTTCGGCCCTACTGAGATGATTTTTATCTCGGACTTGACGAGTTCCGCAAGGCGCTTCAGGTAATTCTGTGCGGCCTTTGGCAGTTCATTGAATGAGCGCGCGGTGCTGCTTGGCTGAGTCCAGCCGGGCATGCTTTCGTAGACGGGCTTGACCCTGCAGAGGGCGTTGGTGTCGGAGGGCATGCTCGTGATGCGCTTGCCGTCAATTTCATAGGCCGTGCAGAGAAGCAATTCGGGGATATTGTCAAGGACATCAAGCTTGGTTATGGCAAGCGAATCAATGCCGTTGATCATGCAGGCGTAGCGTGACGCCACCGCATCGAACCAGCCGCAGCGGCGGGGACGTCCGGTTGTTGCGCCGAACTCGCCGCCAACCTTGCGAAGCATTTCGCCCATGGCGTCCTTGAGTTCGGTGGGGAACGGTCCCTCTCCGACACGGGTAGTGTAGGCTTTCATGACGCCCCATATGGAGTTTACGTGGCGCGGCGATATGCCTGCGCCGGTGCAGGCTCCCCCTGCGGTGGTGCTGCTGCTTGTGACAAATGGGTAGGTGCCGTGGTCGACGTCGAGGAGTGTTCCCTGCGCCCCCTCAAAAAGCACCTGCTTTTTTGCTGCAATGGCTTCGTTGACCGAAATCACGGTGTCCTTAATGTGCTTTCTGAGATATTCAGCCGACTCTTTCAGTTCTGCCCAGGCCGCCTCTACGTCGAGAGGGCCGGCGATTTGCGCTGCCGGAGAAGCGTTGTAAGAGGCAGCCTGCGTGCGGAAACATGTCTCGAAAGAGTTCAGGTCAAGCATTTCGCCCGCCCGTACTCCATTCCGAGAGGCCTTGTCCGTATAGGCCGGGCCGATTCCGCGTCCGGTGGTGCCTATCTTTTGCCCGGCTGCGCGGCTTTTTTCGCTGGCCGCATCCATCAGCTTGTGATAGGGCATGATGAGGTGCGCCTTGTCGCTGACTTCCAGCACGGAAATGTCAACGCCGCGTCCGGCGAGTTCCAGCATTTCTTTCTGGAGCGCAATGGGATCGACTACGACGCCGTTGCCTATCACGCATGGGGTGCCTGGCCGCAGAACGCCCGAGGGCACCAGGTGCAGAATGTATTTTTCACTGCCTATTTCCACGGTATGACCCGCATTTGTGCCGCCCTGATAACGGACCACCATTTGAACATCCTTTGTAAGGACGTCTATGATCTTGCCCTTGCCCTCGTCGCCCCATTGAACTCCAACCAAAATCGTAACCGGCATGGCGTTTTTTCCCTCAGCTTTTGCTTGTGAAGTTTGGCAAACAGAATCTGCAAAAGGGGTAAAGTACCCGTTCCTGGTCGAAATGCAACTTCCCTATTGCGGGGACTTGGCGCTGAATCGCAAAAAATAGGAGTTTTTCCACTTGGAGAATCGCCAAAATGGCGGCATCTTATCTTTCCGACAATCCAAGCAGGGAGCAATCTATGAGCGACAAAGGTATCACGGCTGACGAAATTGCGGCTGGAATTCTTCAGATGGGTGAAAAGGCGAGACAGGCCGCTCTTCGGCTTGC
>Ga0154565_1126_pt2 | contig 12257 bp, 12 predicted proteins | sample RifGroF2_FD_105708 | JGI IMG/M metagenome (GOLD analysis project Ga0154565, IMG submission 105708) | Lentisphaerae bacterium GWF2_52_8 | reverse complement strand
GTGTGCTCTTCCGATCTGAGTTCGCGGCTGGCCGGGTCGCAGCCAGCCTTTTCGAGCTTTATGACATAGTTTCCGGGCTGGAGGTTTTTGATCTCGGTGGGCGTGTTTTCGTACTGGCGGTTGTTGATGAAGACGGATGCGCCGGGAGGATTTGACGTGATTGCAATCGAGCTGGGCAGTATCTGAAGGTCTGCCTTTATATCCGTGATCTGCTCTTTTGTAACCAAGATGACCTTCTCGTAAGGGGAGTACCCTGGTTTCTCGATTTTTAGCTGGTGCTGCCCCTGCTCTATCTTGTCGGAGAAGGGGGTTTCCCCCTGCGGCTTGCCATCAATGGAAATAGACGCCTGCGCAGGGACGCTGCTGACTTTCAGCGTTCCGACATTTGTGCCAAGCTGAACCTGCACGAGTTGAGGGCGCGCATTTTCAACTGTCCAGGAAATTTCCTGCGGGACGAAGCCGGGCTTTTTCAATATTGCACTATGCTTGTCGATGGACTGTTCGTTTAGAATGAGGGGAGTTTCGCCGACGATATTTCCGTCGATTTCCACCTTGGCTCCGGATGGAGCGCTGCGGAGCATTACCGAAGCAGTGATCGGAATGAGTTTTGCCTCGATAGTCTTGGAATCGGATTTTTCACAGCTTAGTTTTTCCCAGGCTGGCTGGTGATTTGTTTTAACAAATTTAAATATATAGGTTCCGGCTGGCAGCTTCCCGTTGCAAGGGGTCTTTCCCAGTTCCCTGTCGCCCAGAAAAATGCTTGCGCCTTCAGGGGTGGAATTGAACTGCACAGAGGCCCGGAGGTCGACGCTTTGTTTTTTACAGCCTGCAGCAAGAAGCATGAACAGGCCCAGCGCACAGATGACGGAGTTGCGGAGATGTCTCATTGCTGGGGTTCCTTATTTCTTTTTATTTCCGCTGATTACTTTTTCAAGCTTTATCTTGTATTCCCGCGCCTTTTCGTACTGCTGGGATTCGGGGTCTAGCATTTCCATTAGCTTGGAGAGCTCTTCTTTTGCCTCGGGGAATTTTTTCAGGTTGAAGAGGCGTTCAAAATTGAACTTGAGGTCGCTTACCTTCTTATCAAGTATCGCCTGTGCTTCCTGCTGTTTTTTTCGCGCCGTATTCCACATCTCGGGTTTTGGAACGAATGAGTCGAGCATGTCAACCGTGAACTGATAGCGTTTTATGGACTCGCGGAGGTTTTCCGGGCGGGCGTCATGGTTCGAAAAGAGCTCTTCCGCTTTTGTGAAGCTGTTTTCGGCCTCTGCCCGCATTTCCTCTGCGGTGCGGGTGATTGTGGTGAGCCCGTAGTTCTGGCTGAATTCGTCAATGGCGGCCTCGACCTCCTCGAAGGAATTGCGGGCGGTGGTGTTCTTGACGATGATTTTGTTTATGTTGTTGTCATAGGACACAGTTAGTATGCGTGATTCGCTTGTGCCGTCAACGCTGTCGCCCGGCGATTCAGGTGCGAGTGACATGAAGCCTGTAGCCTTGACTTTCTCCTCAATGGTCTTAAGGAAGACCTCATTGACCTTCTTGATGGTTTTTGTGAAATGGCGCTGGGTTTTGAGATCATCAAGAGTGAAGGCCGCCGAGCCGTTTTCAATATGCAGTGCAAAATAAAAGATATTATCCCTGCCCGAGAGTTGTTTTTCATAGGAGAGCAGAAAGGGGGCGGACGGTTTCTTGACGTTTTTCTGCCCGTATGGCTGGGGCCGGCGGGAGTTTTGTTGCGTCATTATGAAGATAGATATGAAAATGATGGCTGTCCCTATGACTGCCACATAAAAAGCCAGGTTTGACCTTAGGCTGCGAGTGTTCTTTTTTTCTCCTGCGGCAGACTCTTCTTTCTCCGGCTTTGTGCCTGATTTGCTGCTGAAGAGATTGACCTTGTCAAAGAGGTTTGCATTACCCTGCTTGAATGACTCATAAAAGCTTTTTGCATGAGCCTCCTTGTCCACTTGTGCCGCATTCTCTTCATTTTGCCCGGCACTTGCTGCTGGGGGAGGGGGCGGAGGTGGAGGGGAGATCGGTGCTGGGGCTTGTATTTGTGCCTGAGGAGGAGGCGGAGCACTTGGAGCCGGGATGATTACGGGTGACGGGGTTTGCTGGAATATTTGTTGGGCTATGGACTCCTGCTTTTCGCCGAAACGGATATTCTGGTCGCCCAGTGTGATGATGTCGCCCGGCTTCAGTGTGTGCGCATCGGCGATTTTTGTGCCGTTAATTTTTGTGCCGTTTGTGCTGCCCAGGTCGCGGATTGCCCATGCGTCGTTTTGCGCTTCGATCTTGGCGTGGTATCTCGACACGCCTCCGATCAGGAGGTGGACATCGTTGTCCGTTTCTCGTCCCAGGCTGATGCCAGGCGGGTTCAGTTCGAAGACTTCCCCTGCCTTGCTGCCGTTTAGAAAATATAGCTTCATGAGTCCCTGTCTCCGGTGGATGGTATCATTGTCTTGACTGGTTCCAAGAGTTCTTCCGCAAGCGGCTGGGATTTGCATGCCTCGCGGGCGGGCTCGGCATTCAGATCAAGGGCGTCTCCCCGTTGAGTGTCTGTTTCAGCGATGACGCCTCTGGGCAGCTCGATGACCGTGGCGGCCTTGTTATGGTTGATCATGGGACGCCAGGGCGGGAGCGCCTCGTAGAGTTCGCAGACGATGTTTTCCCTGTCGACAAAGATCACGTCGATTGCCTGGCCCATAAACATTGTGTGGATGCAGTTGCAGTTCTCAAAGACCATTGCGTCGAAGTCCGAGAAGCTTCTCCCGATCATTCCCCGTCCGCGGTTCCAGAACCCGTGCGCATAGCGGGTTTTGAGGGAGATGTATTTTTTCTTTGAGAGATTGCGGATCATTACTTCACCAGTGTCTTCATTGCCTGCATGATGATGGGCGCCATCAGAATCACGATTACTGCCGGGAATATGAAGATTATGACGGGGAAGAGTATTTTCACCGGGGCTTCGTTTGCGAGTTTTTCGGCGCGGGAGAAACGCTTGTTCCTTAACTGGTCACCCTGAATGCGCAGGAGCTGCCCGATGCTTACGCCTAGCTCGTCGGCCTGGATTATTGCGTTCAGGACCGATGTCAGATCGGACTGCTGTACCCGCTGGGCCAGTTCTTTGAGTGCCTTTTGGCGAGGCTTGCCCAATTGGATTTCCTGGAAGGTCCGCCCCAGCTCTTCCCCCAGCGCATCCATCTTGCGACGCGAGAGAATATCTCTCAGGGCGGTGAGGAAGTCCTTGCCCGCCTCGACAGAGAGGGTCAGGAGATCGAGCACGTTAGGGAGGGCTTTGAGTATTTCGAGGTGGCGGCGCTTGACCGTTCCCTTGAGCCATACGTTCGGATAGATGAAGAACATAAGGCCCATAAGCATTGCGCCCATGGGATGTCCGGTTATAAAGCCAAGTATCATAAAGAATATTCCCATGATGCATGAGAGAATTCTTATGGCTAAAAATTGGTCGGCCGACACTGATTGGTCATAGCCCGCCATCAGGATGAGGTCCTGAGTCTGTGTCCGCATTCCGTCGAAAACTGGATTCCGTACCAGAAACAAGACATTTCCAGTGAATGGCATGAATATTTTAAGAAGAAGGGGAAGGCGCTTTGCCTCCTCTTCCTTTAGGGCGTCTTTTTCAATGGATATCAGTTCCATCAACTGAAAGATAGCCAGCAGGAGGCAGGAGGTTGCTATGCCTGTTGAAAGCGCTGCCAGGAATGTTATTGGCAAAAAGTCCATAAGCTCCCGCTCAGATGTCAATTGTGGTTATTTTACGGATCACGAAGAAGCCGGCTACCACAAAGAGTATCGCCCCTATTATTATGAGAATGCCGATCAGCGAAGCGAAGAAGTGGCTCATCATATCCGGTGCTATGTAGGCCATTGCAAACATCAACAGGAACGGCATCGCCCCGATAAGATATGCCTGCAGTTTGCCCTGTGCCGTCAGGGCGCGCAGCCTGTTGGAAATGCGCATGCGCTCTCTTATCACGCCCGCCAGCCGTTCGAGTATCACCGTCAGTTCGCCGCCTGTCTGCCTGGCTGTTATTATTGCCGAGGCAACAAGTTCGAAATCGATGCTTTCAAGGCGCTGAACCATTTTGAGAAGAGCCTCGTCAAGCGGGACGCCAAGGCGGATTTCTTGCAGGAGGAGCCGGAATTCCACCGAGATTGGCTTTTTGTTTTCCTCCGCGACAACTTCTATGGCTTGATTGATGCTGAAACCGGCCTTGAGCGCACTGCTCATTGAGGAGAGGGCGTCTTCCAGCTGCTCATTGAATCGTTCGAGGCGGCGTTTTTTTAGAAAACGCAGATAGAGGCGGGGTGCAGGAAATGCTATCAGGGCAGAACCGCCGCCGATGATCAGGCTCTTTGCCCAGGACCAGTTTGAGCTGCTTATACAGAGGACGGCAAGCGCGAGAAATCCAACCAGGGCGCTTACTGCCAAGCTTACGTCGAAAATTTTTCCGGCTGGCATTTGAAGCAATACATCATCAAGCTCGATGGCCGCCTCCTTGATGTAACGTTCCTTATAACGTATCGAAGCATAGCTGATAAAGTCCACTATCACAAGGGTTGCCATTGTCACAGCCAAGCCCGCGCAGACACTTGCCCCGACCGGACCCAGATCGATGTTGCTGAAGAAGTCCGAGCTGGCTTGTGCCGCTGCTGGTATGTTCTCAAGTTGAGGAATTGTCTCATCCATTACCTTGATCCTCCAGTACGATGCTGTCCGGCCACGCCGTTCTCGCTGAAGATGCCTATGTCCAGATCCAGTTTCGCCAGCTTGATTTCCTCCATGAAGGTGGGGATATTTCCTGTCGGGACATGCTTGCCGGCGATCTTGCCGTCCGGGGTCCAGCCTTCCTGTTTAAAGATGAAGATATCCTGCATCGTGATAATTTCGCCTTCCATCTTTGTTATCTCACTGACGTGTGTGAGTCTGCGGGAACCATCCTTGAGGCGGGCGATCTGGACGATTATGGTGACTGCCGAGGCGATCTGTTCACGGATTGCGCGTAGGGGGAGGTCGAAGCCGGCCATCAGCACGAGGGTTTCGAGACGTGCAAGGGCGTCGCGAGGAGTATTCGCGTGGATCGTTGTGAGCGATCCGTCGTGACCGGTATTCATGGCCTGCAACATGTCGAGCGCCTCTCCGCCACGGCACTCGCCGATGACTATGCGGTCGGGGCGCATTCGCAGGGAGTTCCTGACGAGGTCACGGATGGCAATCTCTCCCTTGCCCTCAATGTTTGGGGGGCGTGATTCAAGGCGGATGACGTGTTCCTGTTGAAGCTGAAGTTCCGCAGCGTCTTCTATTGTCACGATGCGCTCCCTGTTTGGCAGGAAGGAGCTCAGGACATTTAAAAGCGTGGTCTTACCTGAACCGGTACCGCCTGAGATGATGATGTTCTTTCGCACCTTTACGCAAACATCCAGAAAACGGGCTATGTCCATAGTCAGGGAACCGAAGCGGCAAAGGTCTTCAGTTTTTAGGCGATCCTTTGAAAATTTCCGGATCGTGATCGAGGGGCCCACTAGCGAGAGGGGCGGTACGATGGCATTTACGCGTGAGCCGTCCTTGAGGCGGGCGTCGACCATGGGCGAACTTTCATCTATGCGCCTGCCAAGCGGCGAAACAATGCGCTCTATTGCAGCCATGACCTGATGATTGTCGGCAAAAGCCGTATCTGTCTTGAGTATCTTTCCCTTATGCTCCACGTAGACATGGTCGGGACCGTTCACCATGATTTCCGTGATTTCGGTCATCGCGATAAGGTCTTCGAGAGGGCCAAGTCCAATTGCCTCGTGAACAAGCTCTTTTTCAACCTTGTCGAGGGATACTCCGGGGGGGAGGGGGATGGAAAGGGCCGAAAGGATTTCGTGGATCGTGGTCTTTGCTTTCTCGGCCAATTCGGCTTCGGAGGTTCCTGAAAGAGCCATGCGCTTGAGGTTTAGCCTCTTAATAAGCTCCACATGGGCCCGTTTTTTTATCTCTTGCACAATCGGGCGCGCCGTTGTTGATATTCCCGAGATCACAAGCACTGGAATCTTGTTCAGATCATCTTTTTTGGGCTGCTCTACGGCTGCCTGCAACTGCGATGTAAGCGACTGCTTTTGCTTTATTTCCTCAAGTGAAGGAGGGGGAGGGAGTGGAGGCGGTGTTGCTGGGATTGCGGGGCCTCTTACAAAAACCTGCACTTGGCCTATGCTGATTGTCGAGCCGGGCGGAGCTTCAAAGGGCTCGTTTTTCATGATCAGCGTGCCGTCGACAAATGTGCCGTTGCTGCTTCCCGTATCCACCACCTTGAGCGTGTCGTCCGATACCATGAACTGGCAATGCTGGGCAGATATTTCAGGACGTGCAAGTTGAATGTGCGCCGCAGGGCTTGCGCCTATCCGATAGACGCCGGGCACCAGTTTGGCTATAGCCTCCGCTTGGCCTGGCTGTTTGATCAGGACTTCAAACATTTGCGCTCATTCTCCCTTAGCGAACGACTGTGCTGCCGGATTTATTTCTGATAGGGCTTAAGTCTCTTGAGCAAGGTCTCTCGTTCGTGCATGTATTTCTGGATATTTTTCTGAAGGAAATCGAAATTCACGCTTTGGAGTTCATTTTCTATCTGCGTGTCCTCGGGATTGCGCAAGCTAAGGGTAAGACGTCCCTTTTGGCTGGCGAAAACAAGGAACTCGACCTCCTTGGGGGTCAGGGCCATTGAAACCGAACTGTAGCCGCGGGATGGAGTTCCGGCTGCCGAGGAGGACTTTGCGTTTCGTCCCAAATTTGCGCGACCCATGTCTGTCCCGGTAGCGAGGATGTAGACGTTTTGAAGGATTGTCAGTGTCAGGGTGTCCATGGACTTGTCACCCTTCGCGTCAGGGAAGCGGAAGGTGCCGACCACGTCTACCTTGTTTCCCGGCTGAATCAGGCCCGTGACAGAAGAGGTTGAGTCGACGGCTATGGATATTGCCCTCATGCCTGCGGGGATGAGAGGAGCCAGTCCGCTTTGGCTTGAGGGGGCATCTTCAAGGTCTATCCATTCAAGCACGTGTCCCTGATCAAGCTGCCAACTTGCCTTGCGGCTGATTGCCGACATGCGTTTTTCCCAGGGAATTTCCCGCGAGATATTAGTGTCGAACCTCTTGGTCTTGTAGATGCTAAGGTCGCTTTCCTTGATCGTATCGCCGGCGGACAGGGTTCGGGTGAGCTTCATTACCGCCACATCCTTTGCCGCCCCCAGTGCTTTTCTTTTTTCATATTCGATCTGATTGTAGGTAAGGACAAAAGCTATCACACCGAAAAACACGGCCGCCAAAAGGAGGAGTTTCTGTCTCATCTGCCGATATCCCTCTCGATGAAGTTATAGCGTAAAACGCCCGACCGGCGCACACGCAAGGCTTATTATAGCTTCAAACAAGGCGAATTCCAGTGGGCCAAGAATTCGCACTAGTGAAAAAACATTTCATGAGAAACTGTCTATATCACACTGAAAAAGGGCAGGCCCGGATTACTCGTCTCCGGGTATTTTTGATCCTGTCTTTTCCACCCTGCCTGGATTGGTAGAGGGAAGGGCGATCCATTTTTCACTGCGCAGCCCGTTTGCATTCTCAACCCTTAAGAGCCAGGTTTCACCGGTGTAGGTGTCGAGCTTAAAAACCCCGTTTTCGTGCTGGGGCAATCCAGGGACGGGGTAGGCTCCTCCAAATAGGATGTAGCGCGCTGTATTGATTGTGGACGTAATGTTTTGCGGGCCGGAACCCGCTGCCTTCCATGCAAGAGCGACAATAAGGCTTGCCGCAGCCGCAAAAAGGATGATGCCGCTCAAAGTTTGCTTCTTCATAAGTATTCCCTTCCTTAATAATTGTTGATATCTTAGCGGAGAATAGTATCTTTCTCATTGCCTCTTGTCAATTCAGCGCCTCGATTTTTACTGCCTTGCGCTATTTATTTTTCATTTGACTGTATAAAGACTATGCCCTTTCATTAAATTCTTATTGAATTGTCATTTGCAGGTTGATATATCTTCCAGAAAAAACTATAATCTAAAATGAAGGATTCTATCATTTAATTGTCAGTGTCTTATCCCTTTGGAGTCGCCACTATGAAAAGTATTCTTTCAGGGGCTGCCGCACAGAGCCTGCGCGCTCGGGCCGGGAAAACAATTCTGGCCTTCGTCTTCCTTGTCAACCTTAGCATTGGGTACAAGATTTATTCCGAATCGGAGGGAAGCAAGCCGGCGGATGATGGCTATAAGTCCATCTCTTTGCTGATGAATGTTTTGGAGCTTTTGCGCGAAAATTATGTGGATCCCAGCCAGGTCTCTTACGACAAACTCATACATGGTGCATTGAAGGGAATGCTTCAGGAGCTTGATCCTTTCAGCGCCTACGAGGAACCGCAGCGCTTCAAGCATACACTTGAGGAGACCAACGGGGCTTTTGGAGGCCTTGGCATTGTAGTGACTTCCAAAAACAACATGATCGAAGTTGTCGCGCCCATGGAGGATTCTCCTGGCTTCAGAGCCGGGATACAGCCGGGCGACATAATAATGGAGATTGACGGCAAGTCGACCCGTCTCATGGACCTTCAGGAATGCGTTAACCTCCTCAAGGGCGCGCCTGGCACCAAGGTCGGCCTTACTGTCTACCGCAAATCGGAGGATTCCACCAAGGAATTGAACATAGAACGGGCGGTTATTGAGGTCTCGTCAATCAAGGGCGGGAAAATTATTGACGATGGAATCGGCTACATACGCATCACGCAGTTTACCCTTCCTACGGCAGAGCGCCTTGATGAGGCATTGAAAAAGCTTAAGCAAGACGAGTCTTTCAAGGGGCTGATTCTCGACCTGCGTGGCAATCCGGGCGGACTCCTTGACTCCGCCGTTCAGGTTTGCAGCCGCTTTATCAAGAAGGGTGAGCTGGTTGTTTTTACCGAGGGAAGGGAGAAGTCCAACCGCGTTGAATATCATTCTCTTGCCTGCGAAAAAATGCTCGATATCCCAATCGTCCTCCTTCTTGATGCCAACAGTGCCAGCGCCTCTGAAATTGTGGCTGGTTGCCTTAAGGACTATGGGCGCGCGGTGCTCGTCGGGACGCGGAGTTTTGGCAAGGGCTCAGTGCAGTCCGTAGTGCCTCTTCCAGACAAAGGCGCGGTCCGCTTCACCACTGCCAAATATTACACTCCCAGCAAGCGAGTGATACACGGCGAGGGAATTGAGCCGAACATCCCGATAAATATTCCGGCGGATATAGAGCGCAAGCTGGCCCAGCAGCGTGCCGCCTATCCGGGAGAAGTCAAGCCGAATATTCCGGGGGCCGTGTCGGATCCCCAACTCCAGCGCGCAATAGAGATATTGAAAGGCATAAGTCTTTTCACGCAGGCAAAAAAGGATGAATGAGACTTCCGCCCGGAATGGCGCTTACTGGGACACAATCGCAGGCAAGTATCAGGCAGCCGTTCACATTTCGCTTGATGATTTCCATTATGGGCCAATGATCCCTGGTGACAGCACGCTAAAGCTTCTCCCTGAAGAACTCTCGGGCCTCCTCTGTCTAGAACTCGGCTGTGGGGCCGCCCAAAACAGTCTTTTCCTTGCAAAGCAGGGAGCTCAATGCAGCGCCCTGGATATATCAAGCCGTCAGCTTGAACACGCTTCTTCCCTCTGCCAAGAACAGGGCGTCAAGATTGATTTGCGCTGTGGCGCAATGGAGGATGCCGGCGAAATATTTCCTCGCGGGCATTTCGATCTTGTGCATTCAAGTTATGCGTTGGGTTTCTCAGAGATGCCCGAAAAGGTGCTTGCTGATGCTGGCGACTTGCTCGTCCCGAAAGGCGTCTTGCTCTTTTCGGTAGGGCATCCGCTTTTTGCGGGGAAATGGCATAACTCAAAGGAAGGGATTTTTCTCTTTGACTACTTTGCCCCGATCCCGGACACCCGTTGCGACAGTTCCGGTGCCGAACTTGTCAGCTATGATTACCTTCCCGTGTCCAGCACCTTGACGGCTGTCCTCGATGCAGGATTGCTGATTGAGGCTGTCCTTGAACCGCAGGCGCCCTTTCTTAAGAAGCTTGACCTGCGTTCAGCCGAAGCTGCCAAACTGCCTTACTTCAGCAAGGGCTGGCTTGACTATTACGAGCAATTGCGCCATGTCCCGGGAGTGCTTATAGTAAAGGCCCGCAAGCCCTGAGCAGATGCTCACTCAGCCTATCAGCTTAAGGAAGAGGTAGCCAAGAAGCCCCGTTACCGGGATTGTAAGCACCCATGCCCACACAATCTTGCCAACAATTCCCCACTTGACTGCGCTAAACCGCTTTATTGTTCCGACTCCCATGATTGAAGTCGAGATGACATGTGTCGTGGACACAGGGATTCCTAGGTGGCTTGCGCACTGGATGATTATCGAAGCGGTCGTTTCCGCGGCGAAGCCGTGAACCGGCTGGAGCCTTACCATCTTGTGCCCCATCGTTCTGATGATCCTCCAGCCGCCTCCTGCTGTGCCAAGTGCCATTGTTATAGCACAGAGGACGATGACCCACTTGGGTATTGTGAATTCCGGCATATTGAGAAAACCAAGCCAGTCCGGCAGGTCTTTGAACGCCCCGCTGCTTGTCCCGGTAAAGAGAGCCAGTGCAATGATACCCATTGTTTTTTGAGCATCGTTTGTGCCGTGGCTCAAGGCCATCAGCGATGCGCTTAAAACCTGTAATTTCCCGAAGAGGTGTCCTGCTACTTTGGGCCTCATCCAGAAGAAACCCATTACTATCAGGAGCATCAGAATTGCGCCTAACATGAAGCCAAATACAGGTGACATGATCATTGGGAGTACGACCTTGGGCCAAAGTCCCGTCGCCCAGTGCAGAACCGTCCATTTCCCCGTTGTGGCCAGAGCTGCTCCGCAGAGACCTCCCACCAATGCATGGCTCGAACTTGAGGGCAGCCCCAGCCACCAGGTGAAAAGATTCCAGGCAATCGCGGCAAGCAAGGCGGCAAGCACTGTGCTCATTGTAACAACTTCGGTGTCGATGATCCCCTTGCCGATTGTCGAGGCGACGGCTGTTCCGAGGAGTGCTCCGCAGAGGTCACAGACGGCGGCCAGCATGATTGCCTGGCGCGGTGTCAGCACCTTTGTGGAAACCACCGTTGCTATGGAGTTTGCTGCGTCGTGGAAGCCGTTGATGTATTCAAACGCCAAGGCTGCTACAAGTACTAATATGAATGGGGTCATTGGATGATGTCACGAATGCTTTAACACGATTTGGAAAACGATATTGCCCGAGTCCCTGCAGCGGTCGACTGCGCGTTCCAGGAGTTCCGATATATCCTTGATCGCCATTGCGCTTCTCAGGTCCTGCTCACCTGCGTAGAGCGACTTGAGGAGCTCTACCATCAGCTTGTCGGCCTCTCCTTCGATCTGATGAAGCTGATCGCTATAGCACTTTGCCTTATCCAGGTCGGGCGACTTCCGCAAGAGTCCGACTATATCCTGAAGCACCTCAACCGCATTCTTGAGCAGTTCGATCTGACGCCTTATAAGAGGGCGCGCTTGCGGTGCGAAAGGGCATATCATGAGCCGGTCGCTGATCTTTGCTGCTGTCTTTGGTATTCTGTAAAGGGAATGCGAAAGAGCCTCAATGTCCTCCCGGTCAAGCGGTGTCACGAAAGTTTTGCAGAGCAGCTCTGTGATATCCTGAGTGATGCGCTTGTCCTTGCGTTTTGATATGGCGAGTTCGCCAAGCTGCCTGTTGTGATCCTCTGTTTCCAATGTATCCATGATCTGTGACATTATTGACACAGAGGCCTTTGCTTCGGCAGCGCTTGCCTCCAGAAGATCAAAAAATTTGTCGTCCTTGCCGATTATTTTTTTCAGCCATTTCATATCCATACAGGTCTCTCCAATTGGATGAGCATCTTTCTGCTTAGCCGGGGGGTGGAAGGGAAAGCAAGGGCAAACACAATCCACACTATAATCTAATGCGGGTCGAATGAAGATTCCACAGCTGACAGGAATATGATTACTGCTTTTTTTGAAAAAAGCTGGAATTGGTTCAGGGAATAAATTTTTCTGCCGGATGCCCTCTCAGAGCCGCTTGGGGCGCGGACCTGAGGGGGTGTCCTCCACAACCCAGCCAAGAGCTTTGAGCTGGTCGCGCAGAGCGTCGGCTCCGGCGAAATCTTTTGCCTTGCGGGCCGCCTGTCTCTTTTCGGCAAGCTCCATTATCTCTTTTGGCACGGAAATCTCAGCCGCGT